>Ga0105249_10000254_pt1 | contig 58502 bp, 41 predicted proteins | sample KBSS44metaG_FD_81522 | JGI IMG/M metagenome (GOLD analysis project Ga0105249, IMG submission 81522) | Switchgrass rhizosphere microbial communities from Kellogg Biological Station, Michigan, USA - KBS S4-4 metaG | ecosystem: Host-associated > Plants > Roots > Rhizosphere > Soil | place... | reverse complement strand
TTCTCGTTTTCGGATGTCCCAGTGGCCGCGCGCTGCGCGCTTGCCACTGGCTACCTTGCCACTGCGCCTCTGGCGCAGACGCATGGATCAAGTTGTTGCACTTGAAACTTGAATCCACCATTTTTCATTTGTCATTTGTCATCGGAAAGGTAGCTTCGTCAGCCTCAGCTCTGCGCTCAGCTCTGTGCCCTTTGCTCTGTGCGTTTTGCCCTTTGCCCTTTGAATCTGTGGCATCTGCGTAATCTGTGGATAGCTTGTTAATCATCTAGCTGTGAACCTCAACTCTAAACAGCCTCGCAAAGTTGGCGGTGGTGATTCGACCAATCTCGTCGATGTCCAACCCGCGAATCTCCGCCAGGCAACGCGCGACTTCCACCACGCGCGCCGGCTCATTTCTCTTCCCGCGAAAAGGCACGGGAGTCAGGTAAGGACAATCGGTTTCGATCAGCAACCGATCAATGGGTAAGCGCACGGCGATGTCACGCAGGTCCTGGGCATTTTTGAAAGTCAACACGCCGGCAAACGAAATCATGAAGCCGAGGTCCAACGCAGCTTCAGCCATCTGCATTCCACCGCCAAAACAATGCAGCACTCCGGCTCGATCGTACCCGGCCATTTCTGCGCGCAGGACGCTGACTGTATCGTCGTCAGCCTCCCTGGAATGGATGATTACCGGAAGCTGAGCGGTGCGGGCGAGACGCAGTTGGCGGCGAAACACTTCACGCTGCACTTCCCGCGGAGAATTGTCGTAGTGATAGTCGAGCCCGATTTCGCCCCACGCGATGATGCGCTTACTTTGGGTGATTAGCCGGAGGATTTTCTTTTCCGCGTCGTCGTCAAACAGGCGTGCATCATGAGGATGGACGCCCAAGCTCGCGTACACATCCTCATGCTGCCCGGCCAATTCGACGGCACGATCAAGATTATTGCCGTGCGGATCACCGGTCCCCACGGTGAGAATCGCAACGACGCCCGCATCACGCGCGCGCGCAATCACCTCCAGACGGTCCGGGTCGTACTCCGGTCCGTCGATGTGGGCGTGTGAATCAACGAACATTTGTTAAGCCGGCGAAATCAGTAAACGCTGGGGGTGCTCACGAGGGTTTCGCCGTGAATCCGCGCTTCTTCATCAGGGCTTCCACCTTCGGGTCGCGACCACGGAACGAACGGTAGGCGGCCGCCGGATCAATCGTGTTTCCGACGGAGAAGATGTACTTGTAAAGTCTTTGCGCCACGTGCCGATCATATGGCCCACCGCCCTCCACGAAAGCTTCGTAGGCGTCGGCGGTGATCACATCGGACCAGAGATAACTGTAGTAGCCCGCTGAATAACCATCACTGGAGAAGACGTGGAGAAAGTGCGGTGTGCGATGGCGCATCACAATCTCGCGCGGCATACCCAACTCCGCCAAAGTCTCCCGTTCAAACGCATCAGGATCGATCTTGCGATCGCCGGCCAGGTGAAGTTTCATATCAATCAGCGCCGCTGATAAATATTCCACCGTGGTGAACCCTTGATTGAAAGTCGCTGACCGTTTGATCCGGTCAACCAGCGTTTGCGGGATTGGCTTGCCAGTCTGGTAATGAACCGCGAAGCGATTCAGAACCTGAGGCGTGGAGAGCCAATGCTCCATCAACTGCGACGGGAACTCCACGTAATCGCGAGACACCGCGGTCCCAGCTAAAGACGGATATGTAACGTTGGAATTCAGCCCGTGTAACGCATGACCGAACTCATGAAACATGGTGCTGGCGTCGTCCCACGAAATCAGCAGCGGTTCGCCCGGCTTTCCTTTAACGAAGTTGGCGTTGTTGGAAACGATCGTTGTAATCGTCCCGTTAAGCCGTTCCTGAGTCCGATAGGCATTCATCCATGCGCCGGAACGTTTGCCGGCGCGCGCATAAGGATCGAAATACCAGAGGCCGATATGCCGGCCGGTCTTGTTGTCGGCCACTTCCCACACACGAATGTCCGGATGGGCCACCGGCACGTTGGTCACCGGCGTGAACTTGAAGCCAAACAATTGTCCCGCAACCCAGAAAATGCCCTCGCGCAATTTTTCTAACTGCAGGTACGGCTTCACTTCGTTCTGATCGAGATCGTACTTTTCTTTTCTGACTTTCTCGGCGTAGTAGCGATAGTCCCAGGGCTCAATCGTGATCTTCGCGCCTTCCTTATCGGCCAGCGCTTGCATGTCCGCCACTTCTTCATGCACGCGGGCCACCGCCGGCTTCCAGACGGCTTCCATTAATGCCATCGCGCGTTCCGGCGTTTTGGCCATGGCATTTTCGAGGCGGAGGTGCGCGTGGGTGGGATAGCCCAGCAACTTTGCGCGCTCAGCGCGCAGCTGCAAAATCTCGGTAATGAGCTTGTTGTTGTCGTGTTCGTCGCCGTTATCGCCGCGGCTGACAAACATGCGCCAGACCTTCTCCCGCAAGTCGCGACGATCGGAGTAAGTGAGAAACGGATCGGTAGACGAGCGCGTGTTCAGTACCACGCCCGCGGCCTTCTGTTTCCTGGTCACTGCCGCAGCGGCAGCCGCCTCGCGCAACGATTGGGGCAATCCCGCCAGGTCCGCCTCGTCCTGCAACACTACGAACTGATCGGTTTCTTCCGCCAAAACGTTTTGGCTGAAACGCGTAAAAAGTCCGGCCAGCGTTTGATTGATTTGCGAAAGCCTGGCCTTGGCTTCGGCGTTGAGCCGCGCACCGGACCGCACCAGGCCGGTGTAATAAAGCCAGACCAAACGCTGCTGTTCGGGCGTTAGATTTTTCTTCGCGGGCGAATTGTAAACTGCCTCAACGCGACGAAACATCGCCTCATTCTGTGAGAGCTTATCGTTGAAGGCGGCCAGCTTTGGCGCCATTTCTCGCTGTACGGCTTGAAAGTCGGGGCCACTCATCGTCGCGCCCCAAACGCCGTACAAGGTCTGTACTCGATTGAGCGCACGCCCCGTGCGCTCGAGAGCCACAATCGTATTCTCGAAAGTCGGTGGCGCGGGATTGTTTGCGATCTCTTCCACCTCCGCCAGATTTTCAGCCATGGCGGTTTCCAGCGCTGGTTTGAAGAGTGCGACCCGCACCTGATCAAACGGCGGGACGCCACCATGTGGACCCGTCCATTCAGCCAGCAGCGGATTGGCGGCTTCCGTTGTCGTTGGCGTCGGCGTGTTCGTGGCAAATCCGGTGCTGGGTTGAAACACGTTCGCCATGGTCCATCCGATAATCGCGACGGCAAACGCAAGGGTCAAGTTGCGAGCACTGAAGGGGCGCATAGAGAGTTACTTCCTTTTTTGTAGCAAGTTTCGGATCAAGCTTTTGGTTTTCACGGAAAGACGAAAAGTTTGCCGATTATATTTGGGCGGATGATTGAAAGTACAGTCGTGGCGTTTGGGTTCCTTGTTTGTAACGCAAACTCTTAGTTTACGATTTAGGAATAGTTTGGATGCAATAGGTCGCATCAAGGGAAAAGCGCCGTCAGGCCGGCGCACTCCAAAGAGCTTCGCTGAATTGTCAGCGTCTCGCAGCACACACTGGCGAAACAATAGCGAAGCTCTTTGGAGTGCGGCGACCTGTCGCCGCTTTTCTAATCCGGTAGCTACCCGCCGCACGAATTCAGCCTTCCGCAAACTAATGTTTTCTGCTGCCGCCTAATCGCACAGCGCGTGCCCCTCCCATCTCGAACGTTGCTGCACGATATGGGAACAACAAAGGGCCGGTTTTTCCACTGTTTTCCCCAAAAACAAGTTGGCATGGTGTTTGCCACTTTGAACCGCAAAAGGGGGATCGAGACATGAAATTAAGAATGGGCAACGCGCTGCTGGCTGTCGTATTTGCTTTTGGAATCATGACGGCGTTGGGCTCAACGGCCGAGGCACAGTGGCGTACGAATGACGACTATCGTTACCGTAACAACAATGCAGAATTGAACCAGGGTTACCAATACGGGGTGAACACCGGCGCCACTGACGCGCAAAGAGGACAGAGCTACAGCCCGCAACGTTCACGCTATTACCGGAACGCGCGGTCGCAGGCATTTCAACAGGGCTTCGTCCGTGGTTACGATCAGGGCTATCGCCAATACGCGCGCAACGGCGGCTATGGCAACGGCGGCTATGGTAACGACGGATACGGCTATGGAGGGTACGGCAACACCGGTTACAGCAATCAGGAACTGAACCGCGGTTACCAGCAAGGAATTAACACGGGAGCCAGCGACGGCCAGCGCGGCCAGAGCTACAGCCCGGAACGTTCGCGGTACTATCAAAATGCTTCGACGCAAGCCTTCCGGGAAGGTTTCGTGAGAGGCTACGATCAGGGCTATCGACAATATGCCCGCAACGGTAGTTATCGAACGAACAATGTTGGCACCATCCTGCAGCAGATTCTACGAATTCCTTAACGCAGGAATTGGATGAATCGAAAGGCACGCCCGTTAACGCAGGAGTTGCTGCCTAAGAAAAAAGATGCCGCGATCAGATCGCGGCATCTTTTGTTTTGATAGCGCTGTAACGCGAGCGGGATTATTTCTTCTTTTGCAGGGTTGCCAGTGCAGCCAGTACTTCTTCGCTGTGGACCGCGGGATTAACCTTGATGAATACCTGGGCGACCTTGCCCTTCGGATTGATGATGAAGGTGTTGCGCGCCGAGTACTTTGCGCCTTTGTAATCCATCACTGAACCATACGATTCCGACACCTTCGCGTCGGGGTCGGACAACAACTTGAAGCTCAAACCCTCTTTGGCGCAAAAGTCCTTGTGCGACTCAGCCGTGTCGATGCTGGTGCCGAGGATCACGGCGTTGGCTGCTTTATACTTCGCCAAATCGCGTTGGAAATTGTGCGCTTCGACGGTGCAACCGCTGGTGAAGTCTTTCGGGTAGAAGTAAAGCACCACCCATTTGCCGCGGAAATCCTTCAACGAAGCCTGCTTGCCTTCATTGGTGGTTAACTTGAATTCCGGCGCAACCGAACCAACGGCCGGTGCTTCGGCGAAAGCGCCCGCAGCAGTCATCGCAAACATACTGAGTACCAGGGCGGCGCAGAGCAAGAAATATTTTGTCATGATTCTGTCACTCCTTTGAGCAAGCATCATACCTCGCAATCAGGTGAACTGTCAGCCGCAACCTGGGAGCGCAGGCATCCCTGCCTGCATCCAGGCATAATTGGGGGATCAAATACTAGATGCAGGCAGGGATGCCTGCGCTCCCAGGTTTACTTCAACCGCGCGCCGTTCGGCACTTCCTCGGTGAACGTCGCAATAACCGGTTTCCCAGCTTCGCCGACGGAAGCCGCCAAAAGCATGCCCTGAGAGTCGAGGCCACGCATCTTGCGCGGCTTTAGATTAGCGACCACGGCAATCTTTCGGCCCACCAGCGATTCCGGCTCGTAGTATTGCGCAATGCCGGCCAGAATCTGTCGTGGCTGCGCTTCTCCGATGTCGACGGTTAAAACCAGAAGCTTGTCTGCCTTGGGAATGCGCGCCGCCGTCAACACTTCGCCCACACGCAGATCAACTTTGATGAAATCAGTGATTTCGATCAGGCCATCTGATTCGGCGCTCGAACCGGCAACCGCGTCAGCTTCGGTCGCGCCTTGTTGCGGCGGCGACGGTTTGGTTTCTCCACCGGCGGAAGTATTCGGTACCGCATCAGCCTCCGTCGCGTGCGCAACCCGCGGTGTCGAGCTCTCTGTCTTCTTATCTTCACTGGCGGCGGCTGCCTCTGCGTTTATCTCAGCCATAATTTTTCCTTTATCAATCCGGGGAAATAGTGCTTCAACTTTTTCGATGGTTGTGCCGGCGACAAGCTGGCCCCACTTCAACTCCGCGGGATTCAGCCGCCGCAGTTCATCGGCGTCCTTTTCCGAGCGCAAGCCAAGTTGCTGATAAATCTTATCCGTGGCAAATGGCATGACTGGGTGCAACAGAACGCACAACCAGCGTAACGATTCGGCGGCGCGATACAAGATGGCGTTCAGTGTTTGCTGTTGGGCCGGATCCTTGGCCAACTCCCAGGGCTTGGCGTCGGAAATTATCTTATCGACATACGCAACGATGCTCCACGCCGCTTCCAGCGCTCGACTGAAGGCCAGCGCTTCCAGGTGCAGCATGAATTGATCGCGGGCGTGCTCCACAAATCCCGCGATCGTTGTATCCGTATCCACTCCGGCCCGTTTTGCCTGCAGCAATCCGTCCTCGGATATTTCGCCCGAGGGGATGCGCCCCTCGCAGTAGCGCCAAATCATTGTCAACGTGCGGCTGGAAAGATTTCCCAGACCGCTGGCCAGATCGCTGTTCGAGCGATCGATGAGGGCCTCATAACCAAAGCGGCCATCTTGTCCAAAAACCATTTCGCGCAAACAGAAGTACCGGATCGCATCGATCGAGAAATAGCGATTGAGCACATCCAACTCCACCGTATTCCCCAGGGTCTTCGACATCTTTCGGCCATTCGGATCGAGCCACATACCGTGCGCGACGATTGCCCGCGGCTGCGCAACCCCGGCAGCCATCAGAAAGCTGGGCCAATAGACTGCATGAAATCGCAGGATGTCTTTTCCGACCAGGTGCAGGGCCGGCCAGAATTTTTCAAACCCCACTTCACGCTCGCGCTCTTCGTTGCCAAATCCGATGGCGGTGATGTAATTCGTAAGCGCGTCGAACCAGACGTACATGGTGTGCGCCGGATCGTCGGGCACAGGCAAGCCCCAGTTCACAGAAGTTCGCAAGCGGCTGATGGAAAGGTCCTGCAGCCCGCCGCTGACAAAACTCGTGACCTCATTTCTGCGAGATTCGGGCCGCACAAAGTCAGGACGAGAAGAAAACAATTTCAGCAGAGCTTCGTCGTAGTCAGACAGGCGAAAGAAGTAACTCTCCTCCGAAATGCGATCAAGCTTCGTGTCATGTATCAGACAGGTCGGTGGCTCATCCTGGTTCTGGGGCTTCGCATATTCGTCTTCAGTCTTGTATGCCGCACAAGCTGCGCAGAACCAACCTTCGTAATGGCCTTTGTAGATTGCGTCGTTGCCCTTAGGTGTTTTTGCCCTGGCGCAGCGGCGCCAAAACTCCGTCACGCCAACTTCATGAAACGGCGCCGTCGTACGCATGAAAATGTCGTAACCACCATGCGCAGTGTCGAGGCCAAACTCCGCCGTCATCCGCTCAAAATAGTTAACTACGTAATCGGCCTGTTGCTGCGGGGTGCGCCCGGCCCGCTCGGCGGCGCGTTCGATGTTGATGCCGTGTTCGTCGGTGCCAGTGAGAAAAAAAGTTTCAATTCCCTGTTGCCGTTTGTAGCGCGCAATGGTGTCCGCCACGACCATCGTATAAAGATGGCCCAAGTGCGGCAGACTGTTGGCGTAATAAATCGGAGTAGTGACGTAGAAGGTCATGTGGTGTTCGTGAACCGTAAACAGTGAACCGTGAACAGTGAATCGTTAACTCCCTACTGCTGAGTCGATTCACCGGTTCACGGTTAACGGTTCACGGTTCACGGTTTACTGTTCACTCTTTACGGTTCTTAGCAAACTCATCGCCCGGATTGAATCGCGGCATCTCATTCAGATCGGCGATGCGCCGGCCGATGGCCATTCCGATCTCGGCTTCCTGAATGATTGCGCTAAAGTCCCAGGAGTCACTGAACTCGTCCGACGGCTGGTGATAGTGCGCTGTGTTGTACTCTTTGAATTTCTTTTCTCCCCAATCGCGCGTGTGGCCCACATAGTCGTCGCCTTCCTTCAAACTGATCGAAGGCACACCGACTTTTGCAAAAGGAAAATGATCCGAGCGATAGAACGAACCCTGCTCGGGCCGCGAGTCTGGCGAAACGCGCATGCCGCGCTCTCGTGCTACCGCTTCCACCACCGCCTTCAGAGATGACCGCTCCGCTCCCAGCGGAACAAAGTCATGCGTCGGCGCGAGAATGTTCATTGAATCCAGGTTAACGTTGCCCGCCGTTTTCGCCAGCGGAACCAAAGGGTGCCGGCTGTACCACTCCGCGCCCAGCAATCCCTGCTCTTCCGCTGTCGGAATCAGGAACAAGATCGAGCGTCGCGGCTTTTCGGCGTTCGGTAACGCGGCCAGCGCGCGTGCAATCTCTAAAACGGCGGCGACGCCAGTCGCGTTATCAAGAGCGCCGTTGTAAATCGTGTCGCCAGTTTTGTCAGGTGCGCCGACCCCGAGGTGGTCCCAGTGCGCTGAGTAAACAACATATTCGTCACGCAGACGCGCATCGCGGCCCGGGAGAATCGCTGCCACATTGGGCGCTTCGACCCGTTTCACTTCACTGTTCAAATCGATTGCGCCGGTGAGATGCAAATCCACGGGACGGAAGTCCCGCGATGCTGCCTGGCGGCGAAGCTCGTCAAGATCTTTCCCAGCGAGCTGCATCATGCGCCGGGCGGCGGCATCAGTCATCCAGGAACGAACTTTTAGAAATGGTGTCTTATCCCCCGCGCCTCGCGCGATATCAAAACGCCACGCTCCGTTCGAAGTGCGAACTACACTCCAGGGGTAACCGGCCGAGTCATCCGTGTGCAGGAGCAGTGCGCCGGCCGCGCCACGCCTGGCGGCCTCTTCAAACTTATAGGTCCAACGGCCGTAGTAAGTCAGCGCGCGCCCCCCGAACAAATTAGGTTCCGACGAAGTTGCCGGCGGATCGTTAACCAGATACACCAGAATCTTATTGCGATAATCCTCAGCCCCGCCTTTGTAATCGTTCCAGTTCTGCTCCGGCGCATCGATCCCGTAGCCAACAAACACCAGCCCGGCATTCACGTTGACGTGCTCGGTCTGCGCGCCGGTGAAGGCGACAAAGTCATCCGCAAACTTAAACGCTTCCGCTTTGTCCGAACCATTGATGCGCAGTTCGGTCTTCGGTTCGGCTTTAACACCGACGAGCGAGACTGGTTGAAAGAAACTGCCATTCTTGCCGGCGCCTTTCAAACCCAATGCTTCGAACTGCGAGGCGATGTAGCTGGCTGCAATCTCGCCGCCCCTCGCGCCGGTGCCGCGCCCTTCCAGCAAATCATCGGAAAGAAACTTAATGTGTGCGCGCAAACGTTCGGCGCTCATTGACGTTGGGTTGTTCCGGCGCACCTGGGCGATGGAAGTCGCCGCCCCCAACGTAATCACCGCCAATGTGATAACGCCTAAAGCAAATACCAGGACCCTGGTTTTCATCGACTCTTCTCCAGAATTAGTCTCGTCCTTTGATTAATGCCATCGCCTCGGCGCGTGTCCGCGGGTCAGTGCGAAAACCACCGAGCACTGTCGAAGTCACCGTTACTGCGCCAGGCTTTTTCACTCCGCGCAAAGTCATGCAGGCATGCTCCGCTTCGATCACAACCATTACCCCCACTGGTTTCAAAGCTTCAAACAACGTGTTGGCGATTTCCGAGGTCAGCCTTTCCTGCAATTGCAACCGCCGGGCAAACGTCTCGGCCAGTCGCGCCAGTTTTGATAAGCCGACTATTCGTCCGTCCTTGGGAATATAGGCAATGTGGCACTTGCCGACGAACGGCGAGAGGTGATGTTCGCACATCGACGCAATCGTGATGTCGCGCACGATGACCATCTCGTCATGCTTGTCGCCTGGCAGTGGAATGACGTGCTGGCGCGGATCCTCGCGCATGCCGCTGGTCAACTCAGCGTACATTTCCGCGACGCGCCGCGGCGTTTCCTGCAGTCCGGCGCGTTCCGGATCTTCGCCGATGCCCTCCAGGATCAGGCGCACTCCCTGCGCGATGCGCTCCAGGTCAATGCCGCCCGGCTCGTGTTTGATGAGGGTCTCAGATTCTGTTGCTGATGTTGCCATCTTCCCGATTTCAGTATTGTGCGATCTGTAGAATGCTAACGGCGATTTAACGATGCAAACGATGATCGCGCGGCTTCCTGTACTTCGCGGAAACTCTTCCCCGCTTTTTTTGCCGCCGCGCTACACTGATCGTATTCCGGCATCGCCTTGATGGTCCCGTCCGGCATGCGGGCTACTTTAACATCGATGGCCCCAAATTGCGTCTCGACCCGCACCGTCTCACGAGCCAGCGCGCGGCGGGTAACTTCATAAGAGCGCGCGCCGATCGTGCTGGTCTCCGCGAAAAGTAATTGCAAAAACTTTTCCCGCTCACTCGGCCGGCAGAGAATGGACAGAAGCACCCCGGGGCGGTTCTTCTTCATTTGCACCGGTGTTAAGTAGCAATCAAGCGCGCCAGATTCTAAAGCCCGCTCCAGCACGTGTCCGCACACCTGCGGCGACGCGTCGTCAATATTGGTTTCGATCATCAGCAGCTTTTCATCACTTGCAGTTTGAGCATCAGTCTCACCCACCAGTATTCGCAAGACGTTGGGAAAGTCCTGGCAATCTCGCGTTCCCGCGCCGTATCCGCTGCTTGTGATTGAGAAGGCCGGCAGCGGCCCAAAGCTCTGGCAAACGCTGGTGATGATTGCTGCCCCGGTCGGCGTCACAAACTCGCCCTGCAAATCGCCGGCGTAAATGGGCACGCCCTTCAGCAGTTCGGCAACCGCGGGCGGCGGAACCGGAAATTGCCCGTGGGCCATCTTCACCGTGCCGCTGCCCACGCGCAGAGGTGAACAAAGAAAATGCTCTGCGCCAATCAATTCAAAGCAGATGGCCGCGCCCACCACATCGATGATTGCATCGAGGGCGCCTACTTCATGAAAGTGAATTTTTTCCACCGGCTGGTTATGTACGTGCGCTTCCGCTTCGGCCAAACGCGTGAAAATATTTGTCGCGCGTTCCTTAACACTATTCTCCAAACCTGAATCGTTAATGATCTTCAGAATGTCGCTAAGGTGCCGGTGCTTGTGTTCCGGCTGAATTCGCACGCGAGCGTGGGTCGCATGGATTCCGGATCGGTCAACGTTGGTGAACTCAATTTCATGACCGTCGACATTCAGCAGTTGTAGTTGCTGCTGCAACGATGCGGCATCGACTCCGGCAGCGACCATTGCGCCCAGAATCATGTCGCCACTCGCGCCGGCAAAACAATCAAAGTAAATAGTCTTCATAGAGTGTCCGCAGATTACGCAGATTACACAGAGACAAAAGGCTTAACAAGCGAGGAGCGCGTGTGACCTCTCCTATCTGGAAACACTGCGATGGCCAATATTGCTTTCCCCAACGTTTTAACCTTCTGTGTAATCTGCCTAATCTGCGGATGGCCATCTCCGTTATGCATCAACATCGCCTTCTCGTATACTGTTCGACTTCGACCACTGGGACCATTAGACAAGGATAATTGTGAGACTACTCGAGCTACAGGAAAGTTTGCGCGAACGCGTGCGTAAGGCGGCCCACGATCTTTTCAAAGTGGACCTGGATCAGATCGCAGCGGAAGTGCCGCCGCGCACGGATCTGGGCGACTTTGCTTTCCCGGTCGCCTTCGAGTTAGCGAAGCGCATCAAGCAGGCAGGCGGAGAAAAACGACCGCCCCGCGCGATCGCCGACGAATTGAAGACCGCTCTGGAAGCTATTGACGAAGTGTCGCGAGTTGAAGTTGCCGGCGCCGGATATCTGAACGTTTTCTTCGATCGGCCCAAGCTTCTCGCCAGTTTTTCTTTGCTGCCGCGCGCTAAACAAAGTAGCGCTGCGGAGACGAAGGAACAGGATCGTCCCAAGCGCATGGTTGAACACACCAGCATTAATCCCAACAAAGCCGCCCACATCGGCCACGTGCGTAATGCGGTGCTGGGCGATACATTCGTGCGTATCCTGAAGGCCGGCGGCGGCCCCGTCGAAGTGCAGAACTACATCGACAACACGGGCGTCCAGGTCGCCGATGTTGTGGTCGGCTTCGTCCACTTGGAAAACATGTCGCTCGATGACATCAAATCCCTGGACGCGGGTCTGCCGCCGGAGCGCTCGTTCGATTACTACTGTTGGGATTTGTATACAAAGGTTGGACTTTTCTATCGGAATGACAAACTGGAAGGACCACAGGATCCGGAAAGATTGAAGCTGCGGACGGAAATTCTGCACGCGATCGAAGCCGGCCACAATCCGACTGCGGAGCTTGCCGATTACGTAGCCACGCGCAATGTGGAATGCATTCTCGACACAATGGAGCGTTTGGGGATTTGTTACGACCTGCTGGCGCGCGAATCGGAGATTCTGCACTTGAAGTTTTGGGAGCGCGCCTTTCAGTTGATGAAGGAAACGGGAACTATCCGGCTGGAAACCGAAGGGCGCAACAAAGGATGCTGGGTGATGCCCTTCGAATCGCACACCGGAACCGCCGAGCACGAGGCCGACAAGATCATCGTGCGGTCGAACGGCACGGTTACTTATACCGGTAAAGACATCGCTTATCAGCTTTGGAAGCTGGGCCATTTGGGACTCGACTTCTTCTACAAGCCTTTTCGCCTCTACCCGGACGGGCATAGCGTTTGGGTGACCACTGAGGACAACAGTTTCACTACACCCGACAGCGTCCGGCCGCACTTTGGCGGCGGCGCGACGGTTTATAACGTCATCGATTCGCGGCAATCGTATCCGCAGGAGATCGTCCGTCGCGGCGTTGCGGCCCTCGTGCCCGAAGCCGGAGAAGGCGCCAGCGTCCATCTGGCTTACGAGATGGTGGCCCTATCGCCTGCGGCCTGCGAGGAACTGGGCCTTAAGTTGACCGAGGAAGAGCGCGGCAAGCCTTACATTGAAATGGCCGGCCGCAAGGGTCTTGGCGTGAAAGCCGACGATCTGATCGACCGTCTGGAAGCAGACGCCCTGCGCGAAGTTGAAGTTCGTCATCCGACGCTTTCGGATGAAGAGATGCGGGACACGGCCCATGCGATTGCGGTCGGCGCGCTGCGCTATTTCCTGCTGAAGTTCACCCGAAATTCCGTGATTGCGTTCGACTTCAAAGAGGCGTTGGCTTTTGAGGGCGAGACCGGGCCCTACTGCCAGTATGCGGCGGTGCGCGCTAATTCAATTTTCCGCAAGCTGGATCTGGAGGTCGAAGCTGATGCGGCGGAGTTGTTCCAGCGCATGGCTACTGAGCCGGAAGTTGAGGAACGCGTAAAGTACATTTTTGGTCATGATGGTGGAAACGACCTCTGGTCCCTCGTGATGCTGGCGGCACGATTGGACGATGCGATTGCACAAGCCGCGGCGGCTGCTGAACCGGCAGTGGTGGCGAAATACACTTTTAATCTGGCGCGCGCATTCAATCTTTTTTATCACCGGCATCGTATTATTGCTGAGGAAGACGCAACGAAGCGCGCGATGCTGATCGCGATTGCCGATCTGGCACGCACGCAATTGACCGCGGCGCTGCGAACGTTGGGAATCTCGGTGCCGGAAAGAATGTGAGACTTTCAGAGAGCCGCTCGCGGTAGCCAGCAGTCTCAACGCCAGCTGAAAAATGTTGCGTTGTTTCCCGCCGGCTTTGTTCTTTCGGTGTCCTGGTGGTGAATCTGCTCGTCATGAAAGTCACCACCAGGTCACCAGGACACAAGCTTCAGAATCTGAGCCCTCCCTAACGATCGGGGTTGTGAGCTACAATGACCGCGAAGGAATAAACGAACGCCATGCTTATCGTTATGAAAGCCGACGCCACCGAGGCGCAGATTGCTGCGGTCGTTGACGTCATCACAGAACTCGGTTTTAAGCCGCATCCAATGCCTGGCGCGACCCGCACCGCAATCGGCATCACCGGCAACCAGGGTTCGGTCGACACTACTCGGTTTGAAAACCTCCCCGGGGTTGCGGAAGCGATTCGGGTCAGCAAACCTTACAAACTGATCACGCTCGACCTGCGTCCCGAAAAGACTGTCGTACGTATTGGCGATGCCTCGATCGGTGATGACGAGTTGGCGATCATCGCCGGCCCCTGCGCCATTGAAAGTCGTGATCAGGCGTTTGCCATCGCCGAAGCGGTGAAACGAAGCGGCGCAAAATTCTTCCGTGGCGGGGCCTTCAAGCCGCGCACTTCTCCTTACGCTTTTCAGGGGCTGGGTGAAGAAGCATTGAAAATCATGGCCGAGGTCCGTGAAGCTTACGGCCTGAAGATCGTCACCGAAGCGATCGATGAATCCAGTGTCGATTTGGTGGAGCGCTATGCTGACGTGATTCAAATCGGCGCGCGCAGCATGCAGAATTTTTCCTTACTCAAACGCGCCGGCCGTTCCAAACTTCCTGTGTTGTTAAAACGAGGACTGTCGGCGACGCTCGATGAATGGTTGCTGGCGGCTGAATACATCATGGCGGAAGGCAATTACCGCGTCGTGTTATGCGAGCGAGGCGTGCGCACCTTCGCCCAGCACACGCGCAACACGATGGACCTGGCGGCGATTCCCGCCGTGCGCCGCATTTCGCATCTGCCGGTGATCGTCGATCCTTCGCATGGCACCGGCAAAAACTATATGGTCACGCCGCTTGCTCGCGCGGGCGTCGCCGTGGGCGCGGACGGCCTGATGGTCGAAGTGCACAATCACCCTGAGCTGGCTTTGTCGGATGGCCCGCAGGCTTTGACCCTGGATCAGTATGCCAGCCTGGTGAACGAAGTCCGCGCTATCCATGAAGTGATCATGCCCGCACCGGTAGGTTGATTCTGACAATCCCCGTTGGCCTGAAGGAGGTACTGATGCAGTTTGGAACGGTCAACCCACGGTATGCGACGAAGTCAGAACCGGGAGCAGTAGCGACCGGGTATCAACAGTCGGCAATATCCAAGGGGAAAGTGATTAGTAAAGCATCGTTTACCCGGTCGCTACCGCTTCCGGTTCTGCATTAGCGGACCCACTAAGAAGCAGACTTTCAAACTGGACCACTACCTGAAAGCACTATCTGTTGACCCTCATCCTCTTTCGGAGTACAACAGGCCGAGACTTCCCGGCCACATGATTGCGAAACGCACATCGACGATCGTCCGCCTTTCAGTTCCCCTGGCCTTTCTTCTCGTCCTAATCGCTTCGAGCTTTTTTTTCGGTCGTCAAAGTCACGCGCAAGAAACGCCGAAGCCGATTCTGATCAGCGAAGCGACTTCGACGCGGGCGATTGCCCTCGAATCCGTCACTCAACAGCACGAACCGTTCACTCCGTCTTCGCCAATTAACTTCGGGACGGATAGCCGCACGCGCATCACGTTATTTGCCATGAACCTGTCCCTCGCGGCTGGTGAGGATTTCAAAGCGGTACAAGCCGAGGCCGAGGATGGCTCGCATCGCATCTACCCGCTCGCCGTTGAATATGTGGGCAGAGTCGCTGAGCAACCGTGGGCCACTGCTATCACAGTGCGGCTGCACGATGAATTGGACGACGTCGGCGATGTGTTGGTGCGGATTACTTATGGCGGCGCATCCAGCAACCGAGTGCGGATCGGCATTGGACACGTCGGCGATGGACCACCGGACGATCAGGGTGCTGTCCCTACACCGGGCTCGGCGATCATTCAAACGGTGGCTGCGTCCCCGACGCTCACGCCCGACGATGTACGCACCATCATCGCCCAAGCGGTTTCCGCTGCGGTGCAGATGAACCGTTTGGTGACGGTGATTGTTACCGATCGCGAAGCCAATGTATTGGGATTTTTCGGAATGACCGGCGGGCCTTTGACGACCACGATTCGAAGTGTGGGCGCTTCCGGCCGTGGCCTGGAAAACACAACCGTCGCCGTTTCCCAGGCGGCAATTTCAAAGGCCGGCACTGCCGCGCTGTTTAGCACTGCGGGCAACGCGTTTACGACTCGCACTGCCGGCTTCATTATTCAGGAACACTTTCCGCCGGGCATCAACTTCCGCGCCGGTGGCCCGCTTTACGGCGTGCAGTTCTCTTCCCTGACCTGCGGTGATATCAAGAAGCCCGGTTTGCCACTGGGACTCTCCGGCGATCCTGGTGGACTGCCGCTCTACAAAAACGGAGTGGCAGTCGGTGGCGTTGGTATAGAAGGTGACGAGCTATACACCGTCGATCGCGATCCGGCTGACTTTGATCAGCCGTTTGAAGAGACTATTGCCACCGCCGCCGTGCGCGGCTTCGAACCGTCCGCATCGATTCGCGCCGACAATATTCTGGTTGATGGAATTCGCCTGCCATACACAAACATTACCAGCCCGCCTAATCCGGCACAGATACCATTCGCCAGCTTGCCGGGCGCGAGCTTCATCATTTTTGGACCGGGTGGCGTGCCGCCACCGTCAACATTTGTGCCGGCGATGGTGGGCGGCATCGGCGGCGAAGTGGATCCACGATTCTTTCCCTTCATCGGTAGTGTGCTGCCGGCCGGTGGCAACGCGCTGAGTGCTGCCGACGTGCAGACGATCATTACGCACGCGGCGCAACAGGCGAACGGGACGCGCGCGGCGATCCGGCAACCGCTCGGCAGCAATGCGCGTGTTTCGATTGCCGTGGTAGATGTCGAAGGAAATGTTTTGGGACTGTTTCGCAGCACTGACGCACCCGTATTCGGCTTTGATGTCTCCGTCCAAAAGGCACGCACGGCCGCTTTCTTTTCGCGCACCAATGCGGGGGCGTTGCTGCGCGCTGCCGGCTTCGCCACCTATGCCGATCGTGCGGCCACGGACGGCTTGCAGTTGAATGGCAGCATCGCTTTTAGCGATCGCGCCCTGGGATTTTTGCACCGGCCACTCTTTCCGGATGGAATTGATAACACTTCAGCGGGCCCGTTTAGCACCGAGAGCGCGGAGTGGAGTCCTTTCAACGTCGGGTTGCAGCTCGATTTGATTAAGGCAGCAATCGGCAGCGGCGCTGTCCCCTGCACGGCCATTCCCAGTCTGCCGAACGGGATTCAGATTTTCCCCGGCAGCATTCCGCTTTACAAGAACGGCGTCCTCGTTGGCGCAATTGGAATCAGTGGCGATGGCGTGGATCAGGACGATCTAATCGCGGCCGCCGGAGCAAACGGTTACGCACCACCGGCCGCCATTCGTTCGGATCAGTTTTTTGTGCGCAAGGTCCGGCTGCCATTCGTGAAGTTTCCCCGTAGCCCAAATCTGTGAAACACACGCGCACTCATCCACCTAATGACGGCAATTACTCTTAAGTATTCGAGGTTGGCCCTGCTTCTAACATTTGGTCTAACGTTATTGAGCAGCTTCGCCGTTTTTTCCGTGGGCCAGACGCAAGTCTCGCCGGCACTCGCGCGCGGCGTTGTCCGTCTGCGCGTCCGCGTAAAACTCGACGACTCGAACAAACGCGCGGTGGGCCTCGCGCGCAAGCGTTTCTTTCTCATCAAAGGTTCACTCGAAGAAAATAAGGACCTGGTTCAAAGCATTGAACAGCGGCCATTGGTTTCCCGCGATTGCTACTACCGTGGAATCGGGGCCAGCGAACCTTTCATTTCCTGGCTCAAGCAAAACGATTGCGAATCGGTGTATTGCCGCGAGATCGAAACTAAGAACGTGGAAGGACCAGGTGCAATTCCGGAATTCCAGCAGGCCATCGCCGCCGGCGAAAAGGAATTTGGCAGCCGCGAGCTGGCCCGCAAATGGCTGGCAGTAAATCTACGAGACGATCTGCGCAGCGGCTTCTACCAAAGGCAACAACTCGATCTCCATTCCTTACTCAAACAGGCGGAAGAGAGAACCGGTAGGAAAGTAATATCGGTGATGACCGATCGTAACGGGACGGCCTACTTCACCGACATTGAGCCGGGTGTTTACGTCATCTCCAATCTGATACCGGCGGAAGTTGGCGAGCGGGCGACCCTGTGGAACTGCGAAGTAAATGTGAATGCCGGCGATCTGGCGAGTGAAAAGCCGTTTCTGATTTCCAACCCGGCGAACAAAGAAAAGAACGTCAAGTGCGTCGCAGTAGAAAAGCCTTTGCCGGCGTGTCCACCGTCGAAGGCAAGCCGTTAATAAATGAAACATGAAGCCCGATTCGTGTTAGGTATCCTGGCGGCGTTGCTCGTCCTGGTTCAAGGCTTTGGCAACGACGCGCTCGGGCAAAAGCGAAAGCCCGTCAGACCGCGCGGCGGCATCACGCAACGCTCGATCGATTACTCACGATTCTCGCACTCCACCAAGCAACACCAGGAGAGTTGTAAGTCCTGCCACTCAGCGCCAACGCCGAACTGGCAAAAAGTCCGCGCGTTCCCCGACGTGGCCGATTATCCGGATCATGACTCCTGCGTTCGCTGTCACCGGCCGCAGTTTTTCAAAGGCGCGCAACCGCCCATTTGCTCGGTCTGCCACACGAAAGTGTCGCCGCGTCACGACGCGCGCTATCTCTTTCCCAATCCTCGCCGGCCGGAACAATTCAAGATCGAGTTCCCTCATGACAAGCACCAGGACGTCATCGCCTCGTGGCGAATTAAATCCAGACTTCCGGGGAGCTTCGGGTCTTCAGTTGTAAAGAGCGCCCACGCGGTGACGGAAGATAAGAGCTACAACAACTGCACCATCTGTCATGGACCAGCAACGAAGGCCGTTGCGCCTCCCGCCGGAGGATGGATGGACAGTTTCGTCCCACCGGTTGACGCGTTCAAGAGCGCGCCGGAAAAACATGATGCGTGTTTCAACTGCCATTGGAAAACTGAACAACCGGTCCGGGACAACTGTGCCGGTTGCCACAAATTGGCGGCAGTGCGATACGCAACCGTGACCACGCCGGTGAGGATTTCGCTGAAGTTCAGCCACGAGGGCGGCGGGGAAAAGAAAAACCACATCGCAGAGTGCACGACCTGCCATATCAACATCACCAAAGCGGCGTCGCTCAGGGGCTTGAGACCGGATGTCCCAATCACCGGCTGCACTGAGTGTCATAACAAGGAGGGACTGCGGCAAGACCTAAGTAAGGAGCTCGCGGCACTCGACCAGAATCGAACCTTTGCGTGCGTTTATTGCCACACGTCGAATGTCGGAAAACTCGATCCGCCAGCCAGTCACTACCTGGTGGCGGAGCGACCGGCAATAAAGCCCAGAGGTCAGGAACGATGATCAGAACAGCAGCTTAGCTGCCGCACAGTTCAGAAAAGCGGCTTCGCCGCCGCACAGTGCGGTAAGGCTCGGCCTTACCGGAAGTGGTCTGAAAACCTTAGGAGGCTAAGCCTCCGATTCAGAGGCGCAGCCTCAAGTTATTCAAAGATTCGACGGAAAGGCAGAGCCTTTCCGCACTGTGCGTCGGCTAAGCCGCGATCGTGCGCACACCAGCATGAGGTTTGAGTTAACGAAGCGATTTAAAATGAACTATCGGTTCACGGTCCCGGAATGCATGCAAAGGCGAGCCAGGTCGACTGGGGTGATTTGGTGCATCGTCCTGACGTGCATAATCGCTGGATTGCGTCTCCAGACGCTGGCCGGCGCGCAGGGTTCCGATTCCAATTACTCCACCTTCAAACATGACAGCGCCAGGCATGCGTCCCTGAGTTGCAACGCCTGTCACCAACGGACGGGCGATAATTCAATCCAGCCGAAGTTGCCTGGTCATCCTGCATGCACCAGTTGCCATTTGGCCCAGTTCGTCACCCCCTCGGCGCCGATGTGCAGCATCTGCCACGTCGACGTTAAAAGCGCACCACCGCCAGTGAAAGCGTTTCCGGCGACCTTCAAAGAAAGCTTCAACGTGAAGTTCGATCACGCTCAGCACATGAACGGTGTGGCGCGGCCGAGGAACGGTTGCGCCGGATGTCACGATCGGACCTTGCGACGTGGCGTCGCCTTGGCAATTCCCGCCGGCCTGGCGGCCCACAGTCAATGCTACGTTTGCCACACACCGGGTAGTCAATCATCGGGACGAGACATCGCCTCCTGTGGCGTCTGTCATGAGCAAAAGCGCTACGCCCGCACCACCACAAATGCGGCAGCGTTTCGCGTTGGGTTCAGCCACGCCGATCATGGACCACGTCAGCGCCTGGGATGCACCGAGTGCCACAACCTGATAGCGCGCGCCACGCAATCGCGGCAGGTAACTTCGCCTCGCGCAGCGGAACACTTTGCGACGGCGCAACCGGTGAGCTGCCTGACCTGTCACAACGGGCGCCGGGCGTTTGGCGGCGATCTGGCTTTCAAAGATTGTAAGCGCTGCCATGAAGGCGCAACCTTCCGTTGACAGTCATAGGGCAGAGAGCGGGGGTAAACCCGCCTTCCTGACTGCGAGTAGGCTTGTTTTTTGAGCTGCTTCAAGTGCTGACTCAACCTCACCTACTTGCAGTCAGGAAGGCGGGTTTACCACCGCTCCCCTTTCGAATTCGTTGACAGCTCTACGGGCGCTCTTTAAGATTGCTTCGCTTTAGTCCCTCCCCAAATAAGCCGCTGCTGCTTCGTTGCCAGAGCTTCTTAAAGAGGTGCACTGCATGAGAAAACTAGTACTGCTAATGGTTGCGCTGGCGTTTGTCGCGCTAATCGCCGTTAATCGGAGCGCGGTTTTTTCTGCGCCGCAGGATATTCCCAAAGAAAGCAAAACGCAGCCGAAGGAAGTGGTGCTGTCCAAAGACAGTCAGTCGGACAAATACGGTGACGTCCCCTTCAATCACGAAAACCATTCAGTCAAAACTTACAGTCCGGATGGCAAAGTCGTGCTGGCCTGCGTCGAGTGCCATCACACGGATCAACCGCCGGCCGGCCTGAAGCCGCCATTGAAAACCTCTGAACGCGCTGTAGCGTTGAGTGCCGCGGTGTTGGCAGCGGCGGATGCGAAGCCGGTGAAGAGCTGCCGCGTCTGTCATTTGCAGGCCGGCGATGACAGCTCGCCGTTGCCTTCCGTGCAATATCCGGACAAACCGGCCGCGACTAAGTTAACCAACGAAGTCGCGTATCACCTCAATTGCAACCTCTGCCACGATAAAGCGATCGCAGCGCGCCCGGCGCTGAAGGGAAAGGTACCCGGTTCCAACGATTGCCTGCCCTGCCACAAACCGGTGGGATAGCATCACCCCTGTCAGAACCGCCTGCGGTAGCGGGCGGGCCTGCCCATTGCGGAATGCGGATTTCGAATTGCGGATTGAATGGACAGAAGCCCGACCAGTCAGGGATGGGCTTCAGCGCAAGTAACCAAAGGAACGCCATCCCTCACGGTGGGGCTTCCGTTATTCATCAATTCAGATCCGCAATCCGCATTCCGCATTCCGCAATCGACGGCCCGCCCGCTACCGCAGGCGGTTCTGACATCACTTTGTCATCAGCGATTTATTCCAGCGCCAACTATCTTTGGTGTGTTGCACGTGACAGGAAATGCAGTTTGGTTTGCCGGCTGCCACCAACGTCCGCCCGCTCACTTGATCGATCTGTCCGTTGTGACAGCGCGCGCAGGTCTGTCGCGGTGTCTCGCGGTCGATTGGGTCAAATGATTTGTGACAACTAGAGCACGACATCTCGCCCTTCTCGTTACTCTTCAATCCCTCCGCCGCTCGGACGCGATAAAGGTGCAGCGAGTGAAATTGCTTGCTGCGCCACGTCTCGTCAGTATCGACCGGAAGCCTGGCGATCGGAATTTGCTTCCGGGCCCAGGTCTGTTCATCCAAACCCTTCCAGTTCCACTTCTCATTAACCACGGGATAGCCAAACGTTCCGCCGTGCGGTGTGCCGACCATGCGGCCGTTGTTGTAAGAGATCTTGTTCGAATCGTTATGACAAGTGGTACACGCTTGAAACGCCGCATCGCGCGGCTGAAACCCCACGCCCTTGTGTTCAGCGTGACAGGCGACACAGCCGATGCCAGCGGCTTCATGTGGCTGGGTGACGTCGGCCGTAAACGCTTCTGCTGAATGGCAGGCGGCGCAGTTCGCTTCCACCGATTTTGTCAGCGAGTGGCACGCCGTACATGAATTGGCGCCTGGGTGTTTGGCGATTGCGGGAACCAGCAACGAACTCTTCTTAGCATGGGTTTGCGAAACCGGCGCGGGCGCGAACGCGTTTGCATAAAAGAAAGCGCCGCCTACCGTGGCAGCCGCTACGATGATTATTGCCCAAATAAAAAACGATCCCGGCCATTTACGCTTCAGATCCGATGTCGGCGTCCAATTGAACTGCGCTTTGCCTGAACGCTTTTGACTCCGTGGTGTAAGCGCGGACGGCCGCACCATCTTTCCCGCTTCACGAATCCGTTTGTCCCAGAAGATGTCCAACGCTTTCGTGCCCGGCAACGGGGCAGGACGTGGAGCGCGTTTTTTCCTGGCTCCTTCAGCGGGCTCAGGCCCTTCCAACTGTTTGGTCGTGATCGCAGGACTGCTGACATCGGCGGGGCTTGCTACCACTCCGATCTGTAACGTCACGCGCAGCACCAGGGCATTGTCCGGCCGCTCAACTTCCAGGATGAAAGGGCCGAACTCCAGCGTGTCGCCTGCGGCCAGCGCTTCGTTCTGCTCAACGGGGCGGCCGTTAAGCAGCGGAGGATTCGCCGGCCGCAGATTGAAGAGGTAGAAGTCACCTTCAATCGCTTTGATGCCGGCCTGCACGCGCGAGACTGACGGATGATTCAGCAACAGCTCGCACGCCTTCAGACGGCCAATCAATAGACCATCGGAAATGATGGTCAATGGATCGAGCAGCAAGTCGTCACGAATGATGGTGAACTGCGGTTCCATTAGTCGATTTCCAAAACAACGAAGCTCTTTGGAGTGCGGCGACCTGTCGCCGCTTTTGTTTCCGTTGAGGCCAGGGAAAAGCGCTGACAGGTCAGCGCACTCCAAAGAGCTTCGCTATTCTTCCTCAACCTCGAGTCGAGACAGTTCCAGTTAGCCGAGTACGCGCTGCGCCTACAAGCAGAATAATCCCAATCAAGACACCTACTATCACAAAGCGAGCCGTCCACATGCTTTGGACGGTGAACCTCTCGTCATAGGTGGATCCGTTGCTCTGAGTCTTTTCCGGCGCCCTTGGCTGCGTCTGCGGCGCATCCGTTACTGTAAAGAACTCCCCTTTGCCATTGTTCGTAAGCATCATGCGGGCTAGCTCGGCAGAATTAAAAGGCCGTGCTCCGCGCCGGCCAAACACGGCAACCTGATTGCCACTTTCATCGGCGGCCCGATCGCGATCGAGCGGTTTCGAAATCGCCAGGGCTGCGCCTTTCGTTTTGAAAGTCGCGATTAGTTTCGGTTCCGGGCGTGGACTGAACCCGGCATAGTTAGGCATCGTCTCGGGCGAAGTGAGTTGCAGCACGCGCAAACCATTGCGGCCATCGGCAACGTAAGCAAACAGGCTGGCGTTCGTCATCGCTACCTTGACCTGATGCGCGTCGTTCAATGTACCGCCGGCATTGAACGTCTGATCCAAACGGGGCTGCTCAGGATTCTCGACGTCGATTATCGCGACGCCATTTGTGCCGTTCGCGACGTAGGCGTAAGTGCGCGCGACGTAGACATCACGAGCGTCAGACAGTGACACTGCTGCTCCAACGATATGCGCTTCATTCGGTGAAGTAACATCAACCACCTTAAGACCGTCATCATCCACCAGAAATCCGTAGCGGAACTGGATTGCGATCGCGCGCGGATGCTTCAAGGCCGGCGCATCGATTCGCGCCACGACCTGAGGGTTCAGCGGATCGTTAATGCTTATGACCGTCAGACCGCGATCGGAGGTAACGTACGCATACGCGCCCGCAATCGTGATGTTGTTCGCACCGTCGAGGACGCCGTCGGGATTAAAAGCTCCGTTGGCGTAACGCGCGGGATCAAGCTGGCGCTTTAGGTAATTATTCAGCGGGTCACCGTCGAGCAAGGTAGCGGCGTTGACCACAATCAGTCCTTCATACTTGTCCACTACGTAGAGGTACGCGTAGAGCGGATGGATTGGCTGCTCTTCATTCACGAGCTTCGCCGCCGCGCGAACCGCTTCCCCGGGCGGAACCATTTTGCCATCCGTCGTAATTCTCCAGCGGGCCGGATCGACCGCGAGGGTCGTCGGCGCCGCGACGGCGGTAGCATATTTAGTGTCGACGTAGAACTTTTGCCCAAACTTCGAAACCGGCGCAGTCGTAATTCGCTCAGAAAATCCCTTCTGATCGATTTGCGCCACATCATAAACACGCAAGCCGCCTTCCCCCGCGGCGACGTAGGCGTATTCACCGCGCACCTGAATCTGCAGCGCGCGCGGATTCCCACTGTGTTCGTATGCCGTTTCCAGCTTGCTCCCCTGGCTCACGAATTCAGCATAGTCGTTCGGGTAGGCCAGTTTCTGCAGCGTGCTGCCGATTACTGCCTGCGGCTCGTCATGCTCGGTCACGACAACGGCCTCCAGCGCCTCGCCGGTCGCCACGTAACAATAATGGCCCATGAAGTTGACGAAATTCGTTCCCTGCAGAAACAGTTGGGCCATCCATGCGTTGTTGTCGTTGTTCCGGGAAACGTGACAATCAGTGCAGCCTTTCGTTTCCTTGCCGCGCACGGTATGCGGGACGTGCGAATTGAAAGCCTGTCCAGCATAGCCCTCTGCGGACGTAGTCTGTTGCTGGTGGTAGATCCATTCCCGGTTTTGGTTTTGCGAACTCACCAGCACCGCCGATGAAGAACGCACGGGCGCAACTCGATTTCCCGTGACTGTGCCGTCGCGGCCCAACATGAAAATATCGTCGCGCAACACCTGGAAGTTGTAAGTCGTAAAGTTTCGCGTATCGCCGCCCTCGTTGTGCCGGTTGGGCATTTTGGCGTTCGCCTTCATTGATAAGTGACAGCCAAAGCACCCGGTGACCCAGGAAGAATGACAGGAGAAACAACTCATGTTGTCATCCTGATGGGCCAGTTGCTTATCGTCGGACGGAACATCACCCCAGGTCGCGTTGTCGATGCGGATGGTTTTGGCGTAGCGGGACTTCTCGCTGTAATCGCGCGAACCCGGCGTGACCGTGTCAATGGTTTGCTTCACGCGCCACCAACGGCCGGGCACCACCATCGAATTTTGAATAATGTCGCCCGCCTTCAGCTCTACATCATTCCCGCGCTCGTCCTTCTTTTTGCGGTCCCGGGTATTGCGCTGGAAAAGTGGAATAGCCGTCCCGCTCTCATCACGCACGCGAATGCCGCGAGTTAGATCGCGCCCTTTACCCTGATTGAGTTTGCCGTCGATGCCGTTGGCGCCGGAGGCGAAGCCCGATGTCACCAGCGTGGCGCGCTGGCGAATAGAGCCATGGCAATCGACACAGGTAATCTCAATCGCCGCTCTTGGTTCGTTATAGAGGATGCCATTGCCATGCGCGTCCTGACGGAAATGACAGTCCACACAATGCATTCCCTTCTCCAGGTGAATGTCATTCAGGTGAACCGCCTTCTTGAAACGATCTGAATCGTCAGGCGCGACGATCTGGTCGTTCGCGTCCAGCAAATCGCCCTTACGATTACGTTTGAAGACCTGCCGGAACATCCAGCCGTGCCCGTGAAAATCCGCAAACTGCGTCCGTTTAAGTTCGGCATTGAATTCCGGACCACCGCTCTGTGACAGAAATTTTGCATCGGACCAGAGACCACGCAGGCTGGCGGCTTCGGGATTGCGATCGAGTTTTGCTTGCTCCGCAAAGGCTGAAGGCTTTGCTTGCGTCGCCGGATACATCTTGTCGCCGTCGCTCTCGTTGTCCCACCAGGTCAACCCAAGGTAAGTCGCGACCATGTTCTCGCCGGGATGCATGTGGCACACCATGCATTGCGAGGTGGGAATCTGCGAAGTGAATTGGTGCCGCACCGGATGACCGGATTCGTCCTTAGGAATGTTCGTGTCGGCGGTTTGAGAGCGTCCCAGATTGCCAGCTGCGGCATAGGTCGCAGAGTGAAGTGTACTGCGATCATTCGCGTAAATAACGTGACACGCGGTACAGCCGGAAGAACGGTAATCGCCTGGGTGATCGTTGGTCCCCAGAAAGTTCAGCGTCGGATCGAGCAGCCTGGTTTTCTGCAGGCCGAGGTAAACGGGATCGGTGCGTTGGTTCGTTCCCAGTCCCCGCGCGCTTAAACCTTTATCCGGCTTGCCGGGATCCTCATCCTTGTCAGGTAGTCCAACTTCTAACCGTCGTTTCCCGCCGCGCTCGAAAACACGAAGGATGTTTCCCGGCTGGGAAATTTCCCAACGCGGAAGTGGATCCAGAAAAGTCAGAAAGCCTTTTTGGCGTCTTTGTTCCTCTGTGGGCTGTGGCGTTTGCAGCAGGCTCTGCGGGATGCCGCGTTCACTGTAGCTTTCTCCGAACCGCGTATCCTTCAATGGAAAGCCGCCATTGTTGTAGAGCGCCGCGCCCCACAGCATCGCTCCGTTCGTCATCATGCTGCGTTGCACGGCATAGGTCTGCGCACCATGACATTCGCCGCAGGCCGTGCGCGCGACGCGCAGGTCGCCGGGATTGATGAAGCGGACAAACTCGGCGCTTTCATTTGCCAACAGAGTATTCGAGCGTTCAGGATTTGCACCGGTAGATTTGCCATCGCGCTGCCATAGTTTCGGGAAGCGCGCTTGCACGTGCGCGTCGTCTTTGGTCTTAGCGACCGGATTACCGCCGTGACAAGAAGTGCAGCTCAAACCCTGAGCGTCCTTCCCATCTTTCAACTGATCGAGCGCCCCGGTGGAACCATACTTGTGCATGGGCTCGATCTTCGCATGACAGGAAACGCAACCTTCGAGAGTCTCAGCCGGTGCGGTAGCAATGGTCAGCGATGCCGTTTTGCGGTGGATGACAACTGTCGAACTCGCGATGGTCGAGATCATCATCGCAGCACAGATGAACGCGGCAAACAATATCGCCGCCTTTAATGTTTGTGACGCATCACCGTGATTCATACCAGGACCCACCGTCACCGTTTAGAGGCGGGCTACCGCCCGCCCTCCCTAACCAAACAATCATCGAGGTGAATTGACTTCAATTCCGCTTCTGTCCAATACCCCTGGCGATCGACTTCAATCGGAACCTCGCCCGCAACATGTGGGAGATAGGCATTGTAACTGGACCATTGCAACTCAGCCGGATGCTTGCACAAACCCGCTCGCACAGGATTCATATGTAGATAGCTTAACTTTTGCAGAACGAATTTGTGGCTCCACAGATCAATCACTGAAGGATCTTTCCGCCAGACAGCATGTGTGTGTTGACGTTTTTGTGGATGTGTTAAGGCAAGCTTTGCCAGGGAAGCCAGATGTCGCTCTTCGCGCAGCCAGGCGAGGATCTTTCGCGCGGAATTTCCTCGAATGCGCCTGAGCCAATCACTAATCGTCCCACAGCGATTGTTTATAATGGCGTGGACGTGATCGGGCATCAAGACATAACCGATGAGTTTGTAAGGGTATTTTTCTCTGGTTTCAAGTAGCACATCTATGAAGATCTCACACACCTTGTCGCTGCGAAAAACCGGCACACGATTATGAGTGACCAGCGTCACATAATGAATCGTGTTTGGCTCATTAGATTTGAAAAGCTTCATGTCCGTCGCAAGGCCGGCGGGCGGTAGCCCGCCGCTAAACGGTTTGGTTTGCCAGACTTCAAAAAACCAACTTCAATTGCCCGAACAACGAAAACAGCGGCTTGCGCGGGCTGATCACTTCCGGCTCGCAAAAGTCACTGACGTTCGCCGGACAGTTGCGCGAGCGGTCGGTGTAGATATCGCGAAAGCCGCGGCCCGTCTGCAACGTCGCGGCGCCAAACGTCATCGTCACATTGTTAATTAGAAACGGCCGGTACGCGACGCCAAGACTGTAATCGAAACCAATGTCGTGCCGGATATTGTTTTGAAACAAAACGTACTCGAGAGATTGCGTTCGATGGAAACGCAGGTAATTCACGTTGAGGACGGCCTTCAACCGCTGAGTCACCTCCACGTCAACGCCGGCGTTGTAAATGAAAATGCCGGGATTGACGAAGTTCGCCTGCCCTTCAATCTTGCTGCTGCGAAGTGACGGCAGAATACTGTTGGGCTGGACCAGACCGGCTCCCGTTTGCGTCAGCCGAATCCCCTGCCGGTTCCAAAACGAGAACTGCCCGCCAACAAAATTCGGATCGTCGAAGATGGCGTCGAAGCCGGTTGCTTTTCCATCAGTCGGATTCCTGTCCCCCTCCGCCCAAAACGCGGAAGCACGAAAGCGCAGGTAATCTTTATCGATCGATGCCTCGACGGCAGCCATGTTCGAGCGCACGCGGACGCTGCGACCGGCGATGGGATTTCGATCGTCGCTGCCCAACGCGTGATAAAAAGAGTGCGTCAGATTCAACCGGCCAAGATGGCCATCGCCACTGATACCCAGATAACCAACCTTGATCGCATGCGGCCTGACATCGCCAATCAGCGCGGGCCTTACCAGAAACCCATTTCGATCAAAATGCCGGCTGCGACGGTCGTCGTTGTAATGAAGGCTCGCCTGGATCGTGTAGCCTTTGCGAATGAAGTCCTGCCGGTAAATATTCGCGATGTAAATGTTCTGATGGCGCAGGTCAAACCGGTTCAGGCCGCTGTTCGTGTCTTTTTCCAGTTGCGAAAAGAACGCCAGGTTGTATTGGTAGCGATTATTGTTCAGGCTGCCGAACAACCGCGCGCCCAAATTGTTGTCGGAATAGATAAAGCCGCGGAAGTCTGAGACAAACGGTTGAATCCCAGCCCGGAGCGAGACGAAATCGTAATTCTCACTCAGGTCCGCCAGCTTCACTTCGGCGAAGGCCTCTTCGAGTGACACTTGTGTATCGGTCCGCGTCGTTCCACGGCGCACATCAATATTCACCACGCCGTTCTCGCGCGCGTTCAAATAGTTCGGCAGGCTGAAAGTCGGCGAAATCTTGATGGCCCAATCGCGCGGCTTGAAGGTCGTGTCCCCGTGGAAGAGCTCGAAACTAAACTGCAAAGTTTCGCTGGCCGCGAGCGCTTCCGGCTGGCCAAAGAATTCAGCACTGAGTGGATCGACGCTACTGACATCCGATGGTGTGGGCGCGCGGCGTAGTTCGAGCGAGGTGAAACTGACTGCCGACAACACCATGAACGTCTGGTTGCCGATGATTGGGTAATCGCCCTTCAAGACGCTTTGATTGTACGGGTCATACCAGCGACTGCGCTTGAACGGGATGTCGCGGCCACGGGCGCCGCGATCGCCATAACGGTCATACTCGGGAAACTCCAGGCGCCAGCGGTCGCGAACCTCACCACGGCCAGCGGGCCGCGTCGCATCTCCGGTCGTCTTGGTTTGATCTACATCCGGTTTTCCCACGACGGTAATGTCAACTGTCGTAGTCGCGCCGGCATTAATGATTACGTTCTCCAGAGTGCTTCCACGCGGGATAGCAAACTCGCCATAGTTCTTGTTCTTGTCGAACTTCGCTTCGAAGCCGCCACGCACAAAGACGCGGTAGGCGCCGGGTTTTAATTTCAGCTCATAGCCTCCATCTCCACCAGCGCGAGTTTGCCTTTCCTTACTGGTAACCTGATTAACCGCTACGACAATCGCACTATCCGCTGGCCCACCGGCTTCGGTTTGGACCAGACCATTAAGCCGCCCAACCGTCTGGCCCAGCGCGCTACCAGCCAACAGCATGATGACGAAAAGAGTGAAAAGCGCTTTGCCGGGAATGACGCGCCGGTTGTTTAGAGGAGGGTCCTGCAGAAAAACACGTGCAGACGGAGGGACAGCTGAATCAAAGCGAAAGCTGCAGCACTCGTCGGCAGGAAACATATTGTCGGTTTGCGGTTTTGACTAGCTTTCTGCCTTGTAGCACGTTGGCAAATGGCCCGCAACATAAAAGTAGCGCAGCCTTCTGTTTGCGTGAGTCATTAACGAAGAGACTCGACGGGGTGTGAGGGGAAGCTATTACGATTCGGCCAAAATCTGGGCGAGGTTTGCGCTGAAGGCCGAACGCGGCATGACGCGGTCGTAACCCGCTTTTTCCGCTTCGGCTCTCAACTCAGTTTCCACGTGTGAATAGAATCCAAGCAAAGGAATCGCAGCCAACACCGGATCAGCTTTCAAGCGCTTTGCCACCTCAACCGGCGAGACCTTCTGCGATTGCAGATCGACGATCACCAAAGCGGCCGCGGATTCAGTCACGGCTGAAATCATGGCCTCAACGTTCCTGACGAAACGGACCTTTACATCAATGCTCTCTGCCACCGCGCGTATCTTCGCGATGAAGAACATGTCATCCACCACTGCTACTACCGTTTTGCTCATGAGTGTCGCGTTCGTCCTGCCTGATGGTTTCGTAACGCAAACTGTTAGTCTGCGGGATCTGAATGCCGTTCACACATCGCAAACTAGTTTGCGTTACAACTTGTAGCCCGACCGTAAGGGAGGGCTTGATCGCGGCATTTTGTATTCTCCGGGCTTTCGCGTAAAAGATATGCCGATGTCACAGTCCGGCCAAACTATCGACGCCCCCGAGCGGCTCGAATTTGGGGATATCCCGCCGGCGGGTCCTGCCAGCGACACTGAAAAACTGGTCGTTGCCACTTACAACATTCGTTACGCCGTCGGCCGCGGTCTAATATCCAGCGGTATCCTGCGGAAAGTTGGAATAAATCCACCCCGGCAACGCCGCGTCGCCGTTTCGAAGAACATCGAAACTGCCGCCCGGGCTTTTTCCGCTGGAACTAAACTGCCGCGCCCGGACATTTTAGCACTGCAGGAAGCCGACAACGCGACGGGCCGGGCCGGCGGAGTTCACGTTGCCCGCGAACTTGCCGCCGCGCTGGGCATGTCCTGGGTACATGCGCCGGCTGAAATTCCCCGCGGTGTTCCGCCGCAAGCGCGCGAGTGGTGGCTGAACTTTGAAGAACAAATTGCTCTTCATGACGAAGGCGACACCGGCATCGCGCTCTTGAGTCACCTTCCACTCGAGGATGTCACGCGCATTGATTTGCCGTGGAAGGAGTGTGCCTGGCGCCCACGTTTAGCGATGGCGGCTACAGTCGTTTTGGGTGGACACCATGTGCGAATCTGCAATGCGCATATCGATCCGCATGCTTCGCTGGACGGACAACACGACCAGCTCGAAGTGGTTTTGGCTGATGCTAATCAACATCATGGACCAAAAATTATTATGGGAGACTTCAATACTCTCTCGCGCCAGAAATGTGTTGAGATTCGCGCGTTCATGGAGAGTCAGGGCTACCAGACGCCATTTCCGACTGGAACGCCCACGTGGCGTGGCGCTGCGATCAAGCTGCACGCCGACTGGATCTTTGTGCGCGATGCAACCATAACCAAATGGGGTGTGGTCCGGCCGCTCAACGTTTCCGATCATTGGCCAATCTGGGCGGAAGTAACTCTATCGAAATGAAAGTTAATAGCCGCGACAATTCCCTACTGCGCCGAGCGCGGGCCGTGCGCGACGGCAAGGCGCCAGAGCTGATCTTTGTCGAAGGCTTGCGCCTGTGCGAAGAGGCTTTGCGGTCCGGACTCGCAATCGAAGCGGTGATTTATTCCGAACAGATTGCTTTGAAAGAAAGAGCAGCCGAAGTTATTCGAGAGCTCACGAAGGTTTCCCAACGCTCGGCTGAAACGAGCGAGAAGCTCCTGGAATCGATTTCCTACACCAGCACTCCCCAGGGAATCATCGCGCTGGCCGCACGTCCGGATAGTGACGAAGCTGGCTTTAGATCGCGGCAACCGATTTCCCCGCTGCTGGTGGTAATTCACAGCCTCAACAACCCGGTGAATGTAGGCGCTATTCTGCGGACCGCGGAAGCGGCAGGGGTGAACGGGGCAATTGCGACCGCGAACACGGCAGACCCGTTTTCGCCCAAAGCCCTCCGCGGCGCGATGGGTTCCGCTTTTCGCTTGCCGGTGTGGACAGGGGCCGAATACAACGACGTGTTGCGCTGGTGTGCGGAGCGACGAATTCAAACTGTATGCGCCGCCGGCCAGGCTGCCAAAGCGTTTAGCGAAATCGATTGGCGACAACCAAGCGCTTTGATCGTAGGGCCGGAATCAAACGGCCTCTCGCCGGATGAGATCGCCGCGGCTGGCGAGGTCGTCAGAATCCCGATGCAGGGCCAGGTTGAAAGCCTGAACGTGGCCGTCGCCACTGGGATTCTGCTTTATGAAGCGGTACGGCAACGGACTCAAACGGGGCAGTAGCCCTGTCGTTCGCTACTATTCCCAAACTAATGTTTCAGTTAGAATAGGCGCCGTAACGAGCAATTCTGTCGTTTCCTTACGCAGTCATGGTTAAGGCTGCGTTTTTGCATCATGGTGCTAAGGCGAACCGCCACTGATTGAACTTCGTATCTGATTTCATGACCGAACAGCACGATTCAAACGCTAAACCGGACGAAGCCGCGAAGGGCGATCAGCCGGCGGGCTCCACCCGGTCGGCGGCCTTACCTGAACGTCTCTTGCGCCGCGCGCTTGAAAGTGCCGGCGAAGTCCTCGACCGGAAGCTGGGCCGCACGATCGATCCAAAGAGCGGTCTCACACTCAGCCGTCTGATCAAGCGGATGAATCTTCTAATCGATCAAAAGAGTCGCGACGAGGGCGCTAAAGGTCGCATCGCTCCGCACCTGCTTAAGCTGAAGGTCGAATGGGGAAAACACTCGGAGGCGGAACCGGAGCTGATCCAGGACATGGAGCACGAACTGCTCGCCGCCGCGATCGATCATATAAACGATCATCGATATCGCACGCTCGCGCCTGTCACGATTGAAACCGAAGTCGACATCTTTACCACCGGGGTGAATGTGGAAGCGACTTTTGGTGAGTTCGAAGAGGAATTAAGGCAGGAGGACGAAGCTCGCCGCGCAACTAAGGAAGTCGGCTCGGTCAACATCCCTCATGGCGCCGTGCCGGTCGCCGACGTCCTGGTCACTGCGCGGGTCAATCTGCAGCACACCAAAAAAGACATCCCCTTAACTTTCAAACCCGGCGGCAAGCGACGCAGCGTGGGACGCGGCACCGACAATGACCTGCATCTTAACGATGGCAGCGTTTCAAAGATTCACGCCACCCTCGTGATGAATCAGGAAGACGTGTTGATGGTGGCGGACACCGGCTCGACCAACGGCACGTTCATTAACGGCCGGCGCCTGTCTTACGGTGAAGCCTATCCGATCGAAGAGGGCGACGTGGTTGCCTTTGGTGACATCGAAGTCCGCTTCCGTAAGGACCAATCCTGAACATGCCGCTCGCCTTTTTCCTTTTACAAACTGCGCAAGCAACTCCGGCGCCGCCGGCTCCGGAAAAGTTGCCGGCCTGGATAACCCTGATTTACATGGGCGGGTTGGTGTTGGTTCTGCTGGTGCTGCTGATATCGCTGGCCCGCACGTGGTACCGGCCCGGTACTCGTGGCAACAATCCCAACGAGTTGCCGAAGGAAGTGCGCGCCCGTTTGGGCTCAACCTCAACCAATCGCGGCCTGCGCGCTTTGCGTGTCCTCTTTGTCATTTTTGCCCTGGCCGTGTTCGGCTTTCATGTCTATTGGGCCAAGTATGCGGAGAGTAGCAACGAGCGCTTTCAGGAGTTGAGCTACAAAGACCTGCGCGCCCGCCGTTTGTCGGAATCAACTTTGCGCGGCTGGATCTACGATCGAAAGCAGCGGCCACTCGCTTTTTACAAGCGTTCGCCGAGCGGCGAGATTGGGCGGGAGTATCCGTTGGACAGTGCCCTGGCCCATCTGTTCGGATCAGATCGCGGTGATCCGGGATTGGAACGCGCGCTGTTTGGCACCCAGAGCGGCGCGGTGCCGGAGGCGTGGCAAATCGTAAACGGCAAGAGCGCGGAGCAGAAAGCCAACAGCGACGTAGTTCTAACCATCGATCGGGATTTGCAACAGGCGGCGGTCGATCAGTTAAAGGGAAAACACGGCGCGGCGGTGGTGCTGAATCCGCAGACGGGTGAGCTGCTGGCGATGTACAGCGAGCCTTCGTACAGCCTGAAAGAAGTGCAGGACGAAAATACCTGGATTAGGCTGGAAGCGAATGAACGCGATCGCCCGCTCGTTAGTCGAGCGCTCGGCGCTTATTACATTCCCGGGTCAACTTTCAAAACAGTAACAATGACGGCGGCGTTTCTGGCCGGATTGCAGGCGACGCAGTTTACCTGCAGTGGCGGCGGCTATTACGCAGCCCAGGGCGCGAACCCGATTTTCGACGATGGCGGAGCCGGCGAAGTGCACGGGCGCATCGGCATCGATACCGCGTACGAAGTTTCGTGTAACCAGTATTTCGCCCAGATGGGCGTGCTGCTGGGACCACAACGGCTGAAACAGGCGGCGCAGCTGCTTGGGATTGGGGCTTACGACACGCCAGCAGAAGCGCTACGCGGACGTAGGGAGCCGGAGTTGTGGAATGCCACCACCGAAGCCATCAAGCGTGCGCTGGCTCCGCGTGAATCGACTATTGTGACGGGCCCGAAAATCAGCCGCTACGACATCGCGCTTGAAGGGTATGGCCAGGGTTACGCCGGTCAGATGACTCCGTTTCAAATGGCCCTGGCCGCCGCCGCCATTGGAAACATGGAGGGCAAACTGATGAAGGCCAAAATTGAGATGGCGCGTCCGCCGGAAGTTTTTCAACCGGTGATGCCGCCGCAAACCGCGGCCAGGTTGCGCGAAATCATGGGCCGCGTCACCGGCGGCGCGAGCGGTACGGCGCGAGGAGTGTTTGGTCCGGTCCACGCGGCAGGAGTTATCACCGGCGGCAAAACCGGAACCGGCCAGAAAGTTGTGCCGGTGTTCGATCCGAAAACCGGACAACCCAAAACGCGGATGCGAGTGGAAAAGGATTCGCGCGGCAACATCATCCGGCAATATCAGGAAACCATTATGGATGAAGAGCACCCGCGCATCGACGGGTGGTTTCTGTGTATCGCTCCGTTGGAGAGACCGCAGTTAGCGATCGCGGTCGTGATCGAAGGCGGTGGTTATGGATCAAAATCAGCCGCGCCAGTGGCGGCGGCGCTGGTGTTGAAAGCGAAGGAGCTTGGGTACTTTGGTAATGCGGGTTCAAGGCCGGCAAGTGTTACGCGGCCCGGTACGACCCCGAAGCCGCGCCCCCGTGCGACACCTGCGGCCCAGTAATGAAATGCAGCGCGCGGCTTTGCCGCCGCACAGTGCGGTAAGGCTCGGCCTTACCGAAAAGATCACTTAACGCATAAGGAGGCGCAGCCTCCCGCAGACTTGAGATTGTTGAGGGAAAGGCTAAGCCTTTCCCCACTGTGCGGCGGCGGAGCCGCTAATGGTGTCACCGGACTCGTGATGCCTTTGAAACGGTCTTAAATGAAGAATCGCGCGTCATCACATCTGCTGCTGCTGCTCGTGCTCGCACTGTTTGAGGCGGTCGCGTACTTCGGCCTCGGGCGGAGCGCGTTGATTCGCGGCTACGAAACCTCGTGGGTTGGCGGCTTGCGAGATCTGTTTCTCTACGTGCCCATCATCGGCCTGGTCCTCTGGCTCTCGCGCATGATGAAGTTCAAGGGAAACTGGACGCTCTACACCGCCGCGATTTTATTGTTCTCCATCGGCATGCTGATTCAGTACCGGCTGTACAGCGATCCGGAATACAACGCCCGAAACAAAGCCGCGGCGCGCGCCGAGAAAACCGCGGCGCTCCGCATTCGCTACATTAATGAGAACTACGACGATCCCAAGAAGCAGATGATGGGATTCCCGACCGGGCCGGGCGGCACGGTGCCGCTGCAGCCGGTTCCGGTTAAGCAGTCGTCTTACTCGCTCGAGAATGCGCTAACTTCCAGTTACACCTGGATTCCGATTTTTTCCTTGCTGGCCTTCGCCGCCGCTTTTTGGGTCTGTGTCCACGAGCGTTACCTGTCCTGGATGCAACGCAATAGTTTCATCATTGTGGTAGCGACCCTCGTTCCGTTGACTTGGGCGGTAATCACTTCCAGCGCCGGCAAAGCATTGGGCAACACTACGCCCTGGGAACCTTCAAAGGTTCCGTTCCTGATCGGTTTTGCCGGAATTCTGACGGCCCGTTACAAGGACCTGGCGCGAACCTACTGGGCACTGCCGCGCGCCCGCGATATTCTGCCGCTGCTCGCGATGGCCCTGATTCCGTTCATTCCCTTTTTTGCGCTGAAGGACTTTGGCCAGATGCTGATCTTCAGCGCTGCGTACGCCACTCTTTATCTGGTCGCGGTCCGCCGCTGGCCGCAATTGCTTTTGTTTGTCGGCTCGATGGCGCTGGTGATCGGAATTCTGGTAGTGGGCGCTCTGCCTCGCGACGTGCAGGAGAAAGTACCGCTCCTGCCGACACTGGCGCGGCCGATCCAGGCAGCCCTGCCGTCACGCATTCAGCAACGATTTCATTTATGGCTGGATGGGTTTGATCCGCCTTCGCCGGAAACGCCCTGGTGGAAAAAAGACTATGACGAAGCGCTGGCCAGGAATCCGGAAATGAAGGAGCTGGCCGAACAAAGTCCGGCGATGCAGAAGACTGTCAATGTCGATATCTGGTTCGACAAACTGGCTTTCCAGCCAGCCCAGGCAATTTTTGGACTCTCTTCCGGAAAGACCACAGGCCGAGGCATGGGTCTCGGTTTCCCGGAAGTCATTCCGATTGCAGATTCCGACTACGTGTACGCGGCGATTGCCGAAGAGATGGGCCTGGCCGGCGGCGCCATTGTGTTCCTGGCCATCATCATTTTAGTGATTGCCGGCGTTCGCACTTCCCTGCAGGCGCGTGATATGTTTACCAAACTCTGCGCTGCCGGGTTAACGGCATTCATAGGATTTCAAGCTCTGGTAAATATTGGTGGCATTACGCGCGCGCTGCCCATGACCGGCATCACGCTCCCCTTCGTCAGCCATGGTGGGTTTAGTTTGATTACGAGCTTTGCCATGCTGGGGATGCTGATGGCGTTCTCTCATCGCAACGCGCGTGACGCACAAGTAACGACGAGGCCGAAGCGCAAGGGCCAGGCCACCGGTCGTCAGGTTCTCGAGGCCGTCGAATGACCGACTCAGACAAATCCGTCAAACTTCAAACTGCGTCCATTACGGACCGCGGCCTGAATCAAAAGCGTCCTCTCAATGAAGATTCGATGCTGGCTGACGCGACGCGGCACATTTTTGCCGTGGCCGATGGGGTGGGCGGCGCCGAAGCCGGCGAAGTCGCATCGCAGACGGCGGTCGAAGTATTAAGCGAAGCCTTTCGTCATCAAAAAGACGGGGCCGACATCGAGGACCTGATGGAGTTGGCCATTCAACGGGCCAACAGTTCAATCCATCAAATGTCATTAGAGCACTCGAAGCTATCGATGATGGCGACCACGATTGTGGCCCTTCACCTGAACGGCTATCGCGCCACCATCGGGCACGTGGGCGATTCCAGGCTTTATCGACTCTCGCCGGACGGAAAACTCCATCGCGAAACTGCCGACCACTCAATTGTGGAAGAGGAAGTGCGCGCCGGTCGCATGACCGCCGAACAGGCCGCGAATCATCCCAGCAAGAATGTAATCAGCCGCGCGCTGGGCGCCGAGCCGTCAGTCGAAGTTGATCTGAAGATCATCGAAGTTCAGCCAGGGACGACCTTCCTGCTCTGCACCGACGGCATCACGCGGCACATTCCTGACGGCGAAATTCGCGAACTCCTGAACGCCCGGCAGGACGCAAACAACGTCTGCGAAGAAATGAAGCGACGTTGTTACCAGCGCGGCGCCGAGGACAACCTGACGGCCATCATCGTCCGCGTTGGTGAGCGAAAGCAGCGTTTCGAGTCGGAAGAGGAACCAACTCTCTCGCTTGAGATTCCGGAAAAGGTCGCCGCCGAAGCCGCCGGCATCCGCTCGTCCGCAACTAGAATTTCAGTTCCCGCATCTCAAGAAGTCCGCCCGGCCTCCGCTCCTGCAGCGACCAGGCCCGGCCGGATGCGAGGCGTGATGCGGTTCTTCCTTTTCCTCTTTTTTATTGCCGCAGTTGCCGGCGCGTTTTATGGCGGCGCCTATTACCAAAAGCGCATGCAGGCACTGACAGCAAACACCACGGCCGCTGCACCTGTGTCGACTCCGACACCTGATACGCCAGCCGAGTTCGAAACCAAACGCTCCGCAGTCGATGCCAATCCCCAGAAGTGGATGGATGACAATCTGCAAACTGAAATGAGGAACTCAGGAGTTAACCTCCCCGGAGATATGGTGAACCCGGAGTCCCTCTACCTTTATGGACGCGCTTTGATGTTGACCGGAAGACATCAGGACGCCGTGGGAATCTTTGAAAAGGCGTTAACTGCTGCTGTTGCTACGGACCCGAGTCGGAAGCTATCGCTGGCCGCGGAAACGCGCATGGCGCTCGCCGCGGCCGAACTACGGCTGAAGAACCAGGACCCGAATATCAGCGTCCAGGACTCCCGGTTGGCCGAGGAAAGAGCGATGCGCCTGCTGGAGGAAAGCATCAACCTGAAGACGGAACACCCCACGCCGACTCCCCAGACCTGACCCTGAGGGTAAGGGCCGCTCTAGTAATCATGTCGGAATTAAGCCTCTTACAAACCAGAGTTGATGGGCGTTACGACATCGAACAGTGTCTGGGGCGGGGTAGCTATGCCGAGATCTATGTCGCGCGCGATCGCGAAGCCGTGGAAGAGTCACTGCAGGAAGTTGTGATCAAAGCGCTGAATGTTCTACTTCAGGGCATGCCTGATACCGAGTTGGAGCGAACGCTGATTGAAAACTTTCAGAATGAAGCCGTCGCGCTTGACCGGGTCCGGCACCCACATGTCATCAACCGTCTGGGCCACGGCACGGCTATCGATCTGGGGGGCCAGTTTTTCCATTACATCGTGCTCGAGTACTTAAGCGGCGGCGACATGGCAGTGCTTTGTCGCGGTCGCAAGCTGCCCCTGGAAAAAGCGCTGTTCTATCTCGAACAAGTTTGCGCGGGCCTGGCCCACGCGCATTCGCATAACGTTATCCATCGCGATATCAAACCGCAGAACCTGCTTCTGACTGCTGATTGTCAGGTGGTCAAGATCGCAGATTTCGGCGTGGCGAAAATTGAACTCGAGGATGACGTGATAACGCGGGTGGGAACCAACATTTACGCCGCCCCGGAACATAACCCGCTCGTCCAGACCGGCCAGCTCGATACGGCGTCGCTGCCAATCATGCGCAGCCGTCTGACTCCGGCTGCCGACATTTATTCACTCGCGAAGACCACCTACGCGATTATCACCGGAGAGCCGCCGCGCCGTTTCGCGCAGCATTCAATCACTGAGCTGCCCGCTAGCGTCAATCAGGAGTTTTGGGCCCGCCCGGTGCTGGAGGTGCTGCGCCGCGCGACGCAAACGCGACCGGCTGAGCGGTATCAAACCGTGCAGGAGTTTTGGGACCAGCTGAGAGATGCGGCGTTGCCACCGACGCGGCCATTGGATCTGAGTGAGAGCGGCCGCCGGCCGAGCGCCGACCTCGCGCTGGAGACAGTCGTCGTGCCTCAGGCCCCGCCGCGTCCGGCTTTTGAACTTCCCAGTAACCTGCCTTCGGCGCAGGCAGCCAACGGCAGCCGCCGCGCGCGAATCGTTGTCCCAGTCGCGGGCGCACCCGCAGCCGAACCGCCGGCCCCGCGGCAAAGGGCCGGCGAAATCATCGCGGCCATGCCTGATGCAAACCGCCGGCGTCCGGTGCCGCATCCGGTGGGATCAAAAAAACCGCGGCGAGGCACCGGCGTGATCGTGGCGATAATCCTGGTCGCCGTTTTTGCGGCCATGCTGTTTGCGACGCAAAAATATATTCGGTCTCGCTGGGCGCAATCGACTACCACGACCGTAACTGCGCCAAACATCGTTGGTCGCGAAGCAATCACAGTCACCGATCTCAACTTGCGTTCTGACCCAAGCCCGGTGAATGATCGCATCGGACTGGCTGAACAAGGTTCGCGGGTGCGCATACTGAACGCCAGCAGCAACTGGTGCGAGGTGCAGGTGCTGGAGCATGGTCGAGTGAAGGATGACCCGAGCTCCTCTGATCGCGGCTGGGTGAACCGGCGTTATCTAAAATTCGACTAAGCGCGTCAGGCGTTGCTAAATACTTTCGAAGGGGAAACCAAAATAGCGTGGGTCTACTAGAATCGATAAGACGTTGGGTGGATGGCGAAGGGTCCGACGATCCTTTGGAAGCAGCGGACGAGCAAGTTAAGCCACGACGCATTTGGGAGGAATTCTTAGTCAAGGTCGCGCGTGAAATCGAGGCTGCGATGCAGCGGGAAATGTTCACGCCGCCAGGCGGGCCCACATACATTCCGCGCGAGTACATCGTTTACCTCAGCAGCGAGGACGATAAGGACTGGCAGGGCGATAAACGTCGCGGGCTGGAACAGGGCCTATTCCACGTTTTGTCGGAGCGGGCGCGCGAACTGAGCGGCACCACGCCATTGGCTGCCAAATCGTTCGCGGTGGAGTTGCGCGTCGACGGCACGCTGAAGAAAGGCGAATTCCGTGTCCAACCGGTCTGGGACGAGACCGAAGGCGGTCACACGATGGTTTCCGTCCGGCCTGAAATCAAAGCGCCTGGACCTTCCTCAGCGCCGGCCACGGCAACGAATTCCGCGACGCAGGGCGACGTACAGGGCGATTCAACCGAAGGCGAAATGACGGTGGTGCGCCCGCGCATCGTCACCCTTTATCAAATCGAAGTGTGGCGCGACGGCGTTCGCCAGGCGGTGGTGCCTATTACCAAGAACGACATCACGATTGGCCGCGGTTCGCGATCGACTGTGGTTGATTTGCCGTTGCAAGGTGACGTGGAAGTCAGCCGCGTGCACGCTACCCTGGCGCTGGATGAAGAAGGCCGGTACTGGCTTACAGCAAAAGGCCGCAACCCGACGTTGGTGTCCGGACGTGAGGTTCCGCGCGAAGAAAGAATCGGCGTCCAGCCCGATGACAAGATTGCGATCTGCACCTACGTCCTGCGCATTCAGCCCAAATAACTCTTGTCAGAACCGCCTGCGGTAGCGGGCGGGCCCGCCGATTGCGGATTGCTGATTGCGGATTTCGAATAGGGAAAGCGCGTGTCTTATAATCCGCAGTCCGAAATCCTCATTCTGCAATCGGCAGGCCCGCCCGCTACCGCAGGCGGTTCTGACAGCACATGCTCGGCCTGCCGATCAGAACTCAGGACATGTTAAGACGTTTGATGCTGCTCGCTCTGGGGCTGACAATTCTGCCGTTCGCAATCCTAACTGTTTTCAGTAACCCAGCTTATGACGACTATTGCTTCGCGGTAAGAAGCATGAGGCTGGGCTTTATCGAAGCTCAGAAATCCGCATTCAATACGCGGTTTGGCAGATACTTCTCTACTGCCCTTCTGAGTTGGGACCTGAATTTTTCCGGTTATCATGTTTTTGCCTTCCTATTTATTCTCCTGACCCTTGCTGCGATTTATTTTCTCGTCGCGGCCTTGTTGGATTCCAGCGCGACTCGCCTTGATAAACTGATTGCCGCGGCCCTAGTCACAGCGCTGTTCAGCAATCAAATGCCGGACATTACCGAAGGCTATTACTGGCTGTCTGGATCGGTGACTTATCAGCTTGCCAGTATTCTCACGCTATTTCTCTTCGCTCTGGCCATCAGGGCGCTGAAAGGCGCGAAGCGTTCGAACCTGGCCTTAGTAGGTTGTGGGTTACTGATCATCGCCATCGTTGGTTGCAATGAAACGTCTATGGCCCTGCTTCTGTTTTTGCTGGCTGGGATTACTGTCAAAGCGTTTTCAATCCGGAGCACTGCGCGTTGGGTCTGGGTGGCTCTGCTGGGCGTCGCTATGTTATGCGCGTTGGTTGTGATCCTCGCGCCCGGGAATCCGGTCCGCGGTAGTTATTACCCCAATAAACATAGATTGTTCTTCTCCCTGGGATTCGCCCTGATCCAGGAAGCGCGCTATCTGTTGAAGTGGATTACCAATCCCGCCCTGGTTTTAAGTACGATTCTGTTTGTTCCCATTGCGGGAAAGCTGCTCCGCAAAAGCAATCTGGTGAAAAACCAGCTCCGAATTCACCCTCTGACCGCACTGTTATTCCTGCTGGGCCTCGTATTTCTCGGTTTCTTTCCGGCATATTGGAGCACCGGACTCCTGGGCCAGCTTCGCACAGTTAATACTGTGTATCTTTTCTTTCTGATTGGTTGGTTCCTCAACGTCTGCATCTGGGTCGAGTACTTTGAACGGAGACGGCCGGATCAGAAATGGGAATTGCCGATTTACGCTTACATCATTTGTTTAACGCTAATTCCACTGACCCTGGTGCTCACTAACAATACCAAAGCAGCGTTTGCAGATTTGGTAAGCGGCCGCGCCTATACTTATGACCAGCAAAGACGAAAGCGGAACGCTCAATTCGAACAGTGCGCGCAAGAGCACACTAAGTGTGAATTCACTCCGATTAGCGCGCTGCCGTTAACGACAGCCAATCCTTACTTTGAAACCAACTTCGACTGTGAAGCCTGGTATTGGGATCTGAAAGGGCAAAGGGCAAAGAGCAAGGGGCCGAACCCTTTGGGGCATATATGTAGGCGATGGCTTTGCGCAAAAGAGTCTTTTGCGGCGCTCTTAGCGCCAACGGCGCGAAATGTGCTTAGCGCCAACGACGCGAAATGTGGAAGCCCAGGCCAACGGCCTGGATTGCGGTATGTTCGCTTTTTCTAAGCGCTGAAGCGCGGGATTGGATGCGCTAAATAGAGCAATTGCCGGAGTACGATGCTGGTTGGCGCCTTCAGCGCTATTGCAGATTGCTCGCGGTCTGAATCCTGGGCCGCTGGCCCAGGCTGTTGATTTCGCGCGGTTGGCGCTTGAACCCAGCCGCTCTCACTGACCGTCGGACCTTTTGTGCAGCGCAGTAGGCAACAATCAGAATTCACGTAAACCGACGGTAGCTCAACTTCGTTTTTTCATCTCAGTGATCTTCAACCCGCCCACTCCGTTCTCCATCGTGAACTCAACCTGGTCGCCCGGTTTCAAACCCTCTAACAGGGATTTGTCCTTCACGTAGAACGACATCTGCATCGCTGGCATTAGATCTTTGATGTCTTCATGGGCAATTTCTATTGCGAGCTGTTTCGTATTTATCGCCTTCACAATTCCCACCCCCTGATACGTTTTGACTTCCACGGTGGGCGATGCCGCCGGTGCAGTAGAGGGAGTAACGTTAGCCGCCGGGACAGGTTCTGTTCGCGCCGGCCCATGGCAAGCAACGGCCATTATGAAGACCAGGATCAAAGCGGGAGCCAATCCACGCTGATTGCGATAATGAAAATTCTTTCGGTCTGCTCTCAATCTGGCGTCCCTTCCTTTGGATATGGACAGTGGCGACACCCGCTTTCGCAACAGTAGCCACGGCGCAGGAGAAACCTGGCGGTGAAAACCATCGCCGGGCCCTCCCAGTAATAATCTTCACCTTCAATCAATGCGGGTGGTGGTTCATTAGCCGGCAAAACGGCGCCAGCGTCGTCTGACGAGGAATTCACTTTCGCAATCGCTTCCCCTAAACACTTAGGACAAAGGCAGTCATCTTCCGGGGAGGCAACGACGCCAACAGGCGCGAGCTCAGCGCACCAACAGTCACCGCCGGGCGAGTTCGCGCCGCAACCGAAGCTGGCGCCACAGTTCGAGCAGGCCTTGGTTTGTAGTGGAGTGGAGAAGTTCACATCCGGCCGGCCGCCAGCGGAGTGCTTTGGGGATCTAAGTCGGAAATCAACTCGACCAGGAGCGGCACAATCCGCTCGTCGTCGATGTAGCCCTTGCCCAAAAGTTTGCGAAAGCGCCTTTCTTTCGACTCGCCCTGGATTTCTTTCAACAGCGCACGGCAGAGGGCGCAAATAACTTGCGGATCGAATTGCTTGCCGGCATTCATGCGGAGGTCGATGATCACCTCGTCCAATGTGCGCCGTTTTTGGTAAGGCCGGTCCGTAGTCATCGCATCAAAAGAATCCGCCAACGTCACGATGCGCGCCCCGAGCGAAATCTGATCGCCCTTCAACCCGTCCGGATAGCCATTGCCATCCAGCCGCTCATGATGGTGACGGGCCATCAGCGGAAGATCAGCGTAGGGATGATGAATCGGTTCCAGGATTTCGTAGCCGGCCGCTGGGTGCTGATTTAGTTCTTTAGATTCCTTGGCGTTGATGCGGTATGGCGCGTTAATGATGTCGCGTTCGACAATCAACTTTCCGATGTCATGCAGGTATCCGGCAATCATGATTCCTTCGACCTGGTCTTCAGACCAGCCCAGTTCGCCGGCAATGAGTCCACTATAACGCCCAACGCGCTCGGAATGGCCCTGGGTGTATTTGTCTTTGATATCGATGGCGGTGGCAAATGCGCGCACCGTGTCTTTGTAAATCTGGCGCAGGCCGTCGTAGAGCTGGCGGTTTTCTTCCGCTTTTTGCTCCAGAGCTTCCAGTAGCCGGTGGGTTTTTATTCCCACCCCGATGTGACGCGCCATCGAATCCAACAACTCCCGGTCCTCGTCCGTAAAGGGATCGCCGCTGGCCTTCCCGCCCAGCAACACCAGCCCAATCAAATCACCGCGAACGATTAAAGGGATCGAAAGCTCGACGCCCTGCCGGTCAAGCAACTCTTTCTGATCGAGCGGCAGGTTAGCCCGCCGTTCGCTGGCGGCAGCTTCCCGGGCAAACGATCCCAGCAGCCGCTCAACCTCTTCCCGCTTTAGCGTCAACTGAGCGGGAAACTCGTCTCCAAAGCCGCGGTTCGCAATGAAGCGCAGAGTTTCCTCACCAGCCTCGTATTCCGCCAAAGCGCCGCGCCGGATAGCGAGCGAGCCCAGCAGCATGTGAAAAGAGCTGCGCACCATCTCCTCAAAATCGCTCTTTTCCGCGATCTCCTGGCCCAGGTCAGCCAGCGCTGCGAACGTGTGTATTAACCTTTGAGTTTCAAAAGCCATTGAATGTCAGGACCGTGTAGAAACTGATCTGGTGGGGGAAAACCGCAAAATAAGATTCGCGTTACAAGGAATCAGCTCGGGGTCTTAATCCCGGTCGCCGACAGACCGGTGATCAAGCCGAGCGCCTCCTGCTCGTTGCTGGCCAACCCCACGTGACGGGTCAACCCCAGCATCTGAAACAACTCGACAGTATGTTCGTTTACGTTGGAGAAGAAAAGTTGTGCGCCAGTTTTCTCGGCCGCATCAATGACGCCCATAAGAATAGAGACGCCGATGCTGTTAACCAGCTCGGTGTCTCTGAAATTGATCACCAGTGAGCGAAAGCCTGAGTCGAGTTGGCGCTGGCATTCGCGTTCAATGCGCTCACCACTCAACTTGTTCAGGTAATCGCTGGCGTATATGACTGCGGTTTGGCCGACGCAACGCGAATGCACATCGTCCCCGCTTGTTTCTGCCATCCTCAGTAAGAACCCCCTTTCTTACCTCTAGACAGTGCTTGTTACGCTAAGCCATCAGGCTGAAAACCGAGCCATTTTCAATTTGTCATTTCATTTTTCATTTGCCATCGGCTGATTGTCTTTGACTTATGGCGTCCGATGACAAATGGCAAATGAGAAATAACAAGTGGAAAATCTACACTACTACTTCCGCACATACTTTGTCATGCGCAGGCGCGTTCCGTCATCGACGCTTTCAAACTCTACTTCATCCATCAAAGTTCGGATGAGCTGCAATCCCCAACCGCGCTTCTGTTTGGTCCGCGTGGCGTCGGAACCTGGCGCAACCTCGTCCGCGCCTTCGCCATGATCGCTCTCACTTAAGGGAACGACGACGCCGCGACTGGCTATGGTGACAATCAATTTATCACTTTCAACCCTGAAGCGTTGATAAATCTTGCGGTCCGGACTCAGACTGTGCTCAGTTGCGTTAATGCATGCTTCAACCACGGCAGTCTTAATTTGATTGATTGCCTCCGGACGGAAACTAATGCGCCGGGCAATCTGTTCGGCGGTGTGGGCCGCGATCAATTCGGTGTCATCGCCCATCGGAATGACCATCTCGTATTCGTCAGCGGAGCCGGTTTCCCGCAGCCGCACTGCGTCGGGATTCACGCGCGCAGTCAGCGCTTCGAGTTGCCGCCGGCTTGAGCTATAGGCTTCGCGTTCATTCAACAGCTCACAGGCATGCGGCGCAAAACCTTCGGGCGCCACTAACCAAACCTTCACCCGGGTGAAACCGCAATCTCGGGCCACACCTGCAAGTCGATCCAGCCATTCAGCCGTGAGTTCGCGGCTGGCTTCCAGCTTGGATTCCAGTTCCGCAGTGATCCAGACGATTTCCTGCCCTGGGACGTAGTCGGCGCCTTCAAATCCATGTCCGACTGCACAACGTTCCTCGTCGAACTTTTCTCGCATGCCGGTGCCAAACGAAGCGCAGCTCGCCGCATGGGCGATTTGGGGCAGGCGCATCAGTTCGGACTCCGCATCCAGACCCGCGTTCATCTCGTCATCGCTAACGCCCTTGTAGGCGTGACTAAACCGATCGTATCGCAACAGGCTGGCCGGCACGCGCTGACAGTCGAACTGCGCCAGCAAACTGCGTAAGCCCAACGCCGCCTGGTGACGGTATTTGCGTTCCATAGTTCGGGGAGCGCGCTTCAGCACGGAGAGCAGCGTATCGGCTACGACCAGGGCGCGCGCTTCGCCCGCCACTTCGATCCGGTAGCGAGTTCGCAGGTAATCCTTCCAAACCGTCGCCGCCTCGCCCAACTCGACAAAGGTGGTACTTGAGTTCGCCAGCTCATGAATGTGCAATCCGTGCATGATGTGCTGGAACTGTTCCGACTCAACTCCCAGGCGCTTCTTCCAGGTCCACAGCGACGACTTATGTCCCTCGCTCTCGGCGGTTTCATGAAGCACACGCAGCAGCGACTTGCGCACATTAGGTTGCGGCACAATCTCGTCCAGCACGTTGCTGAAGTGACGATGAATCAATCCGCCCATTAACTCGTCGACATACAGCCGCTGGCAATTTAGAAAGGTCGTCAGCTGCACTTCCCGATCGCGGGCGGCGCGAATCAGGCCTGTGATGAAGAAAGGGCTCGCGTCCAACTGCTGCAGAATCAGATCGCCGGCTTCCTCGCTTAACCTCACGCGCTCGCGTTGCGCAATATTCGTCACGAGCGATCGCGCATCGTCGTCAGTCAACCGTTCCAACCGGATCGTTTCGACTGCCTCCAGACCGTCACTCGTTCGATGCACGACGTCCAGAATTTGACGCCGCAGTCCGGCCAGGACGAAGGGTGCATTCGAACGCATGAACACCCCGGCGATTTCCGTCCCGAGGGAAGCCTGGCCTTCGAGCTGTTCCGCCAACTGCACGCAGTCGATCATCGTAAAGACACGGGCCGCGGTGACTCGCTGCGGAGCACTAAAACAGAATCGAATCAACGAACGATCATCATCGCCCGCCAGCTCCCGCTCGTATGATTCGACCAACCGTGCGACCCATTCGTGATCCGCCGGCCTTGCCAGCTCGACTAAATCGCTGAGGGTCGCCGGTGATTCACATAAAGCCGGGTCGTGCCGGCGAAAAGCCACGCACTGCTTGACGAGGGTTTGAAAAAATTGTTTGGCCGCTTCGACTGCGGTGACATCATTCCGCGTGAGGGCAAAATAAATCGGGATAACATTTTCCCGCTGATGGAAAATCTCATCGAATGCCTGGCGCAGAAGCTCTGAGACACCGGCGGGGGGAGATAAAAGCAGGAGCAAGCCGCGCGCGCCGGCTCGCGATGAATGCCGCACGATTTGTTGCAGCTCCGTCGTGCGCCCAACAAATTCGGCGGGAGTCACTCTGCCAAGAATGGGGGTATTCTCCATTAAACCAATCAACCCTTGTTCGCTGGGCCAGACTTTTCGCCCGGAGCCTGATAACCCACAATGCGGTTCTTGCCCTGGCTCTTCGCGTGATAGAGAGCCCGGTCCGCGGCGCGAATGACCGTTTCCGGCGTGTCCAGAAACTTCGAATATGAAGAGAGGCCAATGCTGACCGTCACCGCGCCTAGCGGCTGGCCTTTGCCGTGTGGATACGGCGTGCTGTGAATTAACTGGCGAATACGATCGGCAATGACCGCTGCTTCGTCCAGCGTCGTTTGCGGCAACAAAATGCAAAACTCTTCCCCGCCATAGCGCGAAGCAACGTCCGCCAGTCGCAACGAAGACTTCAAACAATTGGCGGTCAACTGGAGAGCGTGATCGCCTTCCTGGTGACCATTGCGATCGTTGTAGTGCTTAAAGTCATCGATGTCGATCATCATGAAGCTCATCGGATAACCATATCGCTTCGATCGACTCACTTCCTCATTCAGGCGTTCCTGCAAATAGCGACGGTTCAAAAGCCCGGTCAGCGGATCGGTGATCGACATCAGTTGAAACTCAGTCGCCTTCTCCTGCCACTCTGCGCGATCAAGCGCGAGCGCCATTTGCGGCGCGATCGACTCGATCAGGCTGAGATCGATGGCGTCATACGCTCCCCCACCGGCTTTGTCCGAAACGTTCAGCAAACCAATCCGGCGGTCGCCCAGTTTGATCGGAAAGCTAATGAAGGAACTTGTTTTGTAGCGGCGTTGCGATGCTGCCGGTGCTTTGCCGATTTCGTCGAGGCTGCGAACCACCAGCGGCTCGCCCTTGCTCATTACGGCGCCGGAGATTCCCTCCCCCAAACGAATCGGCGCGACGTCACTCAACTCGTCCGGTATTCCAATCGCCGCTTTGACTTCCAACTCGTTGGTGGATTCGTCAAACGCCCAGAGCGATCCGCGTTCGGCGCGCAGCAGGCGAGTAGATTGGGCCAAAATGGAAGCGTAGGTTTTTTGCGGCTCAACTGAATCGATCTGCCGGGTGAAGTTGTGCACCGATTCAGCAAACCGGCTGCGCCGTTCCAACTCACCGCGAAGCCGGGAAAGTTCCTGGTGCAACTCATCACGCGCCGGATTGACGTGCGCGATATCTGTCGCTCCTGCTTCCGCGGCAGGGCGCTGGCCATAGGCTTGGGCGGCTTCGCCCAAGTGAAGCGCCGCGTGGTCCAGGTCCTGGTCGCTGGCGAAAATCACATTGCTGAAGAGATCGGTCGACAGCAGTTCCTGTAGATCGCCGGCGCGGAAGCGTTCGGCGGTGGCGCGATAATCAGCGCTGGTCACGAAAGCGCGGCCACCGATAACAGCCAACGGCCGCCCTTCAGCAAGTTCCACCGGCATGGCAAAACAATGGAGCCCGGCATGGCAGCGATAGTGGGTGATGGTGCCCGCGCCCATAGCTCGTCGATGCGCTTCGCCGCAATACGGATCGCAAAGGGCCACGTGCTCAGGTGACCTCTGCAACGCCTGGCAAATCGAGTTGTTGTTCGAAATGACGAGCGACGGCGGCTGAATCCCGTCGACTAACAGCAGCGACAGACCGCTGCTGGCCGCGAGAGAGTCCTGGGTTTCGCGCCAACCACTGGGCGCCCGCTCTGGCTGCTCCTGGATAATGTTAGGCGCAGGCCCCGCGGGATCTGGCATCGTGTCGTATCTCACGTTAATTTGGATGCGCTTTGCGTTTTCGGAATGGTGGGCCGGCGAAAGAAGCCACCGGCAACGCTACGCTGTGCCGGGTTGATGTGGTCGGGGGTTGGGATGGCCACCTTCAAAAAAATGCAGTATAGGTTTTCCCGGAAGTTTTGTCACAAGCGCCAAAGCGTGTAACGCAAAGACATAGTTTGCGTGCTTCAACGCAGTTAAATCTCAACTTCGCAAACCCTCAGTTTGCTTCACAGACAACCGCCCACTACCTGTACTCTGGACGTAAACGACTAATACAAGAGAGTTTTCACGCGGCAACTGTGCGATTCAGGGCCCGCAAACCTGGGGCTTCGCCGGGCGTTACCTGATCGATATCAGGCTGTTCCGGGCTGATGCGGATGCAGGCGGCGAAGTGCCCGCTTTTGATTTCAACCAGAGGGGGTTCAACCTCGCGGCAGGCCTGAATGGCATAAGGACACCGCGTGTGAAAACGGCAACCCGACGGTGGATTAATCGGCGAAGGAACATCGCCTTCGAGCACGATGCGTTGGCGGTTCGCTTCCATTTGTGGATCTGGTACGGGCACCGCCGAGATCAGGGCCCGCGTGTAAGGCATTAGAGGATCGGAATAGACGTTTTCCGCCTTTGAGACTTCGACGATTTTCCCCAGGTACATCACCGCAATCCGATCCGAGAGATGACGAATCGCGCGCAGGTCGTGCGAGATGAAGAGGTAGGTCAAGTTCTTTTGCGTCTGAAGCTGCTCGAGCAAATTCATGATCTGGGCCTGAATTGAAACATCCAGGACTGAGATCGGTTCGTCCACCACGATGAAAGCCGGATCGACGGCCAGCGCACGCGCGATGCCAATGCGCTGTCGCTGACCACCGGAAAACTCATATGAATATCGTTTCACAAAGCGCCGGCTGAGTCCGACAGTCTCCATCAAATCCCGCACGCGGGCGATTGCCGCATCACCTCGGGCTAAGCCAAAGGTCTTCAGCGGCTCACCCACGATCTGCGCCACCGTCATGCGCGGGTTAAGCGACGCGTACGGATCCTGAAAGATGATTTGCAAGTGGCGTCGCTGTTCGCGCATCGCTTTGGACGATAGATGGGCGAGATCTTTCTGCCGGAAGAGGACCTTCCCGGCGGTCGGCTCAGTCAGACGCAGGATGGCGCGCCCCAGCGTTGTTTTGCCGCAACCGGATTCGCCCACCAGCCCCACTGTCTCGCCAGGATAAATATCAAGTGAAACGCGATCGACCGCCCGGACTGATCGCCTGGCCGGCATTCCGATTAGACGTTTAAGCAAAGCCCGGCCTACGAAGTAAAGAGCCACGGCTCCGATTAACGCCGCCACGACTATCACCAGCATGAAAATGAGACCGCCGCTGGGGCGTAAGGCACGCCCTAACGCCCGCCCGATATAGAAGCCTGCGCCAGCGCCTAACACTAAAAACAGAACACTGGCTAACTGGATCCAAACAGCCCTTCCGTCTTTCGGATCAGGACCGAGATCGAAATGCACCTCGAGATCCCGCACTGCGATCAGCGGTTCGCGGTCGTCGTGCAGCTCAGACGTTTTTGTTGGCAACGGCATCGGTGTTCTAAAGGACAGTCTCTGACGCCCGGCTTCCCTGCTCTCGTTCGTCGCATGAGCGCGCGTAAACTTCGCCGGCAAAATGACAAAGCGAGTAATGGTCCTGGTTCACTTCAACGAACGGAGGGAACTCGCGGCTACAGATGTCTTCTGCGCGCTCACAACGCGGCGCAAACGGACAACCCGGTGGCAGGTGCGCCAGGTCCGGCGGAAGTCCGGGTATTTGATAAAGTTTTTCCTGATTGGCGGTGGGATCAGGAACGGACCGGAGCAAACCCTTCGTGTACGGATTTCCCGGACACGCGAACAACTCCGTCGTGGATGCCTGCTCAAAGACTTTGCCGGCATACATCACGATGATGTGGTCCGTCATCCCCGCCACCACGCCCAGGTCATGTGTGATCAAAATGACGCTGGTACCGGTTTCGTTTTTTAATTTCCGAATCAGCTCGAGGATCTGCGCCTGAATAGTCACATCCAGCGCGGTGGTCGGTTCGTCAGCAATCAGCAATTCCGGTTGGCAACTCAGCGCCATGGCAATCATCACGCGTTGTCGCATGCCACCGGAAAACTCATGCGGATAGGCATCAACGCGCTCGTGCGCGTCGGGAATGCCCACCAGCTCGAGCATCCTGATCGCATGCTGATAGGCTTCCGTTGATGTGTGACCCAGGTGCAACTGCGTCAGCTCCATCAACTGTTTGGAGATGCGCATAAACGGGTTAAGCGAGGTCATCGGATCCTGGAAGATCATTGCGATCCGCCGACCGCGAACGCGGCGTAGTTGTTTCTTCGATAGCGCCAGCAAGTCTTCGCCGTTCAGCGTTATTTCGCCGGAAACGATCTTGCCGGCCGGCTCAGGAATCAAGCGTATGATCGACAGGTTTGTGACGGACTTGCCGGAACCGGATTCACCCACGATCCCAAGCGTCTCGCCGCGCTGCAGTTCGAAACTGACGCCGTCAACGGCCTTCACCACGCCGTCTTCCGTTTGAAAGTACGTGCGCAGGTCTTTGACGCTAAGCAGATTTCCGTTGGTCATGTTTTGCCAGTTTCGAGTTTTGGGTTTCGAGTTTTGGGCTCAATCTCAAATCTCAGATCTCAGATCTGAGATCTGAGCTCTTTGCTCTTTGCTCTTTGCTCTTTGCTCTTTATCCCCGGTTCACGCTCTACGGTTCACGATTCACGACCCGTTGCTCACCACTCACTGCTCACCACTCACTCTTTCCGCATTTGCGGATCGAGCGCGTCACGCAAACCATCTCCCAAAAAGTTCAGCGAGAAAAGCATCAGCGCCATCGTGACGCCCGGAAAAATCAGTTGCCACGGAAAGATCGCCAGGTTTTGAATGCCGTCCGCCGCCAAACTGCCCCATGACGCGAGCGGCGGTTGCACGCCAAGGCCCAGAAACGACAGGAACGCTTCGCTGAGCATGACTGAAGGGATCGTCAGCGTCGCATAAACGATTACCGGGCCTAACGCATTCGGCACCAGGTGACGAAAGACTATGCGGGGCGTCGAAACGCCCGTGGCCCGCGCCGCGAGCACAAATTCCTGGTTCTTCAGCGACATCACCTGCCCGCGAACAATGCGCGCCATCGTTAACCACGAAACAGATCCCAACGCGACAAAAAGCAAAACCAGTTGGCCCAGGGGCGTGCTGCTGCGAAACATCGCCAACAGAACTATCACCAGAATGATGTAAGGCAGCGAATAGAGAACATCCACCAACCGCATCATGAGGTTGTCAACTTTTCCTCCAAGATATCCTGACACCGCGCCATAGCTGACGCCGATCACCAGCGAAACCAGCGTCGCAATGATGCCCACCAGCAAAGAGATTTGGCCGCCCTGAAGTACTCGCGCGAGCTGGTCCCGGCCGGCGTTATCTGTACCCATCGGGTGGGTCCACGAGAAAGAGCCGTCGGGCGCAGTGAACGGCGGAAACGACTTGATCAACTTCACATCATTGGTCGGAATGTAATCCGGACTGAACCCCGCAACTTTCCTGATAATGAAGGGACCGGTAAGGGCCGCGAGTGTAACCAGCGCTACGACGATCATGCCGAAGACGGCCAGCTTGTTCCGCAGCAATCTGCGCCACGCGTCTTTCCACAGTGAACTTCCGGCAACGATGTCGCCTCGCTCAGCCGAACGGACATCACCCTCGCCGACTGCGAGCTCCGGGGAAGTGTGAATCACATCGCCCTCGCGCGCGCGGACCGGCGGCGCGGGCTCAGTCCCTAACGGCGTCAGCGCGGGTTCCTCATGACCAACTTCGGACTTAGGTATTTGCGGCTCGTCTTTCATGCAATCAGTAGCGCACCCTTGGATCGAGATAAGCGTAAACTACGTCCACCAGCAAATTCATCATCAACAGGGCAATGGCGATGAACGATACGATACCGATTATCAGCGGCTCGTCGCGATTCAGCGATGCCTGGATGAAATAGTTTCCCAGGCCCGGAAGCGCAAAGATTCGTTCGACCACCACGGTTCCCGTCAGCAGAAACGCGAGGGCCGGTCCGGTGTATGAAACCACCGGCATCAATCCGCCCCGCATCGCGTGACGCATCACGACCGCGCGTTCGGTCAGACCCTTCGCTCGGGCCGTGCGAATGTAATCGGACCGCAGGACTTCCAGCATTCCCGCGCGCGTCAACCGCGCGATGTAAGCCATGTAAATCGCCGACAGAGTAAGGACCGGAAGAATCAGATTGGGAAGACCTCCCCAGCGCGAAGGCGGCAGCCAATAGAGTGTCAGTGAAAACAGAAGCACCAAAACAGGGCCGAGCACGAAATTAGGCACAGAAATACCGAGCATGGCCAGGGCCATCGAAGCGTAATCTGTTTTTGAGTTTTGCTTGAGAGCGGCAATGGAGCCGGTCGTGATACCAACCAGCAGGGCCAGCAAGTACGCAAGGAGGCCGATGCTGGCCGACACTGGTAACGAACGCGCGATGATCGACGCTACGGATTGGCCTTCGTACTTCAGGGACGTCCCAAAATCCAAAGTTACGATCTGGCGCATCGCTAAACCGTATTGCTCGTACCAGGGCTTATCCAGACCATATTTGGCGCGAATGTTTTTTTCGATGGCTGCGGGCAGTCGTTTTTCTCCGGAGTAAAAATTCCCCGGAGCCAATCTGATCAGTCCCCAAGTGAGAGTTATGACGACAAGTATCGTGGGTATGGTGATGATCAGGCGACGGATGATGAATCGCAGCATACTGTTCCCGGACGGGCATTCGCCGGTCCACTATCGCGCAACGGCTCTCGTTGAGATCAGACGCTCTTCGAACGTCAGACAGGCAGGTGTGCCTGTCTTATTCATTCAGCCAGACTCGGCGTCCCATAATCCCATTTCGACTGATCGCGTTCGATATACACGTACTTCCAGGCGAAGAGAGACCCCGGATTTGGATACATACCCTTTACGTAAGGCTTCTTTACCCAATTGACCGCGGCAGTGTCCAGCGGAATTACGGGCTGGGCGTCCAGCATGTACTTCTCCGCCTGGGCCAGCAGTTCGTATCGCTTATTGTTGTCGGGCGTGCGATTCGCCTCATCCACCATCGCCACGAACTTAGGATCGAGCCATCCCGTGCCGCTTTCCCCGCCGGTGTAAAAGAGACTGAGAAAGGTAAACGGATCCATGTAATCGGCCGACCAACCTGCGCGCGCGAAACCCTTGTACTCCAGGCGGGACCGGGCAGCCAGAAAAGTTTTTGTTTCCATGTTCCGCAATTGCACCGTGATGCCGAGGTTCTGTTTCCACTGCGCCTGCATGAATTCGGCCAGGTCTTTGTTTGAGCCCTGCGTGTTATACATCAGCTCAACCTGGGCCACGGGAAAGTTCGGGCATTCCCAACCCTGGCCTTTGGGCGTCACGGGATAGCCGGCTTCACCCAGCAACTGCCGTGCACGCGCTGGATCAAACTGATCGCCCTGCGGCTGTGGGTACCCTTTGAAGATCCCGGTCGGCGTGAATGCCGTCAGCGGCTTTACTATCCGGCGCCACGAGGCCCAGGCACCTTTGTCGACCGCCTGATTGAAAGCCTTGCGCACGCGGACATCCGTCATCGGCGGTTTGGTGACGTTGATTTGAATGTAATCGATGGCCGCCTCAACGGCGTCCATGTAATCCTTCTTGCCCCTGATCACATCCAGCCAAGCCACCGGCACGCTGTGATTGAGGACCGCATCGACTTCGCCGACCTTGTACAGGTTCATGATCGAGGGGTTCTCAATCATGGGATAGAAATGAATCTCGTCGAGTTTAACGGTCGCGGCGTCCCAATACATCGGATCCCGCTCAACCACAACGGAGTCGTACGGCCGCCATGATTTCAGCTTAAACGGCCCGCAGGTTACGATGTGGCCCGGCTGGGTCCAACTATTCCCATACTGCTCAATCGTCTTACGCGGTACGACGCGGAAGAACTGGTGCGCCAGCAGGCCCACGAAGTAAGGCGCCGACTGGGCCAGCGTAATACGCACCGTGTAATCGTCCACCGCTTCTACGCCCACGTCTTCGGCTTTGACCTTCACGAATTCTTTGTTCGCGACCGCGGCTTTCAGCTTCGGGTTTTGCGCGAGGAGTTTGTTTCGCCCTTTTTCATCGCCCGGCAGAGTGAGGCGTTGAGGCGAATGAATGAACTGGTGAAACGGCGTTTCCGGATCGGGCGCAGGCTCTTCCGGAATCGCAGGATATTCACCCGCCACCGTCGTAGGCTTCTGGGTCAGCGACGTCGGTGGCACGGAACCGTCTTCTGCCGGCTCAGCAAAGTCTGCCGCAACCAGAAAGGTGTTCGTTTTAGGATCGCGAACAAAGACTTCGCCGGTGCCAAAAGCCTGTGAATACTTTATGTAGTAAGCGAGATACGCGTTTCGCGAAGCAAATTCGGGCGCAAGTCCGCGACGAACGCTGTAAATAAAATCCTGTGCGTTGAGCGGGTCGCCGTTGGACCAGCGCGCATTGCGACGCAAGTGAAACGTGAACTCTGACGAATCTTTGTTTGATTCCCAACGCTCGGCGATGGCCGGCATGGGCTCCATGGTCTTCACGTCATATTCCACCAAACCCTCAAACAGCGCCATGTAAATGCGAGCTTCAGGTTGTCCGGTACTAATGGGAGGATCCAGCGATTCGGGCTCATCGCCCGTGACGTAGCGAAGTATGTTGCGTTGCGGCGGGACGGTTCTGCCGAAGTAGACTTCGTTATTCGCGGAGGCCGCACAACCCGCAACGACCAGGGCGACGGCTGTAAGGAAGATTGCCAGGCGAAGCTTGTTATCAGGATTGAGTTTCATTAGTCTTGTCCCCAATCGAACGCCTATGGAGTGCGGTTGCCGCCGAACTGTGATACCGCTTTGGATTCTTGTTCCCCAACGTGCCGCGGATTATATCTCAATTCTCGCTCGCTTGAATTCCGCTTAGACTCTGTAGCTCTGCGAAGACAGCCTCTGTCTGCTGTCGCGCCGGTTCGAATCCATCTGAAGTGTCGATCAGGTAATCGGCGTGGCGCACCTTCTCCGCTTGAGGCATTTGCGCGGCGATGCGTTGCCGCGCTTGCTCCGCAGTCAGTCCATCGCGGCCCATCAAGCGCTGAAGTTGGATCTCGGGTTTACAGTGGACCACGATGAGTTTGTCGAAACGCCGGTAGCCGCCCGATTCAATCATCAGCGCCGCATCAACCACCGCGATACCGTTCGGTTCCAATTCTTCCCAGCGCCCCAGTTGTTCGTCCTGGGCCGCGATGATGAATGGATGCAGGATCGAATTCAGCCGCAGACGCTTGCCTTCATCAGCAAAGACCAGCGAGCCCAACTTCGCCCGATCGAGCGTACCGTCAGCCTGCAGCATCTCCGCGCCAAATGCTTCGATTACTGCCTTGAGTCCCGGAGTGCCGGGGGCGACAGTTTCACGGGCCGTCTTGTCCGCATCCAGCACGCGGCAGCCCAACTCCGACAGCACGCCGAGGACAAACGATTTCCCCACGGCAATTGATCCGGTCAATCCAATTCGCAGCATCGTCAGGAAGTCAGCCCGCGCCGCAGACGGGCGGCGTGGATTGTGTTACGTAAGAGCATCGCTATAGTCAGTGGCCCCACGCCGCCCGGCACCGGCGTCAGCGCGCCGGCTACCGCATTTGCTTCCGCCGGATGAACGTCTCCCACCAGCGTATAGCCGCGCTGCTTGATAGCCACAAGGCGCTCACCGGCCTCGGGACCAAATAACGATTGCGCCGCATCAGTATCGGTCAATCGATTGATGCCGACGTCGATCACCGTCGCGCCAGGTTTGATGTGCTCACCTCGAATGAAACCAGGTCTGCCGATGGCGGCGAGCAAGATATCCGCCTGGCGGGTCACTTCGGAAAGTTGGCGCGTCCGCGAGTGGCAGATAGTCACCGTGGCATCACGCTGAAGCAGAAGTTGAGCTACTGGGCGGCCCACGATCTGACTGCGTCCAACCACACACGCGTTCGCGCCCTCGATGGTGATACCACTCCGATCGAGCAAAGCAACAATGCCCGCCGGTGTGCAGGGAACAAATCCCGGCCGGCCCATGGCCAGCCGCGCGACGTTTGCTGGATGGAATCCATCTACGTCCTTCGCCGGATCGACTGATTCAATGACGGCGGCTTCATCCATTCCCTTTGGCAAAGGCAATTGCACGAGAATGCCATCGACATCGTCCCGCGCGTTGAGCGTGGCAATTATTTTTATCAGGTCAGCGGTTGGCGTCGTGGCAGCCAGAGCTTGATGCTCGGACCTCATTCCCATCTCTTCAAAAGCGCGAACCTTGTTTCGCACATAGACGGCGGAGGCTGGGTCCTCGCCGACGCGCACCGCCACCAGGCACGGCCGCACCTGATGTTCCTGCCAAAGGCGCGCGGTGTCTTCCCTCAGCTCGATCTTGATCTGTTCGGCGATGGCTCGGCCGTCAAGCAATTTGGCCTTGTTAGTTTGGGGCGGAGCTGTACTCATCAATGTGTTTTTCTGACGATAGGTTACACCGAGCGATGCGAAATCAATAGCACATTCGCGCGAAGCATCCGCAGATTACGGAGATTGCACAGAAATGGCTAAGAGCAAAGGGCAAAGAAGATTCTTCATTTGTCATACGCGAATTCAACTTAGAAGTGCAACCAATGGATGTTGAAATTGAACCATTGACTCAGCTGGCGAAACCCAGCCGGTTGCCCTTGTGGTTTCCTCGCGCCGGCAGGCGCGGAAGGATGGTAGCCAGTGGCAAACTGGATCCGTCTCCCCAATTGGATTGCGCCCCGCACGGGCGCCGGGAGGTAACGGCACTCCTGATATTCCGCGCGCCCTTGCCGGGCGCCCTTTTGGTTTTCGGATGTCCCAGTGGCCGCGCGCTGCGCGCTTGCCACTGGCTACCTTGCCACTGCGCCTCTGGCGCAGACGCATGGATCAAGTTGTTGCCTTTGAAACTTGAATCCACCATTTTTCATTTTTCATGTCATCGAAAAGCCGCTTCGTCAGCCTCATCTCTCTGCCCTTAGCTCTCTGCCCTTAGCTCTCTGCCCTTAGCTCTCTGCCCTTAGCTCTCTGCCCTTAGCTCTCTGCCCTTAGCTCTCTGCCCTTAGCTCTCTGCCCTTAGCTCTCTGCCCT
>Ga0105249_10000251_pt1 | contig 59080 bp, 55 predicted proteins | sample KBSS44metaG_FD_81522 | JGI IMG/M metagenome (GOLD analysis project Ga0105249, IMG submission 81522) | Switchgrass rhizosphere microbial communities from Kellogg Biological Station, Michigan, USA - KBS S4-4 metaG | ecosystem: Host-associated > Plants > Roots > Rhizosphere > Soil | place... | reverse complement strand
GGGCGCACGCCATCCTCGTGCTGGTCTTCCTCAACTATCTCCCGTACTCGAAGCACCTGCACGTCATCACATCGCTCCCGAACACGTTCTTCTCCAACACCAGTGGGCCTGGACAGGTCGGCGTGATGCGGCCGATGGACCTCGAGGCCGAAGGCGTCGAGCAGTTCGGTGCCGCCGACGTGCAGGACCTCACGTGGAAGAACCTGTTGGACGGGTACTCGTGCACGGAGTGCGGTCGCTGCACCGCGGCGTGCCCGGCGCACATCACGGGCAAGGTCCTGAGCCCGCGCAAGATCATCGTGAACACGCGCCAGCGGACGATGGAGCTTGCTCCGCTGCTCGCCGGCGATCGCGCCGAAGTCGCCCATCCGGCACTCGCCGCCGGTGAAGGCGCGGACGCGGGAGCTGCGACAGTCACGGACATCCGCGCCAACCGCCTCCTCGACAACTACATCACCGAGGAAGAGCTCTGGCAGTGCACGTCGTGTCGCGCGTGTGTTCAGGAGTGTCCGGTCTCCATTGACCAGCTCGACGTCATCAATCAGCTCCGCCGCGAGCTGGTGCTCACCGAGTCCCGTTTCCCCGAGGAAATTCAGCCCGCGTTCGAGGCGCTCGAGCGGAACGGCGCGCCGTGGAAGTTCCAGCCCGCCGATCGCGCGCGCTGGGCCGACGGGCTCGGTGTGATGACCATGGCCGAGTTGGCGGAGAGTGGTGAGCGGCCGGACGTGCTGTTCTGGGTCGGCTGCATGGGGTCGTTCGACGATCGTGCGAAGAAGATCGCGGTCGCGTTCGCGCGCATCCTGAACGCCGCTCGCATCAAGTTCGCGATTCTCGGCCAGGAGGAATCCTGCAACGGCGATCCCGCGCGTCGGATGGGCAACGAGTATCTGTATCAGATGCTCGCCCGACAGACCATCGAGACGCTCGATCGCTACGAGGTCACGACGATCGTCACGACGTGCCCGCACTGCTTCCATCAGATCGGCAACGAGTACCCGCAGCTCGGTGGCAACTACGAGGTCATTCACCACTCGACGTACATCGAGCGCCTCCTCGAGACCGGCCGTGTGCCGCTCGACACCGATGATGGGAAAGGGCTCGTCGTCGCCTACCACGACAGCTGCTACCTCGGTCGCTACAACGATGTCTACGACGCACCGCGCGAGACGCTTCGTCGTGCGCTGCCGGTCGTAACCCTCGCGGAGCCCAAGCGAAACCGCAGTCGGGGCCTGTGCTGCGGGGCCGGAGGCGGCCGCATGTGGATGGAAGAGAGGCAGGGGAAGCGCATCAACGTCGAGCGCACCGAGGAGCTGCTCGCGACGGGGGCGAACGCACTCGCGGTAGCGTGCCCGTTCTGCATGACGATGATCTCCGACGGGGCGAAAGCGCTCGGCGCCGACGTTCCCGTCTATGACATCGCCGAGGTGGTCGCAGGGCGTCTGACCAGCTGAGTTGCTCGGAGATCCCCCACCTCAGGGGCCGCCGTCGAGCCTCCGGCGGTGGTCGGCTTCGTCCGGCGTCTCCTCGACGATCACCGTTAGGCGGCCACGCTGAATGTGCGCCGATACGGGACGCTTGCAGCGTGAGCAGGAGGTGGTGCCGGTGCGCTGCAGCTCGTCCCGGTCGAGCGGCTCGCCGCAGCCGGGACAGTGCACCGCGATGCCGAGCGGGGGCCGCGAGGGTGTGATGAGATGGAGGCGTGGGGGCGTGAGCGGCGCCCGATCGACGCCGGATCGGGCGCCGCTCACGGCGTCTGCCCCCGTCGGCGTTGGTCGCGTCCCCGTCGCAACGCGATTGCTCGCCGCTCTCAGCTGGGGACCCGCGGTGACCATCAGGAATTCCCGCTCTCGGGGCGTCATCCGCTCGAACTCCGCGGCCGACACGATGCCCTGACGGACGAGCGCGTCCGCGGCTGCGAGCGGTGTCTGCGCGCGCACCGCGTCGAGCCGGCTGGCTTCGAGCGGTGCATCGGAGATGAGCGACCGCAACGTGCGCCCGACCCACTTGATCAGGCCGTACGCGATCCCCATCAACGCCATCGCCTCGGCGCCATACTTGAAGCTCGCCGGCACGCAGGAAAGGAAACGGGTCGGAGAAGCACCGGTCGGTGCCCGCAGCGCCGTTCCGGCCGCCGCTCTATGGACGTCTGCCTCTTGCTGGACGCCCGAGACACCGGGCGCGTAATGCCTGTCTGGCGCCGGTACCTGAACCGCCCGACGGAAAGCGTGATCTGCGTTCCAAACCCGTCGCGGCAGGTCATCGGCGTCGAATGTCGTAGAGGTCGATCGTTTGACGGATAGGACCATCCTCGAACGGCACACGGTCCAGGATGATGGCCGGCATTCCGCGCTCCTTGCATTGTTCTACGAAGGCCGGTGCCGCGAGCCGACCGGGATCCGCAATGATGGCCGACCCATGCCCTCTCAACGTGCGGTCGAGAACCGACGCGATCAGTTCCGCGTGCTCAGGCTCGTACAGCACGTCCGAGGCGACCACCAGCTCGAACCGGCCGATATCGTGCGGGAATCGCCGCCAGTCCGCCGCCCGTGTTTCGATGAGCACGCCCGTGTTCACGAGCACGTTCAGCGCGGTGAACCGAAGTGCTTCGTCGTAATAGTCCGTCGCCGTCACATCGAAGCCCGCCAGGGCGGCAGCCACCGATACCAGTCCGGCGCCGCACCCGAGCTCCAGGAAGCGCCGATCGCCCACCGGCGTCGAGACGATCCGCTCGGCGAGCACCCGCGCCGACGGCCAGATGTCCGCCCAGTATGGCAAGCGCTCATCGACCGCAAACGCGTCCTCGTCGATGAGGTCATCCGCGTTGCGTGGATGGTGAATGGTCACGAGGCGTCCACCCAGCGGCAGCTCTGAGCGAACAACGTCGAAGTCCGCGCCCAGCTCGGCCAGGGTCTGCTGAACGATCGCCGTGGCCTCGGCGGACAGAACGGGGGCTGTCGGGACCGTCGTCATGAGAGCGCGAACCGTGTCGTTAGGCCGGCATCGTCGCCAAGCGGCAGCGCATGCAACGTCTCGCCCGCATCCACCGTCGGGCGGTCCTCGGGCACCACGAGCAGTGCGTTCGCACGCGACATCGACGTGAGAATTCCCGAGCCCTGCGGGCCCGTGAGGCGGGCCGTTGCCGTACCATCATCGCGCGTGCTCACGATCGCGCGAAGGAAATGCGTGAGCCGCGCCCCGATGGTGACACGCTCTTCCAGGACCACCGGCAGTGGCCGGCGGAACAGGCGGGTGTGGCCGAGCATACGGCGGATGACGGGTCGCACGAACAGCTCGAAGGTCACCATCGCGGACACAGGGTTGCCCGGGAGACCGATCCACGGCGTCGAGCCGAGCACGCCGAACCCGAGCGGCGCGCCGGGCCGCATCCGAACGCGCCAGAACTTCATGTCTGCGCCTAACGCCTCGACCACGTCGCGGGTGTAGTCGAACTCGCCGACCGACACACCCGCCGACGTGAGGATGAGGTCGCACCCGGCCGACCGCTGAAGATGCGCGCGGAGCGACGCCGGATCGTCGGGGGAGACGCCCAGGTTTACCGGCTCGCCGCCCGCTGTGCGGACGAGCGCCTGAAGGGTGTAGCCGTTCGACGATACGATCTTCCGACCGGCCAGGACTTCATGAAATGCGTCGACGTCAACGAGCTCATCGCCGGAGCCGAGGATCGCGACACGCGGCCGGCGAAACACGTCGACGGCCGCCCGGCCCACCGATGCGAGCACACCGAGTTGGGCCGCGCCCAGCGCGGCCCCCGGCTCGAGGAGTGAGTCCCCCTCGTGAAAGTCCTCGCCACGCGGGCGCACGTTGCGTCGCGCATCGCGCGCATCGCGAATCGTGACGGTCTCCACCCCGCCGTCGGTGTCCTCCACGCGAATGACCGTGTCTGCGCCGTCGGGCAGGGGGGCCCCTGTCATGATGCGTGTGGCTTCACCTGGACCAACGGCGCGCGTCGCGAACTTCCCGGCGGCGACAGTCTCGAGGACGCGCAGCTGCACCGGTCGCTCCCGCGTTGCCGTATCGATGTCCTCACCGCGCACCGCGTACCCGTCCATGGCCGAGTTGTCCCACGCCGGCAGCGTCATCGGCGCGCGAACCGGCTCGGCAAGCACCCGGCCTAACGCGTCCAGCAGCGGGACACGCTCGACCGCCAGCGGGGCGATGTGCTCGAGGATGCGCGCGCTTGCGTCCGGGACGGTCAGCATTACCGGCCGCGGAGCCCGGCGAGACGGACCGCGATCGCGTCGGCGACCTGGTCTACTTCGCGTGAGGACGTCGTCCAGTTGTTGCACAGGAAGCTGAAGATGAGCACGCGTCCGTCGGCCGTCGTGACGTAGCCGGAGAGCGAGCGCGCCTTGTCGACAAACCCTGTCTTGGCGTGCACGTTTCCGGCCGCTGCGGTGCCGCGCATGCGATTCGCGATGGTCCCGTCGACGCCGGCCAGCGGCAGCGCGTCGCGGAAGACGGCGAAGCTGGGGCCCTTTCGCATCACGTCGAGCACGCGCACGATCGCTTCTGGCGCGATGTAGTCGTGGCGCGACAGCCCGCTGCCATCGCGCACCGCGAAGGACGTCGGCGCGATACCCCAGTCGACGAGCTGCCGTTCTATCACGGCGCGTCCGCTATCCGCCGTACCGACGCCTGTCCGCTCGAGCCCCAGCGTCTTGAAGAAGATCTCGGCGATCTGGTTCTGCGACGGTTTCTCGAGCGCCGGGAGGATCTCGCGGAGCGGTGGCGATTTCATGACGAACAGGGTGTCGAGCTGCGCCGCTGTGTCGCGCGGCGCGAGAGGATCGAGACCGCCCTCGACCGTGAGTGCCTGATCTGCGAGTGTCTTGCGCAACGCGTAGAGGTAGGCGAGTCCCGGATCGCGGTACGCCACGTCGATCGTGAGCGAGTCGCCCGTGTAGATCTGCCCCGTGATCGTGACGAGGTTGCTCGCGCTGTCCATCGTCGCCGATGGCGAGCGAAGGCGCGGCAGGGACGCCGTTCCATCCGCGGCGCGGATCGAGTCGGGCCGACGCACGGTCGTGACCATCGCGCGGAGCGATGGGAATCCGATATCCGGGCGCACGGTCGTCGTGGCGTGGCCCGCTTCGGGCTGTCCACCGCGCAGCGTGACTCGGAACATCCCCTCGTTGAAGAACAGCTCGTCGACACCAGCCGAGTACGCGGCGTTGAAGTCATCCCAGGCCCACCCGAAGCCGTGCCACGCATCCGGAAAGGCGTCGCCAGCGCGCTGCAGTCGTCCGGACACGTAGCGAACATCGTGGGCGCGCAGCGAGTCGGACACGGCACGAAGCGCCTGCATGACGTCGCCGCGCATGTGATCGCTCATCGACGGATCGCCGCGTCCGATCACGACGAGGTCGCCGCGGAGTACGCCACCTTCGACCGGGCCCCGAGCGGCGAACACAGTGCTGAACTGGTACTCCGGACCGAGCAGCGTGAGCGCGACGGATCCTGTCACGATCTTCTGGTTCGACGCGGGCATGAACAGCTTGCCCGCATTGCGCGAATAGATCGTGTCGCCCCGTTCCGGGTCGACGATGAGGATGCCCCAATGCGCATTGCTGAACTTCGGCTGCGCGACCAGTGAGTCGATCGCGTGCCGCAGCTCGCCGCGCGTTCCCGGTCGTTCCGCGGCCCGGACCGTCCGTGCCGACGCGCACCCGACGACGGAGAGGACGCCTAACGTGGCCGCCGCGGCGTGCTGCAGGCGTGCCCGACGCCCCCAGCCGGTTCGGGGTTGGGCCAGCGCGGGCGACAGCGTTCGGGGCATGCAGGGTCTCCGAAGGGAGGGACGCAGGAGCGGGTGCGTGCTGCCGGCCGTCTCCAGTGCGAGGTCTAGCTCGCCGGCCTCATGATGCGCCGCTCCACGAGGTCGGCAAGGGTGTCGAGCCAGGCCGCGTCGTCCGAGCGTATCACGGGTACCGTCGATTGCGGGAGGTCGGTATCCGCGACGATGGCAAGATAGTGCTGGCCGCCCGAGGCGGCGGGGTCGTAGAGCGGCGCCGCGTGCGCTGCCCGGCGAAACACCTCGATCTTCGGGAGGCGCGACCGCTTGAATCCTTCGCAGACCACGATGTCCGCATCGGCCATGTGTCGAGCCGCGATCTCTTCCGGTTCCAGCTCTTCGTTCCAGCGGACGATCAGCGCGAACTTGTCCGGGGCCGCCATCGCCACGCGCTCCGCGTTGCCCTCGTGGTAGTGGCGGTAGGTGTCGGTGGTGGCTGGATCGATGTTGAACGTGTGGGACCCGTGCTTGATGGTCATCACGCGATGCCCACGCCGGTGCAACTCGGCGCAGAGCCGAACGGTCAGCGTGGTCTTCCCGCTATGCTTCTTGCCGATCACGGCCACCATCGGCGGACGTGGCATGAGCCTCCGCGCGGACGCGCTCCTCGGGGGTGTTCACGTTCATGAAGAGCAGGGCAGGATCGCCGAACTGCGATACCACCTCTGCCGGGACGCGCGCCACGCGAACGTCGTCGTAGAACGCGATGACGCGACGGTCGCCGGCCGCGATCCGTCGCTCGATGGCGCGGATGCACGACGGGGAATAATAGGCACACAGGGGCTCGAGCCCGCGTCGCGAATCGCTCTCCGGAACGGCAGCGTCGGATTCGCGCCCGGCGTCGCGGAGCGTACGCAGCAACCCCGGAGACACGAATGGCATGTCCCACGCGACCACGAGCACGGGCGTGCCCGCGTGCACGAGCGCGGCGTGGATACCGGCGACGCTCCCGACGTCTCGCAGCACATCGCCGGCACACGGGACGTCCGGCAGCCACTCCGATGCGCGATCGTCGTTCGCGATCAGCAGCAGGTCGTCGACAACCGGCTCGAGCGCGGCGCGCACACGATCGATGATGCGGACGCCTCGAATGCGTTCGAGGCCTTTCGGCAGTCCGCCATAACGAGTGGAAAGGCCGCCCGCGAGCACGACACCCGTCACGCGCGTGTCCGTCACCCGTTTTCCGGTTCCTGGTGCCCGCTTCCCGACAGCGCGTGAATCTGCGGGTGTCCGCTCACGGCCCGCCCGACGAGGACCATACCCGCAGCCGTCGCGATGTCCACGGCGATCGATGACGGGATCGACGGAGTCGCGACCACCGATATGCGCGCGCGTGCCGCCTTGAACGCGAGCTCGCCGGAGATGCGGCCCGTGACGAGCATCATGAGATCCTCGGGCGAGCGGTCGTCCAGCACGGCCGCGCCAAGGACCTTGTCGACAGCGTTGTGGCGGCCGATGTCCTCGGCGTGATAGAGGAGTGCCTCGCCGTCCGTAAGCGCGGCGGCATGAATGCCGCCCGTATCCTTGTACCGCTCGCCACGCGCGAACAGATCCTTGAACAGACGACGCATGGTCGGCGTGTCTATCGGCGGCGTGCCGTTCCGTCGGCGAGGCACATCCGTCATCGAGCCCAGAATCGTCGTGACGGCGCCGCAGCCCGACGCGAGCACACGACGCCGCTCCGCTCGTTCGATCGCGTCGTACTTATCGGCGGGGACCTCGACCCAGAATCCCAGCTCCGACGTGCACGGACGCATGCGCACGATGTCGGTCTGTCGGTCGATGTAGCCCTCCCCGAACAGCCAGCCAACCACGAGCTCGTCGAGGCGCTCGGGCGTGCACATCCAGGTCACGGCCGGAGCGCCGTTCAGCTCGAGCCATACGGCGCTCTCCTCGACGGCGTCGAGGCGGGTGTCCGGGCCGTCATGTTGTTCCTCGCTCATGACTCGAAATCTCCGGGTGGTGCCGTCACAAGCAAGGTCTCGGTCGGACCCCTAATGTTGATCGTCGCGGTAGTCCGATGGTGAGGCCTCACCGCCTTCGGCGCCTTCCTGCGTCGGCGTCGTCGGAGGAATCCACGCGGTCCCATTCTGAATGGCGTTGCCGACATCCGACGTACCGAACAACCGCCCGTCCAGGTCTTCTTCGAGATGTTCCGCCTCGCGACTCAGAGAGACCGGCCGGTCACCAAGCAGCAAGCCCGCGTTCTCTTCTTCATCCGCCGCCGCATCGTCCGCGGCTTCCGGACTCTCGGCGCGGCGAAGCGAATCGACCACGATGTCGTTCCGGACCGACGGGAGGCCAATCGTGTCGGTGACCACCCGCTCCGCAATGCGACGTTCGCCGTCAGTGCCCACGCGGCCGCTCAGCTCCACGACACCGTTGTGTACCTGCACCGTGATGTCTCGCAGGTCGAGCCCGCGATGCTCGGCGAGTCGATCGCGAACCAGCGAACGAAGCTCTGCGTCGTTCAGATCGTCGAGGTCGTCGATGTTCTCGAAATCGTGCGCCATTCCTCACCTCACGTGGCAAGCACAGAACTCGGCGTGCCCCGCGTGGGCGGCGCCGCTAGCGGAAGAACAGGTACGACACGCCGAAGCTGATTCCGAAGTTGTTCGTCCAGTCGCTCGTATCGTCTCTCGGACCGAGTACGCTGGTGCCGTCGCTGGACGTCACGTAGTACGAGTTCGGATACTTGATCTGGTACAGCTGATCGGAGAGATCCATGCGTACCTGCAGATTCCCGGCGGGAACCCACTTGATTCCTCCGCCGAACGAAAATGCAAACGGGGTGCCGAATCGCCACGCCCCGACATCCGCGTCACCCTTGAAGTCGGTCGCGACGCCGAGGGCCCCGTTGATGAACGGGACCAATCGCCGGTAGCTGCGCTGGCCGGTGAGGTTGAGCGAGATGCCGACGTCCGCAATGTACAGCGGCCACGACGCATCGTTCTCGACGACGCGTTGGCCCTCGGGGCGGCGCGGGTCGATGATCGTGCGCTGACTGGCGACGTACGCGAACTTCGTTGTGAGGGCAGCGGGCCCTCCGAGTCGAAGGTCGTAGCGGAGGCCCAACATGGGTCCGCCCTGCGGTGCGACGCCGACCTGGTCCGTTCCGGCATTGTAGTAGCCGCCGAACATCGTCGCCTCCTGCTTGTAGTCCAGGTCGATGTACGGGCTCTGCTTCGGCGCATGTCCGATCTGCGCCGCAAGCGGAGCAGCGATCGCCGAGCACGTCAGTCCTGCCAGTCCTTTCACCAACATCCGAACGTTCACGCGCGCACTCCAGAAAGTCTGAGGTCTGTTCCTGTCATTTCATCGGGCTGCTCGATCCCGAGCATCCGGAGAATCGTCGGGCCGACGTCGCACAGTGCGCCGCCGCTTCGTAGTTCCTCGTCGCCACCAGCTGGATCGACGATGAGGAACGGAACGGGATTCGTGGTATGGGCGGTGTGCGGCCCTCCCGTTGCCGGGTCGATCATCTGCTCACAGTTGCCGTGATCGGCCGTGATGAGGAGCCGTGCGCCCGCCCGCTCGGCCGATGCCACGACGCGCGTTAGGCAGGCATCGACTGTCTCCACGGCCTTGAGCGTCGCGGGGATCGAGCCGGTGTGGCCCACCATGTCGCCGTTCGCGTAGTTGCAGAGCACGAAGTCGTGCGACCGCGTTTCGATGGCGTGGCAGAGCACGTCGGTGATGCCCGGGGCGCTCATCTCGGGCATGAGGTCGTACGTCGCGACCTTCTGGCTCGGCACGAGGATGCGCTCCTCGCCAGCGTACGGCACCTCGATGCCGCCGTTGAAGAAGTAGGTCACGTGCGCGTACTTCTCGGTTTCCGCCGTTCGGAGCGTTGTGCGGCCCTGCTCGGCAAGTGTCTCGGCGACGATGCGCGCCATCGATTGCGGCCGGAACGCAACCGGTACCGTGAACGTCTGATCGTACGACGTCATGGTGGCGACCGGGATCTTCGGGTGCCGTGTCGGAAATCCGTCGAACGCCGGGTCGGTCAGCGCACGGACGATCTGCCGCATACGGTCCGACCGGTAGTTGAAGCAGATGAGCGCGTCACCGTCGCGGACCGGAGCGACGGCGCGGCCGTCCTTCGCGACGACCATGGGTTTGATGAACTCGTCCGACTCGCCTCGGTTGTACGCATCGCGAATCGCCTCGACGGGATCCGATACCGCCGGCCCGACGCCGAGCACCGCGGCGTCATACCAGAGCTGCGTGCGGTCCCACCGCTTGTCGCGATCCATGCCGAAGTATCGGCCCCCCAGGCTCGCCACGAACGCGCGACCCGCAGCGCGCTGGACGGTCTCTTCCATGAACCCGAGGGCGGATTTCGGAAGCGTATCCCGGCCATCGAGCAAGGCGTGGAGGGCCGTGCGAGGAACCTCCTGTCTCTCCGCGAGATCGAATAGCGCGAACAGGTGGCGGTCCACTCCGTGGACGCCTCCGTCGCCGACGAGCCCCAGCAGGTGGAGCGTACCGCCGGTGCGCCGCACGTGGGCGCACGCGTCGCGGAAGGCCCCAATATCGAAGAACGAGCCATCTCGGATAGCGAGGTCGATGCGAACGAGGTCCTGCATGACGACGCGGCCGGCGCCGAGGTTCAGGTGCCCGACCTCGCTGTTTCCCATCTGCCCGTCGGGCAGTCCAACGGCTAACCCCGAGGCGTCGAGCAGTGTGCGAGGCGCGCGCGACCACACGCGGTCCCAGGTCGGCACTTTCCCGAGCCGGATCGCATTGCCCTCACGTTCGTTACGGTACCCCCACCCGTCGAGCACAACGAGAACAACGGGTCGGTGTTCGTCATTCGCCATCGGGACGCTTGTTCCGAATTACGTTTGCCGGAAGGTTCCGCGCACCGATGAGCGTGCGCATTCTCGGTGGAATGTATTCGGGCACACATGGACCAACCAGCGATGCGCCCTTTTACACCAATGCGTTCGATACTCCGCAGCGCGGCTGTCGCTGCTCTCCTTTTGGCCTCGCTGTCGATCCTCGCGCTGCCGCTCGCCGCACAGACTCGTGTGAAGACGCCGTCTGCCGTGCTGACCACGCCGAATGGCCGAGCGATCGGGAGCGTCCACCCGGGTCTGCAGGTGCGCGTCCTGGAGACGCGTGGGTCGTATGCCCGGGTGTCGGTCGGCGGGTTTGTGGAGCGCGGTCGCCTGTCGGCCCAGCGCACGTCCGCCGGAACCCGCGTAGGAAGTCGCCCGGCCGTCCTTCGAACGCGCGGCGCGGCCGCCGCGCGGAGTGTGGCGTCGTTCGACGCCGGCACGAGGGTGTCCGTTGGCGACGCGCCGGCGCCGAAAGGCTGGGTGCGCGTGTCCAGGGAAGGTTGGGTGCTTCGCTCGGCTTTGGACCGTCCAGCTGCTGCAACCGCCTCCCGCTCGCCGACCCCCCGAACCACTGACGGCAGCAAGGAAGCGCCGGCGGATCGGAAGGCCAGCGGCGGTGAGGTGGTGGCGTCCAAGCCACCGGCGGCGAGACCAGCGTCACAAGCGGCAGTCGCCGCTCCAGCTCCAGCCCGTGAAACGGCGAGCGCGCCCCGAGCCGCGTCGACATCCGCGATCTCCGCGCCGACTGCCGATTCCGCGCTCTCGCCCACCGCCAACGTGGCGCTCCGCGCGGCTCCCGATGCGCGCGCGCTCGCGACCGTGGCGCCGGGGGCGACGCTCATCCCGCTCGCCCGCGAGCGTGGATGGGTGCGCGTACGCCTGGAAGGTTGGGTTCCGGAACGGGATCTCACGCCGTCCGACACAGCCATCCGGACTGCTGTCAGCGCCGCCGACCTCCGCGCCGATCCGGTCGGAAGCCGTGGAAAGACCGTGCGCTGGAGCGTGCAGATTCTCGCGACGCAGAAGGCCGACGTGCTGCGTCGCGACCTGGCGCCCGACGAGACGTACCTGCTCGCGCGCGGCCCCGCCGAAGAGAACGCCCTGCTGTACCTCGTAGTGCCGCCCTCGCTGATGGCCGCCACGAAGTCGATTCCCGAGCTCTCGCAGGCGATGATAACGGCGCGCGTTCGCACCGGCCGCAGCGAGCTCGTTGGCGTCCCGATCCTCGACCTGGTCACCATCACTTCCAGAAAGTGACGCTACCCGTAGAACGTCGACGGCAGAGCTGGCGCGAGTTCCGGCTCGCGTATCCCGGAATCATCTCGGTCCTGCTGGTGGTGCTCGTGTCCATGTTGGCGATCGACGGCTGGCTCGTGTATCAGCGCGTTCGGTACCAGCGCGAGAATGCGCGTCTCCGCGCGGGCATGACGGACCAGGAGCTCAGAAAGGCCAACATGGTCGTCGCCGCCGAGCACAATCGCATGCGTGTGACGCTGGAGTTGATGCGCCGCCAGGCCAACCTCGACAACGAGCTGCATCTGTCCGTCGCCGTGGATAGCGGCGTGATGTATCTGGAGCGTGACGGCGCGCTGCTCCGCGAGATGCCAATCGACGTCGGCCGCGAAAAGCGTGTTGGCGTGGCGGCGGATACGCTGAAGATCGCGACTCCCCGAGGCGCTCGGAAAGTCGAGCGCGTGCTCGGCGCCAAGGACAAGTGGGAGGTGCCGAAGTGGGTATTCACCGACCGCGGTTTACGAGTCCCCGAGGATCGGTCGGTCGTCGGCGCGCTTGGTCCGGGCGCGATCGTACTCTCCGGGGGCGCTGTGATCTACGCACACCCGTCGGCAGGCCCACTCAGCGATTCGTCGTATGTCCTTCCCGGTGGAATCCGTGCCCGAGCTCAGGATCTTCGCGCGATCGCGCCGAACCTGACGCCGGGCATGTCGGTATATCTGTATTGAGTATTGAAAGTCTCGAGCGATCGAGGACGAATGCCTGAGAGGCAAGGTTTTTTCGTGAGTGGTGGGCGGTCGGCGTGGCTGCTCCTCGGGGCGGTCATTCTGGTGGCCGTCGCCAGCGCGCTGCTGTTCTCGTCGACGGTGAACGCACGCTACGAGCGTGACGTGTCACGCATGGTGTTCAACGACAACCTCGATGTGCTCGACGAGGTGAAACAGCGCATCGGCGCGTCGACGGATACTCTGAAACAGATTCTGGTCGACAGTACGGAGTCCGCGGACAGCCTGCCGTACATCGTGGTCAGTATCGCAGATCACCGACTCTGGTATAAACGGGGCGATCAGATTCTGTTCACAACGCAGGTCGCGACGGGGAGCGGAAAGGTCCTCGCCAAGGGCGGCGGGAACAAATGGAAATTCGAAACCCCCCGAGGGCGGTTGGTCGTCGAAAGTAAGGAGACCGAGCCGGTCTGGGTGCCGCCCGATTGGCATTACGTCGAAACGGCCAAGAAGAAGGGGTACGGGGTCGTTAACCTCGTGCGTGGCCAGTCCGTCAAGCTGCCAGATGGCTCGGCCATCGATGTAGAAGGGAACGAGGTCGTTCGAAAGTCGCCGGACGGCCAGGTGATCCCCTTCGACGTTGCCGAGGGTCGCGAGATCGTCGCGAACAAGAACATCATCGTTCCCCCGTTCGGTACGACGCAGCGAAAGTACAGCGGCGTCCTGGGGACGAACCGACTCAATCTCGGCGACGGCTATGCGCTGCACGGTACGGACGTTCCGTCGAGCATTGGAACATCGGTGAGCCATGGCTGTGTTCGGCTACGGAACGAAGACATCGAGACTCTGTACCAGATGGTCCCGGTTGGAACGCCGGTGTACATCTACTGACCGTTGGGTAAGCTCTTGGTCTGATTTCGGCCCGTCTTCGGGCTGCATACTTTTGGCAAGCCTATAGAATTAGCACAGTTACCCGTTCCTCCGCCCAGCTGCGGAGGCTCCTTGTAAAGGGCTAGCCGGTTCAACCGCCGGCGCGCAAAGCCGTGAGGCGGCGCTGATTACTGCGCCGCCAGTCTGGTTGCCAGGGAGGTAGTTAATGCAATCGAGCACGATGCGCCGGAATCGCTGGCGCGCACTGGCAGGCGCTTGCCTGGCCAGTCTGGCAGTGGCCGTCATCGCACCGGCCACCGCCGTGGCATCGGTGCCTCCGGCACCTGCGTCGGCTGCATCCATCGTGACTGGCGTCACACCGGGCAACCCGGCGACACCGCTCACTCCAGACTCGCTCTTCGGCCGGAGTGGCAAGCTCCGCTTCCGGCTGTTCAGCTCATCGCGCCTGTTCGCGTTGCCGATTCTCGAGCGATTGTTCGGGAACGGCTCCGTCGACGACCGTCCCGGCGTGTTCCATGCGGCCGAAGACATCATGGGGCGCCCATTCGCATTCATTTCGCTGATTCCCTTCGCCGCCAAAGCGGGGGGCGCCGTGGGCGACTACCGCGTCGGCTTCTGGCCAGGTGAGCGCCGGCGGACGCGTTCCGAGGCGTACGAAAATCCCGAGGGCTTCATCGAGGTCACGGCCGACAACCAGGACACGTTCGTGTCCGAGCATTTCCGGCTGCGTGATTTTCTGACGCACGACCAGAGAGACGTCTGGCCGAAATACCTCGTGCTTCGGGAGGCGCTGGTCGACAAGCTCGAGCTCGTGATCGACGATCTCGCATCGCACGGCGTTCGCGTCGAGCGCATGGTCGTCATGTCCGGCTTCCGCACCCCGCAGTACAACTCTGCCGGCGTCGGACGCGGCGGCCGCGCGAAGGACAGCCGGCACCAGTTTGGTGATGCGGCCGATGTGTTCGTCGACAACGACGGCAATGGCCGCATGGACGACCTGAATCGCGACAGACGCATCGACTCGCGCGACGCGCGCGTGATTCTGCAGGCGATCGAGCGCGTGGAGCGTGCCCATCCCGAGCTCGTGGGAGGCGCGTCCCTCTATCGCGCCACGAAGGCGCACGGTCCGTTCGCGCACATCGACGTGCGCGGAGTGCGTGCCCGCTGGGGACGGTCGTGAGCGCAGCCGTGACCCCGGAGCCGACGTCGCGCCGCCGCGCGTCGCGAACCGCCTCGCACCTCGCATCGCTGGGCGTGTTCGGCACCGCCGCGTTAGGCGTGCTGCAGTTCTACCAGCCGCCGCGTCAGTTCATCGAGAGCCGTGGCGAGGTCGAGGCCGTCGAGAGCACCGGTCCGCTCGCGCTCGCGTCGCGCAACGCCTTCGGGCGCAGCGGCGAGGTTCGCGTGCTGTTCGCCCTGCCCGGCGAGCCTGTCGTCTATCCGGTCGAGCTTCGCGGCGATCCGGCGGAGCTGTCGTACGCCTGGGTGGCGTTCGCCGACACCGGGACCGTGCAGGCGCTGCCGAGTGAGTCCGCTCGTCCGCTCGAAGCGAGCTTCGAGGCCCCTCACGAGCCCGGGTTCTATCGCCTCGCGCTCATGAATGGCGCCGAGCGCATCCTCGTCGACGGACCCGCGCTGTCGGTGATGGTGCCGTTCTCGGCCAAGCTGGGGACGACGATCAACGGCTATCGCATCGGGACGTACGTCGCGGAACGCCTCGGGGCCCGTGCCGAACAAGCGCCGCCAGGGTTTGTGCAGATCGAGGAAGTCGATGCGGACCTGCCGCTGACCAAGCACCTTCGTATGAGCGACTTCCTTTCGCATGACGAGCAGGAACGATGGCCGCGTTACGCTGCGCTCGACGTCCGTCTCCTCGACAAGATCGAGCTCGTGGTCGCGGAGATGGGGCGGTTGAGCGGGAGAGGCGACGACGCGCCTGTGGCGCTCGACGTCCATTCCGGCTTCCGCACGCCCTTTCACAACCGGCGTGTGAACCGCGCGGCGCGTGACAGCCGCCATCAATACGGCGACGCCGCAGACATTGCGATCGACAGCAACGGTGACGGTCGCATCAGCTTTGCCGACACGCGACTCGTTGCGCGCGCGGTGGAGGCCGTGGAGGAGGCGCACCCGGATCTCGTCGGAGGCATGGGGCTCTACAACCGCGGCGATGCCTCGTATGTTCACATCGACGCCCGAGGACGACGGGCCCGATGGCGAGGCTGATCCATGAACCAGTTTCTGCGCGACCGCATCCTCCGAAAGCTCGATACGATCTCGGATGAGCGGGCCTACCAGGTGCTCGACTTCGTCGAGTTCCTGGAGTCGAAGTACGCCGAGCGGCAGAACCCGTCCGCGAACGTCTTTCAGCGGTTTGCGGAGACAGTGGAAGACAAGCTGCGCGCCGGCCGCGTCTCGGCAGCAACGATCTCGGAGACCATGAGCCTCATGAACAAGGCCATGGGCGTCCTCAGCGGCGTTGCGGCCGCTGGCAAGTCTGTTGCGAACGACATCGTCGGCGCGGCGAGCAGTCTCACCACCACGACCCCGGTGACCGACCCCGCCGCGCCGGCGCCTCCGGTTCAGGTTCAACCGACGCCGGAGACGCCTCCACCACTACCACAAGCAGGGGAGGCGCGGTGACCAGATCTTCCGAGACGAGAGGGGAAGCGCGTGGTGCGCGCGGCCGACGCGCAGGCGCGCGTGCGTTGCCGCGAGTCGAGGGAGAGCCGGAGGCGCGGCCTCGCACCGGCGCCAAGCGGACCGTGATGGACACCATTCGGCAGCTGCCGAATTACGTGCGCCTCCTGTTTGGTCTGCTCTCCGATCGTCGCGTCGCCGCGATCGATAAGCTGCTCGTCGCGGCTGCGGTCGCGTACATCCTGGCGCCGGTCGACCTGATTCCCGACTTCATTCCCTTTCTCGGAGAAGTCGACGACGTATTCCTGCTGGTCACCGCGCTGCAGCGGCTGATCTCGAATGCGGGCAAGTCGGTGGTGCTGACGTACTGGGCCGGCAGTCCCGCCGATCTCGCACCGGCGAGTCTCAGACAGGTGCTCACGGCGGCGGCGTTCTTCCTGCCGCGCCGCATGCGACGGCGCCTCCGGACGATCGGGCGTGCTTAGCCGTTCCGTCGTTTAGGCGGGCGTTGTCGGCGCTGGACAGGCCCTGGTGACGCGTCTACGTTTCGCCATGGCAACCTCGACTCGATCCAATTCATCCCGGCCCGCTCCCCCGACGAAGTCGGACAGCGGGCCGGTGCGTTTCGACGACCCGCTTCCGCACGGCAGCGCGCGGGTTCGCACCGACGTCGCGCTCACGTTCGACGACGTGCTGCTCGTGCCCCGCCACTCCGTCGTTCACCCGAGCGACGTGACTACCAGGTCGCGATTCACGCGCGGTATCGAGCTCAATGTACCGCTGGTCGCCGCAGCGATGGACACGGTGACGGAGTCGGACATGGCCATCGCGATGGCGCGAGCAGGCGGGATCGGCGTACTGCACAAGAACATGTCGATCGACCGTCAGGCTGCCGAAGTCGATCGCGTCAAGCGGTCCGAGAGCGGGATGATCCTCAATCCGATCAAGCTCTCGCCGGACGCGACGCTCCGCGAGGCGGTGAGCCTGATGAGCCGGTTCAAGATTTCCGGACTGCCCATCGTGGACACGGAAGACCGGCTCGTCGGCATCATCACGAACCGCGATCTGCAGTTCGAGCGGAGTCTCGATCGTCCGGTGCGCGACGCGATGACGGCGACGGGTCTCATCACCGCCCCCGTCGGTACGACCCTCGACGAAGCCGAGCGCATCCTCGGGGAGCACCGGATCGAGAAACTGCCGGTCGTGGACGGGAATGGGCATCTCAAGGGGCTCATCACCGTCAAGGACATTCACAAGCGCCGGCAGCACCCTAACGCGAACAAGGATCATCATGGCCGACTGCGCGTCGCGGCGGCCATCGGGGCATCCGGACCCGACATGGATCGCGCGAAAGCACTGATCGACGCCGGCGCGGACGTGCTGGTGATCGACACCGCTCACGGGCATAGCGACGGTGTGTTGCTGACGACGGCGCTCGTGCGCGAGGCGTTCCCGGACGTGCAGCTCGTCGTCGGCAACGTCGCATCACGCGAAGGTGCACGCGCACTCGTGGAGCGCGGTGTCGACGCGGTGAAGGTCGGCGTGGGTCCTGGCTCGATCTGCACCACGCGCGTGGTGACCGGAGTGGGCGTTCCACAGCTCACGGCGATCTTCGACTCGGTTGAGGGAGCGGGCGATGTGCCCGTCATTGCCGACGGGGGAATCAAGTACTCGGGCGACATCGTGAAGGCGCTGGCCGCCGGCGCGTCAAGCGTCATGATGGGCTCGATGCTCGCCGGTACCGAGGAGAGCCCCGGCGAGTCCATTCTGCTCGAGGGTCGCCGCTTCAAGATGATCCGCGGCATGGGGAGCCTGAGCGCGATGCAGGACGGCAGCGCCGACCGGTACTTCCAGGAAGGCGAGATGTCGCCGAAGAAGCTCGTGCCCGAGGGCATCGAGGGGCGCGTTCCCTACAAGGGGCCGGTCGCCGACGTGTTGTTCCAGATGGTCGGCGGCCTGCGCAGCGGCATGGGCTACGTAGGCTGCGGCTCGATCGACGAGCTCCGCACGTGCAGCCAGTTCGTCCGCATCACGACTGCGGGTCTGCGCGAATCGCACCCGCACGATGTCGTGATCACGCGAGAGGCGCCTAACTACAGCGTCTAGCGACGCGGGAACTGGGAACTGGGAACAGGGAACCGAGACGACCTCGGGATGCCGCAACAACAGCATCCCGAGGTTTTCCGTTCCCAGTTCCCTGTTCCCGGTTCCCAGCGCTCTGACGTATGTCCGAGCCCTGTCGCTCGCCTTGACAACGCTCGTAGCCGCCTCCCACCTTCCCGCCCGGTTTTCGAGTATTCATTCGGCGAAGTACGCACCGCCGACTCACGTAGCAACGATCGCGGAGATAGCGCATGGGCTTATGGTCCTTGAAGAGCGTCGAGCACCTGCAGAGCGAAGCAACCATCGAGGGTGAACATTCCCTCAAACGGTCGCTCGGGGCGCTCAACCTCACCCTCCTCGGCATCGGCGCCATTATTGGCGCGGGGATCTTCGTCCTGACCGGGACGGCCGCGGCGCAGTACGCAGGGCCGGCCATCGTTCTGTCATTCGTGCTCGCCGGGTTGGGTTGCGTGTTCGCCGGACTGTGCTACGCGGAGTTCGCGTCGATGATTCCCATTGCCGGCAGCGCGTACACGTACGGCTACGCGACGCTCGGGGAGTTCGTCGCGTGGATCATCGGCTGGGACCTCATCCTCGAATACCTGTTCGCGGCATCGACCGTCGCGGTCGGGTGGTCGGGGTACTTCACCGAGTTCCTCGGGCAGATCGGCATCCACATTCCGCGACAGTTCACATCGGCGCCGTTCGGTGTCGAGGGGACGCACACGCTCGTGCGATCGGTGCTCTGCGTCGATCCGGCGAACAACGCCCTCCTCACGGCAACCACCACCTGTGACCTCTCGAAATACCAGCAGTTCCATGGCTTTCTCAACATCCCGGCCATGGCACTCGTCGCCATTCTGACCGTCCTGCTGGTCGTTGGCATTCAGGAGTCTGCCCGGTTCAACAACATCGTCGTCTTCGTGAAGATCGCGATCGTTCTGTTGGTGATCGGCTTCGGCTTCATGTACGTGAACACCGCGAACTGGCACCCCTTCATTCCGGCGAACTCGGGCACGTTCGGCAGCTACGGATGGAGCGGCATCCTCCGCGGAGCAGGCGTGATCTTCTTCGCGTACATCGGATTCGACGCCGTGTCTACCGCAGCGCAGGAAGCGAAGAATCCACAACGAGACCTGCCCATTGGGATCCTGGGATCACTCGCGATCTGCACGGTGCTCTACATCCTGATGGCGCTCGTCATGACCGGGTTGGCGCCCTACCAGGAGCTCAACGTTCCGCATCCGGTGTTCGTGGCAATCGAGAAGGCGGGGCCGTCGCTTCGGTGGCTGACGTATCTCATTAACATCGGCGCCATCGCTGGTCTCGCCTCGGTGGTCCTCGTGATGCTCCTCGGGCAGCCGCGCATCTTCTACTCAATGGCGCGCGACGGTCTGCTCCCGAAGGTCTTCTCGTCCGTTCATCCGAGATTTCGCACGCCGTACCTTGCTACGATCATCACTGGCACGGTCGCGATGTGCATCGCCGGACTGTTCCCGATCGGACTGCTTGGTGAGCTCGTGGCGATCGGGACTCTGCTTGCGTTCGTGATCGTGAGCGCTGGCATCCTCGTGCTGCGCTATCGATCGCCCGACCTCCATCGGCCATTCAGGACGCCGATGGTTCCCGTCGTACCGATTCTGGCGATTCTGATCTGCGGATACATGATGTACGGGCTGCCCACGGACACGTGGTACCGCCTCCTCATCTGGCTCGCGATCGGGCTGGTCATCTACTTCGGGTACGGCAAAGCGCACTCGCGCGTCGGGCGCGCTGACATCTCGGCGGCCAAGGCTCGGTAAGATGCGACCGGCGCCTTGAGCGCCGGTCGGTACGGTGGGTTATCTTTGGCGGCGCCCTTCAAGGGGCGCCGCCTTCGCTTTTCCATGACCGACGTCGTGCAATCTTCCGATCTTCTCAAGCCTCCCGTCGAACGAAGGGTCGCCATCGAGCGACTGGCCGCCGAGCTGCGATCAGGGCAGCGCGTCGTGCTCTCGACCCACATGAACGCCGACGGTGACGCCTGCGGTTCGGTCGCCGGTCTCGCGCGCCTCCTCACGCAGCTCGGGATCGATTCGCGGATCGTCAACCCGACGCCCTGGCCGGCGACATTCTCCTTTCTCCTGGGCGATGATCTCGTCGATCACACGGCCAAGGGGGCCGCTGCGCTCGCCCCGCTCGACGCGCTGATCGTCCTCGATGTCAGCGATGTCAAGCGGCTCGGCGTGCTGGCGGACACCGTCCGCAAGCTCGACGTCCCGCGTCTCGTGATCGACCACCACATCACGTCGGACGAACCCGCCGGAGATGTGATGGTGTCCGACACCACGGCGTGCGCGACCGGAGAGCTCGTGTACGACCTCGCGACCGTGTTGGGCCTGAAGCTCACCGAGCCGATTGCGACGGCGCTGTACTGCGCCATTCTCACGGACACCGGTGGGTTTCGGTTCAGCAACACCACGCCGCGCGCGCACGCGATTGCGGGCCAGCTGCTGGCGGCGGGTGTGGATCCGGAGGAGATGTATCGGCGCATCTATGCGTCGGTCTCCCCCGGCCGCCTGGCCCTGCTGAGGGACGCGCTCAGCACGCTCGAGGTCGATCGCGATTATGGCATCGCGTGGATCTCCGTTCCGGCTGACGCGCTCGACCGCTACGACGTCAGCTCCGAGGACCTCGAGGGGATTGTCGAGCACCCGCGATCCATCTCCGGCACGCGCCTCGCGCTGTTTTTCCGCGACCTGGGCTACGGCAAGGTGAAGGTGTCGTTCCGAAGCACGGGCGATGTGGATGTGAACCGCTTCGCGCGGCAATTCGGAGGAGGGGGGCACGCCAAAGCTGCCGGCGCGCTCATCCCGGGGACGATGGAGGACGTTCGACTCCGGGTCATCTCCGCCGCACGCGCGTTCGTCTCGATAGGCAGCGCGTCACCCAAGGAGGCGTTGGCGTGATATTTCCGCGAGGCCCTCGTGGAGATGAGATCGACAGCCGGATTCGCGATTCGCTGCTGGAGCTCCGTCCGCTGCTGCACATCCAGGAAGCCACGGTCGAGCTCGTGCAGTTCGAAGAAGAGACTGGAACCGCCGTCCTGCGCGTCGAGGGCGAGTGCCCGGACTGCGAGATGTCGGCGGCCAATTTGATCGAAGGGATCGGCGCTCACTTGCGCGCGCGGGTACCCGAAGTGAAAGACGTGCGCAGGATCGAGATCCGAGCCACTCCATGAGTCAGACGCTGCAGGAGCGCATCGCCGCCGCGCTCGCCCGAGTCACGAACCCGCGCACCGGCACGGACGTCGTGGCCGCGGAGATGGTGCGGGACATCGCCACGACGACAGGCGGCAAGGTGCGCCTAACGATGCTCCTGTCGCCCAGCGATCCCGCTACGCTCGTACGGGACGTGCGACAGGCCATCGAGGCCGTCGATGGCGTCACCGAGGCTCGCGTCGACGTGAAGGACGCGTCCGAGGCGAATGGAGGCGCGGCCCATGCGCCGCCCCCGCCTCACGCCCATCCGACGCGCGCGCTTCCCGTCATGTCTGCCGCGCCCGCCGCCGCGCCGCGGCCATCGGCGCCGACTCCCGTGTCGTATCCGAACCTCGGGCGCATCATCGCCGTCTCGAGCGGAAAGGGCGGCGTCGGCAAATCCACCGTTGCCACCAACCTCGCCGTCGCGCTCGCGGCCACAGGGGCGCGAGTCGGGTTGATGGATGCGGACGTGTACGGGCCTAACGTGCCGCGCATGATGGGCGTGAACAACCCGCCGGCGGTGGTGGATGAAAAGATCATCCCGCTCCAGGCGCACGGCGTGAAGGTCATCAGTCTCGGTTTCCTGATCGAGCGGGACCAGCCGGCCATCTGGCGCGGGCCGATCGTGATGAAGATCGTGACGCAGTTTCTGCGTGATGTCGCGTGGGGGCAGCTCGATTACTTCCTCGTCGACATGCCGCCCGGCACGGGCGACGCGCAGCTCTCCCTCGTACAGGCAACGCACGTGGACGGCGCCATCATCGTCACGACGCCGCAGGACGTCGCGACCGGAGACGCCCTCCGCGGCGCCAAGATGTTTCAGCGCGTGAACGTCCCGGTGCTTGGCATCGTCGAGAACATGAGCTGGTTCGAGTGCCCCCACTGCGGGAAGCCCACCCCGATCTTCGGAACGGGCGGGGGCAAGCGATTGGCCGATGAGCTCGAGCTGCCGTTGCTGGGCGAGATTCCGTTGTACCCTCGCGTGTACGAGGGCGGCGATCGCGGCACTCCCATTGTCGTCGCCGAGCCGGAGGCATCGGCTGCGCGCGCCCTTCGCGCTCTCGCCGATCGCGTCGTCGCTGCGTTGGAGTCCCCAGCGGCGCGGTGACCGACCGCCCCGACGTCGAGCAAGTTGTCACGCGGCCGCCGGCGAGCTCTCCGGCGGCCGCGTTCCCGTTCGAGGCCCACGATGGTGCCGCCCCGGTTGCGCTCGCGGGCGGAGCGAGCGTCGTCGACGACCCACTGTCGCTCGTCGTTCGTCGGCTCGCACTTCCGGCCGTGGCTTCCAACGTCCTCATGACGGTGTTCGCGTCCGTCGACGCCTTCTGGGTCGGCACGCGCATCGGGCCACAGGGGCTCGCCGCGGTCTCCACCGCGGTGTTCTGGATCTGGATGGTGATCGCGCTCGCCGAGATGGTGAGCGTCGGGCTGACCGCCGTGGCGGCACGGCGGCACGGCGAGCGCCGCTCCTCGGAGGCAGCGCAAGTCGTCGGTGAAGCGATGGGCTTCGCGCTGGCGTTAGGTACGATCGTCGGCGTCATCGGCGCCCTGTCGGTGGACCACCTGTTCGCCGTCATGCAGACCCCGCCCGAGGTCACAGCGCTCGGACGCGATTACCTGCGCATCTATTTCCTCGGATCGCCGCTCATCTACGGATACTTCGCGGTGGACGCGGCGTTTCGTGCGGCGGGCGATACGCGAACGCCATTCCTGCTGCTGCTGACGTCCACGGTATGCACGCTCGTGCTGGATCCAGTGCTCATCCTCGGCCTCGGGGGTGTCCCGCGCCTGGGCATCGCCGGCGCCGCGATCGCACTCGTGCTGACGCGAGGCGGTGCGTTCGTGATCGGCTTCGTGCTGCTCACACGGCGGGGTATGCTCAGAGTGCGGCGCGCCACGATGGCCACGGTGCGGTCCGTCGCTCGGGTGGGACTGCCGACGGCACTGACCGGTATCATCTTCTCCCTCATCTATGTCGCGCTCACGCGCACGACGACGCAGTTCGGGACCCCCGCGCTTGCCGCCCTCGGGCTCGGGCATCGGGTGGAGAGCTGGTTGTACACCATCGGTGTTGGTTTCGGGGCGGCGGCGGCAGCTATCGTCGGCCAGAACCTCGGGGCTCGGCGGCCCGCGCGGGCAGAGCGTGCCGGCTGGATCACACTCGGCTACGCGACGATTCCGGCCGTCATTTCCGCGATTGCCTCCGTCACGATTCCGGAGCGCCTCGCGGGCCTGTTCACGACGGACCCCGCCGTCATCGACGTCGCCGTGCACTACCTGCGCATCAGCGCGCTCGCCGAGCTCACGGTGTGCGCCGAGATCGTGCTCGAAGGCGCGCTCGGCGGGGCCGGGCATACGATTCCGCCCATGCTCACCTCGACCGCCCTGACGGCGTTGCGCATTCCGATTGCATGGTGGGCGGCGGCGCGATGGGGCGTCGATGGCATCTGGTGGACGATCTCGTTGACGGCGGTGGCGCGGGGACTGGCGATGGTTGCCCTCTGGCGCGCGGGCGGGTGGAAGCTCAAATCCGTGTGACATGCGGCCCATCATCACACTGCTCACCGATTTCGGAACGGCGGACGGTTACGTCGCCGAGCTCAAGGGAGTGCTGTTGTCGGCGGCGCCCGAGGTCACGATCGTCGACCTGTCGCACGAAGTCCCGCCACAGGACGTCGAATGCGCCCGTCTCGCGGTGGCTCGGTACTGGCGGCGTTTCCCGATCGGAACGGTGCACCTGGTGGTGGTTGATCCCGGCGTCGGCTCCCCGCGCGCGCCGCTCGCCGTGAGGAGCGACGACCGTTTCCTCGTCGGTCCCGACAACGGTGTGTTGAGCCCGTCGCTGCTTGCCGCCGGCTCGCGCGCGGTGACGCTGCCGGTGCCACCAACCGCGTCAGCCACATTTCATGGCCGCGACGTGTTTGCGCCGGCGGCCGCGAGCCTCGCGCTCGGAACGCCGCTCGATTCGCTGGGTCAGGTGTTCGTCGAACCGGTGATTCGTCGCACTCCCGAGGCGCGCCGCGCCGCGGACGGCTCGGTCACCGGAGAGGTGATCGCGATCGACCGCTTCGGGAACGCGATCACGAACCTCATCGCCCCACGCGGTGGGCGGGTGGAGCTCGTCGGGCGCGCGATGCCGATCGTTCGGACGTATGCCGATGCCGCCCGTGGCGACATCATCGCCCTCGTTGGCTCGAGCGGCTTCGTGGAAGTGGCGCGGCGTGACGGGAGTGCCGCGCGCGAGCTGTCGATAGCGCGGGGCACTCCCGTCGTGCTACGTCCGCCGCGCGCCTAACGGCTCCAATCGCTCGACACGATCGAGCGACGGCACACCGGCCGCGGCAGCAGTCTCGATGCGGCCGCCGAACAACGTGCCCGGTCGAGGCGTCACCGCCCCCGTGCCCCGGTGGAGCTCCGAGTTGATCTCCCCGCCGATCAGGAACGCGAGCATCGAGAAGTACATCCACGTCAGCAGCACGATCACGCCGCCAATCGCCCCGTACGTGGCATTGTAGTTCGCGAAGCTCGTCACATAGACCCGAAGGCCCAGCGTGACTGCGGTCCAGGCGATCGTGGTGAATACGGCGCCCACCAGCACCTGCCGCTTGCTCTGTCGAAGGTTCGGGAGGAAGTAGTACGCCAGCCACGCGATCGTCACGAGCAGCGCAAACCCTATCGGGATCTGAGCGTAACCCAGCGCGGTGCGCACGCTCTCGCCCAGTGCCAATCGATCGGCAATCCAGGCCGACAGCCGCTCGCCGCCGAGGATCAGCACGGTGGAAATGAGGATAACGAAGCCGATCACGACGACGCTCGCGACCGCGAGCAGCTTCTTGCGCCACCAGGGCCGAGTATCTGTGACGTCATAGGCGCTGTTGAGGGTGTCGATCAACGCGCTGAACACGTTTGACCCCGCCCACACCGTGAGCAGAGCGCCGACGGACATCAATCCCGGTGCGTTCTTCGCGTACACGACATCCTTGATGACTCCGCCGATGAGTGCCCATCCCTCATTCGGCACGACCTGTTGCAATTGTGTCGCAAGCAGTCCGAACGTTTCCTCCTTGTTGCCGACGAGGCTCAGCAGGGGAGCGACGAACAGCAGCAGGGGAAAGAGCGAGAAGAAGAAGTAGTACGCGGTCTGCGCCGACAGTCCGAGCAGGCTATCGTCGAGGATCTCGCGAAGGGTCCGTGTTGCGACCGACTCGACCCGATACCCCATCACCACCATGCGCCGCTCCCGAGCGTGTGGAGCACACTAGCGCAAGCGGTGTGCGAGCAGGCGCGAGGGGTGAGCCTATCGACCGGTTTTGTCGATGGTCAGCTTGCCGAACACGGTCTCGGCCGAGATCCGCAGCTTGTGCGGGGCCGACTCCCAGTTGGTCGAGACCCAGGCGCCATCCCGCTGGACCAGCCCCTCGTGAGCGAACGACGCGAGCGTCTTTTCGACGGAAACGCGAACGCCGATATCGGATGGCACGTGGATCGTAACGAGGCCCAGTGTGACCTCCACGCGCAGGTCGATGTCCTGCGTCCACTGGCCGCCCAGATCGAGCTCGACGTTGCCGACGCCGGCATCCACTCGAATGTCACGCGCATTTGCGTTCGCCAGACGTTCTCCACGAAAGCTCGCTGCGCCCAACGAGACCTGTAACACACTCATCGGCGTCCGGTTCAACGAGTCGAAGCGCAGCTTCCCGTCGCTGGCGCCAGATTCGATGTGCAGGCGCGACAGCCTGAGCCCGGTCAGATCGAGGTCTGCCTCCACGGCGCCGAGGTCGAGCGACAGATCGAGCGGTACGACGCGAGAAAGCTCGAGCTGCAGCTGTCCCGACTCGTTGTCGTTTCGACCGGTGAAGCGTACGTCGGATTTCTCGACGCCCACCTGGAGCTTGCGCGTCGCCAGATCGAACGAATGGCGCGGCTGCGTCCGCGATGCGTCGTACCGCAGGCGCATGTGGTACAACAGCGGGTTGCCGGTGCCACGAATCCCGAACATTCCGGTGCCGTACACTACCTGCACGGACGTCGGCGCGGTGTCCGACAGTTGCTGCGCGACGTCGAGCGACCGCCAGCTCTGTGCGGCCAGCGGTGTCGCCAGGACCGCGCCTGCTGTGAGGCAGCCGAGCAGCGGTAGGCCGCGCGCCCTCATCGCTCGCGTTGGGACGACGCCGGCGTCGGTCGACGGGCAGCGATGATACCAGTCACGGGCGTCGGGGTCTGCCAGGGAACGTCGTTCACGGCAGCTGCCGTAGCGAGCGGGGCCGAAGGCCGACGCGTACCTCCACGCGACAGGACCGCGGCTCCAAGCCCGACCGTGGCGGCGACCCATGTGATCGCAACGGCGATACCGCGAAGCACAGTCCCGACCATGGGGGCCCAGGTAAACGCCGAAGCGAGGACCCAGAGCCCCATGTACAGGACGACGCCAACAACGATCGCGCGTAGCGCCACGCCGTGTGCATGGCCTCGCCGGCCGGGCGCGACGGATTCCCCCGTGATGCGTGCGACGGCGAGAAAGCCGAGCGTGATGAGCCCCACCACCGCGAGCACGAACGCCACGATCGCGAACGGGATCAGGAGGATACCGAGCACCGTGACGGCGAGCGCGACGATCAGAAGGGCGAGCGCCGGCGCGAGTGCGAGCTGTGCGGCAATGCCGGCCCAGAACGATCGTCCGAACCGGCCCTCGAGTGACTCGACGACACCTTCGAGGTACGAGTTGGCGAAGACGAGCACGCCAATCCCGATCAGGATGAGGATGAGGAGCCAGCTCGACGACAACGCCACAGCATGCCTCGTGGCCCCAATGCGGCTCTCGGGAGTCGCGGCATTGCGTGGAACGTCTCCGAGCCCGCCCCCGAGCTGGCGCATCTCGCCCTGAACGGTCCCGCCGACCAGCGTAACGGAACCGAGCGCCGAGACCGCATTGCCGGTGACGCGTCCGCCGGCGTGCACGATGACGTCGCTCCCGATCGCGATCGCGTCTCCGTTGACCGTTCCATACACGTGCAGCGGGCCACCCGCGGCCGCGACCGGTCCGTTGACTTGCGTGCCGGCGGCGACGGTTTTCCCGCCCATGGCGATCTGATTATCGGATGGCAGCGGGACGCGCTGCGGGTCACGCCGAAACCGGGTGATCAGCTCGTGTATCGAATCGCGAGCCGCCTTGTCGAGCTGGACCGGAGGTTCCTCAGGGGCCTCGACTGCTGCTGGCGATACGCTCGCCGCCGTAGAGTTGCCAGTCTTGGCAGACTCGGCCGGAGAGGTCCTCTGGGAGGCTGTCTGCAAAGACGCAGGCTGCTGAGCCTTCTGCGGTGACCGAGGGACCGCGAGGATCAGCGCCAGAATGGCCAAACGCATTTGTCAGGTCCGTCGTCGGCGAGCGGTGGCGAGAACGGCCCGGAGCCCCACCGCGGCAAGTACCACAAGCGCCAGGAAGCCGGTAATGCCTACGACCGCCGGCATGCCACCTGTCCGCAGCGCATCGACGGCCGCGTCTCCGAAGGTGTTGGCGATGGCGCTCCCGACAGCGTCGAACAGGGCAGCGCGCGCGCGCTGCCCGGCGAGGTCGAAGAAGAAGAGGAACGCGTCGAGCCGAACGGCGGTCCAGACGGCCGCGACGGATATCAGCAGCGCGAAAACAGATGTAGCGCCAATGCCCACGAGGCGGGCGGACCGGGACGCTGGCACCCATCGCTTGATGGAGTCCAGCGCCGTCACGTGCCATGGCTCGAAGACCTGAACCTGGGCCATGACGCGGTCGGCAAATAACGGAAAGGGGGCAAGGTGGGGCAGCCGCTCGAGGGCGCTCACCACTTGCCGGGCCTCTGCCAATTCGGCGCGACACGCGGGGCACGCATCGACATGCGCCTGCAGCGGCGCGACGCCGAATCCGGCCTCACCGTCGAGCAATTGATCGATTTCGTCTGGTAGTAGATGCCTATGTTCCACGATTCCTCCACCGGGTCGTACGGGCGGCTAAATGACGAGGTTTCAGCGTGATCAGGGGAGTCGCTGCCCGGGACCCTTCACGTGCTCCAGTGCCTCGCGCAGCTCGTGCCGCGCGCGGTGGATGTAGGTCTTGACGGTACCAAGGGGCAGGTCGAGCGTGGCTGCGATCTCCTCGTACGAGCGCCCCTCGACGTGACGCAGCATGATGCAGGAACGGTACTCGGGACGGAGTCGCGCGATTGCGCGCTCGATGGCCGAGCCGAGCTCGCGCGCCTCCATTTCATCGAGGGCCGACTCCTGTCTGGCGGCGAGATCGAAGGACGTGGCCTCCACCTCCGCCGCCGACGCGGCGTGCGGGGATCCGTCGATGCTGATGGTGTCGAGCTGACGCTTCCGGAGGTGATCGATCGCCACGTTGTTGGCGATCTTGAACAACCAGCTCGAGAGCTTGAACTCGGGCCGGTACTTGTCGATGTGATTGAGGACCTTGATGAACGTGTCCTGCGCGAGGTCTTCGGAAATCTCCCGGTCCCGAACCATACGGAAAATGAGGGAGAAGACCGGACGCTCGTACCGTCGTAGAAGCTCGCGGAATGCCGCCTCTCGCCCTTGCTGGGCGAGCGTGACGACGTCGGCATCAGGGAGGTTCGCGAGGTCGAGTGATGGCGCCATGCAGGAGACGGCGGCGGCAACACAGGACGTCGAAGCGTCGCCGGCGGTGCGAGGAAGCTATAACTTTCCCGCCGAATGCCAACAGGTGACCTCGAGACGACGGAAGCGCGAGCGGCGGCCGCGGGCGGTGCCGAGAAGCGCGAGTACGTGCGTCGCATCTTCTCGGAGATCGCGCCGCGCTACGATCTCCTGAACCATCTGTTGAGCTTCAACGTCGACCGGCGTTGGCGGCGAAGGGCAATTGCCCGGCTGGACCCGTCCCGCCGCCCGGGTGGCGTGTTCATTGATCTGTGCGCGGGAACGCTGGACGTGTCCGCCGAGCTGTCCCGAACCCGGGGGTTTCGCGGCCTGGTGCTCGGGACCGACTTCGCGGAGCCGATGCTGCGGGCCGGCGCCACGAAGGCGCCGCGGGTGCTCGTGGCCCCGGTCACGGCGGATGCTCTGGAGCTTCCCGTCGGTGACGGGACCGTCGCCGGGGCGATCGTCGGGTTCGGCATTCGCAACGTCGCAAGCCTGCCGGCGGCGCTCGACGAGGTGTATCGCGTGCTGGAACCGGGCGGCCGCTTCGTCATCCTCGAGTTCTCGACGCCGCGCTCGGTCGTAGTGCGGGGCGCGTACCATGCGTATTTCCACACGGTGCTGCCGGCCGTCGGCCGACTGGTGAGCGGGCACCGGACGGCCTACCGATACCTGCCCGAGTCCGTCGCGCATTTTCCCGTGCAGGAAGAGCTCGCACGGGCCATGCGGGCGACAGGGTTCATCAACGTGCAGTGGGAATCGCTGACGCTTGGTGTCGCGGCCATCCATTCCGGCGACAAGCCGTCCGACCCGGCGCTGCTGACGTAGCGGACAGGGCAACGCTCACTTCCTCCATGACGCTCGATTCACTCTCCGATTTCATTGCGGCCATCGACGCGGCCGGCGAGCTCGTTCGCGTTAGGCATCCCGTGACGGCACGTCTCGAGATGTGCGAGATCTCCGATCGCGCGATGAAGATGCCCGGCGGCGGCCCCGCGTTGCTGTTCGAGCACGTCGTGCTGGACGACGGGACGCGGTCGGCGTACCCGGTCGCCATCAACCTGTTCGGATCGATGTCCCGCATGGCGCTTGCCCTTGGTGTCGCGGAGCTCGATCAGATCGGCGCGCGGATCACGCAGCTCATGGATCTCAAGGTGCCCGATGGCATCGTTGCGAAGCTCTCCCTGATTCCCCGACTGCTCGAGGTGGCGCGGTTCCCGCCTCGCGTGAAGAGCGGGCCGCCTGCGTGTCAGGAGGTGATCTGGCAGGGCAATCAGATCGACCTGCGGAAGCTCCCGGTGATGACCTGCTGGCCGGAGGATGGCGGCCCGTACATCACGCTGCCCATGGTCATCTCTCGCGACCCCAAACGCGGCATTCGAAACGTCGGCATGTACCGCGTGCAGGTGCTCGGGCCGCGCACGATCGCGATGCACTGGCAGCGGCACAAGGTCGGCGCCGCGCACTGGCGCGCGATGGCGGAGCGGGGAGAGACCATGCCCGTCTGCATCGCCATCGGTGCCGATCCCGCCTCGCTCTACTCGGCGTCCGCTCCACTTCCGCCGACGGTCGATGAATTCATCTTCGCGGGCTTCCTGCGCAGCGCGCCCGTACATCTCGCGAAAGCCGTGACCTGCGATCTCGACGTGCCCGCCGAAGCGGAATTCGTGATCGAAGGCTACATCGATCCGGCCGAAGCGCTCGTGGTCGAGGGCCCGTTCGGCGACCACACGGGTTTCTACTCTGAGGCGGACCTGTACCCGCAGGTCCACATCACTGCCATCACGATGCGTCGCAACCCCGTGTACGCATCGACGATCGTCGGTCGTCCTCCCATGGAAGACTTCTATCTCGGGCACGCCACCGAGCGCATCTTCCTGCCGTTGCTCAAGCTGACGATTCCGGAGATCGTCGATTACCACATGCCGGCCGAAGGCATCTTCCACAATCTCGTATTCGTGTCGATCGACAAGCAGTATCCGGGACAGGCCTACAAGGTCATGAACGCCATGTGGGGTCAGGGGCTCATGTCGCTGGCGAAAGTCCTGGTGATCGTCGACAAAGAAGTGAACGTGCGCAATCCGCAGGAAGCATGGTGGGTGGCGCTCAACAACATTGACCCGGAGCGAGACACGCGGTTCACCATGGGACCGGTCGACGTGCTCGACCACTCGAGCCGAGCGTTCACCTACGGGTCGAAGATGGGCATCGACGCGACGAGGAAGTGGCCGGAAGAGGGATTCACCCGCAACTGGCCAAAGGTGATCGAGATGGACGCGGCGACACGCGCCCGAGTCGACGAGATGTGGGGCAAGCTGGGCATTCCTTCCGTTCGGTGACGCGGCCATGATTGCCTTCGCCCCATTGCTCCGCGCTCTGCAGGACGCGGCGCCGGCGTACGACCCTACACGCCTCTACGCGACGCTCGCGTTCATGTTCGTGGTCGTCGGTGCGGCCGTGGCGTTTGTCCGGGTTCGCTATCCGGGCCGCCTGATTGCAGACATTGCACTCACGCTCGGCGTGTTCCTGCTCGTGATCGGCACGATCGTCTACACCGTAGCGTTCCGCGGATTGCAGCCGATCGAGATGGTGGTGGCGTGGGTGCTGTCGTTCGGCGCGATCGCCTGGTTCGTGGCCAAGCTGAACGAGATCATGTCTCGCCCGCTCAGCCTGCTGGAGCAGCTCGCTGCTGCCGTTAGGCGAGGGGACTGGGCGCTGCTGCTCCGGGGCGAGGACGGCGCGGCCGGCCGCGAAATCGGCGCCGCCCTCCGGGAGGTCGGCTCGCTCATTGGCGAGACGAAGAAGACCGCCGCGCAGGTGCTCGGCGCGTCGAGCGACGTCGCCCGCATCGGTGCCAACGTCGCCGATGGCGCGGGCCGAGTCACGCACTCGCTGAGCGGCGTCACTGGCGGCGTCGCGCGGAGCATGGACGCCGCACGGCAGATCCGGCAGGCTGCGGCGCAGCTCGACGAGGCGGCAGGGGCCACGCATGTGTCGGCGCGCGAATCGCGGGAGATTTCCGCGAAGGTCGAGGCGAGCGCCCAGGTCGGAGTTACACGTGCAGGCGACGCGATGGCGGCGGTCACCGAGGTCGCGGAGCTCGCCCGCGACCTCGTTGAGCGGATGGAGAGTCTGCGGACCGCATCCGGCGCCATCTCCGACGTGACCACCGTCGTGGGAGGCATTGGTCGTCAGACGAATCTCCTCGCGCTCAACGCTTCCATCGAAGCGGCGCGGGCCGGCGAAGCGGGGCGAGGATTTGCCGTCGTGGCCGAGGAGGTCGGCAAGCTCGCGATGCAGAGCGGCGGCTCGGTTGGCCGGATCGAGATGCTCGTTCGCGAGATGACGGAGCGGATCGAGGACGCGTCCGACCGCGTGCGGCGGATGGAGGTTGCGGTCAAGCGCGGCGAGCAGGTCATGCACGATGCGCTCGGCGTGTTTCACTCGATCGAGCAGGATGCGCGGCGAACCCTGTCGCTCGCCGAGGCCGTGCTGCGAGCATCGGAGCGTCAGGATTCACTCGTCAGGCAGGTGAATGACGCATCGACCCTCGTCGCCGAAGCAGCGGATGGGTCCTCCGCGGCGACGGAGGAGGCGGCGCGTGCGATGCAGCACCAGCGATCGCTCACGGAGCAGCTTCGGGAGACGGCGCACGGCCTGGAGCGATCGGCGGGCTCACTCAGTGATGTGGTATCGCGGTTTGGCGCTGGAGGAGGAGGAGGAGGAGGAGGAGGAGGGGAATGACACGACCACGCGAAGGGCAAACGTTCGACGGCGGCTCACGATTCGTCCGGTATGTGAACTTCGTGAAGCTCCCCCACACGGTGTTCGCGCTCCCGTTCGCGCTCGTAGGCGCGACGCTCGCGAGCTTCGCGCACGGCGTGACGTTCGCGACGATCGGCTGGATCGTGCTCGCGTTCACGGCGGCGCGTTTTGCCGCGATGGGGTTCAACCGTATAGTCGACCGGCAGATCGATGCGAAAAACCCACGGACCGCGCGTCGCGAGCTGCCGAGCGGGCTGCTCGGCGTGCGGGAAGCCAGCGTCGCGGTCGTGCTGGCCAGCATGGTGTTCGTGCTCGCGGCGTGGCAACTCAACCCGCTCTGCGCCGTGCTGAGTCCCGGCGCGTTAGGCTGGGTGCTCTGGTACAGTTACACCAAGCGGTTCACCCACTGGTCCCACATCGTGCTCGGCCTCGGTCTCGCGATTGCCCCGGTCGGTGGGTATCTGGCTGTCGCGGGCACGTGGAGCACTCCGTGGTGGATGCTCATCGCGCTGGCGGTGGGCGTCTCGTCGTGGACCGCAGGCTTCGACATCCTCTACGCGCTCCAGGATGAGGAGTTCGATCGCGCGGAAAAGTTGCACTCCGTTCCGGTCATGTTCGGACGCCGCGGTGCCCTGGCGTTCGCCCGGACGCTCCACGTGGTGACCATCGCGTCGCTCGCCGCCGTGGGCACTGCCGCGCCGGTGGGGTGGCTGTACGCCGCGGGCGTGTGTGTGGCGGCGGCGCTCCTGCTGTACGAGCACTCGCTGGTGCGCGGTGACGACCTTTCCCGCCTCGACGCCGCGTTCTTCACGATGAATGGCGTCATCAGCCTGACGTTCTTCGGGTTCGTCCTGGCCGAGCGTCTCGTCGGATGACGAGCGCGGGGCGGCCGATCGTCGTCGCGATCACGGGGGCGTCGGGCGCGCCGTACGCGGTACGTCTACTGGAGCAGTTGGTCGCGCGCAAGCAGCACGTCTCGCTGATCGTGTCCGATCACGGCCTCCGGTTGCTCGACACGGAGATGGACATCCCGTCGGTCAGCGCGTTGCGCGAGCGCGTGGGCGGTGCCCCGTGGGACGCGGTCGTTCGCGTGTACGACGACCGGGACCGCGGTGCGGCGCCGGCGTCGGGGTCTGCGCTCTCGGCCGGGATGGTCGTCTGTCCGTGTTCCATGGGGACGATATCGGCGATCGCCGTCGGCGCGTCGCGCTCGCTCGTGGAACGCGCGGCGGATGTCACCCTCAAGGAGCGACGGCGGCTCATCCTCGTGCCACGAGAGTCTCCGTACAGCGCAATCCACCTCGAGAACATGTTGACGCTGACGCGTGCGGGGGCCGTCGTGATGCCGGCCTCACCTGGGTTCTATCACCAGCCGCGATCCATCGATGATCTCGTCGATTTTGTGGTCGCGCGGGTGCTGGACCACCTGGGCGTGGAGCATACGCTGGTCCCACGCTGGGGAGCCGAGACCGGGAGTGACGGGGCCTAACGTGGCCAGTAGGGTCCTGGGCGTCATTTCCGACACGCACGGGCTTCTGCGACCGGACGTGCACACAGCCCTCGCGGGCGTCGAGCTGATCCTCCACGCGGGCGACGTTGGTGGCGACGAGATTCTCGACGAGCTCGAGCTCATCGCACCCGTGCGCGCCGTATACGGAAACACCGATGCGCCGGGCCAGCCCAGGCTCGCCGACGCGATCGATCTGTCGATTGGCGGTGTAGCGATCCACGTCAGCCACGGCCACGAGATCGGATCACCGGTCGCCGCCAGGCTGCTCGAGCGTTACGCCGCGGATGTGGTCGTATTCGGCCACACGCACCGACCTCTCATCGCCCGGGCCGGCGATCGGCTGGTGCTCAACCCCGGGGCCGCGGGACCGCGGCGGTTCGACATCATGCCGAGCGTTGCGCGGCTCACCATCCGGGACGGGCGCGCGGACGCAGAGCTGATCGCCCTGCGCGCCTAACGCAGGTCAGACGACGCGGAAGTGCGACGCGGGATAGAGGTAGTCCTCGCCCGAGTCGTCCACGATGCGGTAGAACGAGCCGCTGGCTTCCACGCCCAACATCTCGTAGATGCGGCCGAGCGTCAGGTCATGACAGCCACCAGGCTCGTCGCAGCCGGGATACGTCAGCCACGGCCGCACGCTGATGCACTTCACGAGGGTCGTCGGTTTCCAAGAGGTCGTCATCGCTACTCCCGGAGCTTGAGGCCGCGAACCATGGGGCTGCGCAGCACGCTTCGAGCGAATGGTGCAAGACACCGGCCACCTCTCTACTGACGACCGGCAGCGCGTTCAGTTGCGTGGTGATGCACACTACACCACTTGCATCCTATCGGTCCGGCTTGTGTGGTCGAGTTCGCCCGGGTTCCGGCGGAACCACGACGACAGCAACAGCAGCTCGTCGATCTCGTGCGTGGGTACGGACGACGACTTCTTTTCGGGCGGCGTGTAGACCGATTGGACCAGCTCATCGACGGAGCGTCGCTCCCTCGCGGTCTTCGGTGCGGACACCTCGGCTCGCACGCGACCACGTCGGATGAGATATAACCGATCGTCGCCTTCGTGCCCTCGGACGGTGTAAAGAAACGACAACGTTTCAACCGCGAACCGCAGCCTGCCGAACTGTTCCCGCAGTTCCTCCAGCCGGTGAAGCTTGTCGCGTACCGACGCCGCCCGCTCGAACTCCATTCGATCGCTCGCCAGCTGCATGTCGCTCCGCAACCGCTCGATCGGTCCATCGTCGGCGCCGTCGAGAAACGCGCGGGCCATCGCAACGCGCTCCATGTACGCGTTGAGCGTGCACGCCGCAACGCATGGGCCCAGGCATTTCCGCACCTCGTGGCGAATGCATCCTGGTGTTCGCAGCGGAGCGCCGAACAGATCCTCCTGATCGGCGAAGTACATCTTCTGATCGAGTGCGCAGTCTCGGAGGCCGAGCGCGTCGCTCAATTCACGCACCGAGTCGCCGATTCGCTGCGCGCCCACGAACGGGCCGTAGTAGATCCCGCTGTCCTCGCTCCCCGCGCCACGCACGACGAGCAGCTTGGGTGCGGCGCCGCGACTCAGCTTGATGAACGCGTAGTGACGCGCATCGCGCTTCATCGCGACGTTGAAGCGCGGGCGAAGACGCTTGATCGCCCGAAGCTCCGTCAGCAGTGCGGCGAATTCACTCGGAGTGTACTCCCAATCGATGGTAGTCGCCTCGCGAAGGATCCGCGCTCCTTTGTCTTCCGGGTAGGCGCACCGGAAGTAGCTCAGCAGACGTGAGCGAACCCGCTTCGATTTCCCGACGTAAACGACCTCGCCGTCGGCGGACAGCATTCGGTAGACGCCAGGCCGGTCCTGGGCCCCCTCCCGCACGACGCCGCGCATGCGCGCGAGCTCCGCGTCGGACGTCGGCGGCCGCTTCGAGGACCTCAGTGCTGGCATGCGTAGCAGAAGACGGTCGAGCGTCCGTCGATCTCGTGCGTGCAGACGAGGCGTCGTCCGCACCGCGCGCACGGCTCGCCCTCGCGCCCGTACGCCTGCAACTGCTCGGCGAACGATCCGCGCTCCCCCGACGCGTCGCGGTAGTCGCGAAAGCTCGTCCCTCGGGCGTTCACCGCGGCCCGCAGCACATCGCCAAGGTCACTGTGCAGACGCGCGATTTCGGCGGGCGACAGGGTCGCCGCCGGCCGTGAGGGATCGAGGCCCGCGCGCCAGAGCACTTCGTTCGCGTAGATGTTACCCACTCCAACGAGTCGACGTTGGTCCATCAACACACGCTTCACTGCCTGTCGCGACGACCGAAGGATGGTGGATAGTCGTTCGACGGTAAAGGCATCATCGAGCGGCTCGTATCCGAGCGCGCCGGAGTATGTCGCGAACCGACGCTGATCCATCAGAGCCACGGTGCCCAGACGCCGGATATCGCGGTAGTGCAGAGAGCGCGATGTCGCGAGCACGAACTCCACCGTTGAATAGCGCCGCTCCTCATCAGCCAGGTCACCGCTGTCGAGGAGCAACGCGCCGGTGAAACGCGGCTGTACCACGATGCGGTCTCCGGACGAGAGGTCGAGCACGACGAGCTTGGCGCGGCGCCACGCGCGCGACACCGAGGTTCCAGCGACACGCTGGCGCAGCTGGGGCGCGGTGACCTCGCGGAGGACGTCTCCCCGGGTGACCCTAACGTCGCGAATGGTGTCGCCGGAGATCGCGCGGTCCAGGTCACGCGCGATCGTCTCGGTTTCAGGTAGCTCGGGCACGACGCGCCGACTCGCGCCAGCCAATGTCGCTGCGGAATTGCTTGCCCGCGAACTGCACCGCGGCCGCGCAGTCGGCGCTGGCGCGTTGCGCGACGTCGAACGACGTCGCCACGGCCGTCGCGGCGAGCACGCGTCCGCCTGCCGTCACCAGCGTACCATCCGGCCGTCGGGCTGTTCCGGCGTGAAACAGGATCACGTGCGCATTCGCGTCAGGCAGCGCAATCGCGTCACCGGTCACGGGCGCGTCCGGATACCCGCCTGCCGCCATGACGGTCGTAACGGCGAACGTCGGCTCCCATTCGAACGGCCGGCCACGTGCGAGCCCGGTGCCGGAGGCGACGGCCAGGAACGCGTCGAGCAGTGAGCTCCGCATCAGCGGAAGGATGGCCTGTGTCTCCGGATCGCCGAACCGGCAATTGAACTCGACGACCTTTGGACCATCGGCCGTGATCATGAGTCCTGCGTAGAGCAGTCCGGCGAACGCTGCGCCGCGTGCGCGCATGGCAGCGAGCGTCGGCTCGATGACGCGTTCACTCGCCTGCCTGACGAGTGCCGGCGTGCCGATGGCCACCGGCGCGTACGCTCCCATGCCGCCGGTGTTCGGGCCGGCATCACCCGCGAACAGTCGCTTGTGGTCCTGCACGGGGAGCATCGTGAGATAATACTCCCCGTCGGTCACCGCGAAGAGGGACAGCTCCTCGCCCTCCATGAACTCTTCGACCAGGATCTCGCGACCCGCATCGCCCAGCGCGCCGTCGCGCAGCATGGCGTCGATCGCCCGGTGCGCCTGCTCGACGGTCTCGCATACGACGACACCCTTTCCCGCCGCGAGTCCCGTGGCCTTGATCACGACGGGCGCGCCAAGCTCGGCGACTGCACGACGCGCCGAGTCGACGCTGGAATGGTGCGACGCGCGTGCGGTCGGCACCCCGGCATCGACCATGACATCCTTCGCGAATCGCTTGGAGGTTTCGATACGGGCGGCTGACGCCGAAGGCCCGAACACGGGAATGCCACGGGCACGCAGTGCGTCACCGAGACCGGCCGCGAGCGGCGCTTCCGGCCCCACGACGACCAGGTCGATGCGCTCCGACGATGCGAGGTCGACGACTCGGAGCACATCCGTCGCGGAGATACCCACACAACGCGCGAGCTCCGCGATGCCCGGATTGCCCGGTGCAGCGAGGAGCTCGAGAGTTGGGTCATCACGTTTCAGCTTCCAGGCGAGGGCGTGCTCACGCCCGCCCCCGCCGACGATCAGTACCTTCACGAGTCAGACGTCTTGAATGCGTTGCTGAAGGCATCGCGCGCACGCGAGAGCACGTCGCCGACCTGCGCCATCGCTTCACGGGCCTGATTGCCGTAGTAGCCCGCGGCGTCGACGTAGTCGTCGCTCAGCTTCGCTCCGGTGTCGCCGCGACGCGGGTAATCGCCGTTGAGAATGGCATCGTACTGGCCGCTCTTGACCCAGCGCTGCAGCTCGGCTGCGCGGACGGTGCCGAACGGGTGCGTCTTGAACGCGGTGTTGATGACCTGCCAGACGCGATCCGCGAGATCGCCCTGCGTCTCGTACGTCTCGGCCTGCTCGAGGAATGCTTCGAGGTTGATCTCGTCGTCGTCGCCCGCGCCGCCACCCGCCATCTTGAGGAAGGTGTTCAGGGAGACGTTGAGATCCTGTGTCGCGAGCAGCCCGGCGCGATCGGCGGACAGCTCTGCCTTGCGATACCACTCGAGGAGGGCGAGCTGGAAGGGCAGGAGGGCCATGCCGGCGAGGAACGGCAGGTTTCGGAGTCCGACCGTCAGGATGATGATCGCGATGGTCGTGTACGTCGTATGGCCACTCATGATGTGGCCGAGCTCGTGGCCGAGGATGTCGCGGCGCTCTTCCTTGTCGAGCAGCGCGATGGTGGCCGAATTGAGCACGATGAACGGCTTGTCGAAGCCGACGGCGGCGGCGTTCACGAACGGCGTCTGCGAGACGTAGAGATCGGGGCGCTCCGGCCAGTCCATCGTCTCCAGCACTTCGCCATACAGGGTGTTGAGCGCGGGTCGCTGCTTCGGCCCGACGAGGACCGCATTGGCGAGGAAGAGCTGACGCACGCCTTTTTCGCCGAAGAAGCCCGCGATCTTCCGCACGACCTCGTCGAAGCCCGGGATGGCGCGAAGGCTGTTCAGCGCGGCGCGGTCGGCCGCGTGCTCCCACGCTGTCGAGGAGATCTGGGTCAGGACTTTGCGGTCAGCCATGTCTGTTGGGACTAGGGACTGGGGACTGGTGACTCGGCGGGCGCGCCGGCCGAGGTGTGCGGAACCTGGCTAGGCTCGCGCATGTCATCCTCTGGCCTACGGGTCGAGCGTCACCGAAGTGTCTGCCCGCTTCCCGAAGGTATCTGCCGGGATTTCCGGCGGCCAGTGATAGGGAGACGGCCGATCCCGGCAGACTGACACGGAGGCCCGACCGTCAGGAAGACCGCCGCCGAAGGCAGTGCCGCGCTGCTGTCAGCACAGGCCGTCGAAGGCCTGATCCAGATCGGCAATCAAATCCTCGGGGTCCTCCACACCGCAGGAAAGACGAATCAGGCCCTCCCCGATCCCGATGCGCGCTCGTCGCTCCGGCGGAACGGACGCATGCGTCATCGCGGCCGGCAGGCAGATGAGGCTCTCGACCCCCCCGAGCGATTCCGCGAGCGCAAACACCTTTACGCGATCGAGCACGTGCGCCGCGCGTTCCCGGGTCTCGAGGTCGACGGAGATCATCCCGCCGAAGCCGGTCATCTGGCGGCACGCGAGCTCGTGCTGCGGGTGCGATGCGAGGCCGGGGTAGATCACGCGTTCGTCGCCGAACTTCTCGACGAGCCACCGGGCGATCTGTCGCCCGTTCACGTCGTGCTGCCGCATGCGGAGGTGCAGCGTCTTCGTGCCACGGAGCGCCAGCCAGGCGTCGAAGGGACCAGCCACTGCGCCAGCCGCGTTATGAATGAATTGGAGCTTCGCCGCCAGATCATCATCACGCACCACCGCGATGCCCCCGATCATGTCGCTGTGGCCGTTCAGGTATTTCGTCGTCGAGTGATAGACGATGTCGGCGCCGAACTCCAGGGGGCGCTGGAAGTAGGGCGTCGCAAACGTATTGTCGACGATGAGCAAGGCGTCCGCCCGCGCGGCAATCTCCTTCATGGCGGCGAGATCCGCGATCCAGAACATCGGATTCGTCGGTGTCTCCACGAGAATCGCGCGCGTCTCCGACGTGACGGCGTCGGCAACCTGGTCGGGATACCGGGTGTCGACGTAGGTGAAGCGCAGCCCGAGGTTGACGAGGATGCGATCGAACAGACGCGACGTCCCGCCATAGACGTTCTCGCCGCACACGATGTGATCGCCGCTCCTGAACAGCTTCATGATCGAATCGAGGCAGGCCATGCCGCTGGCGAACGCGAAACCATGGCGCCCTCCTTCAAGTGCGGCGACGTTTCGCTCGAGCGCTTCCCGGGTTGGATTCTTGCCGCGCGCGTACTCGTAGCCTTTGTTTTGGCCGAGCGCGTCCTGTACGTATGTGGACGTGAGATAGAGCGGCGTCATGATGGCGCCGGCCAGCGGTTCGGGCCGCTGTCCGGCATGGATGGCCCGCGTGGCGAATCCGGGTTCGAGATCGTCGTCGAAGACGCGCGTCATTCGTTGGCTCAGTCAGGGTGGTGAATGGGGCAAGTTAATTCGGCCGTCTCGGCGCCGCACTGCATTGTCGCCGATGACGAGGCACACCTCCGGCGCGTCCTCGTGCGGCTGATGGAAGGGGAAGGCTTCATCTGCCACGAAGCCGTGAATGGACGCGTCGCGCTCGAACTGCTGGAGCGCGTGTCCGCGACGCTGCTCCTCACGGACCTGCACATGCCCGAGCTGGACGGCATGGGTCTGCTGCGCGAAGTCCGCGAACGGCAGCCCGATGCGGTGGTCATCATGATCACCGCCGTCGCGGACGTGGCGACGGCCGTGAGCGCGCTGTCCGTCGGGGCGATGGATTATCTGACGAAGCCGTTCCATCTCGACGAGGTGCGTGCACGCGTGCGCCAGGCGATCGAGAAGCGACGCCTTATCCTCGAAAACCGAGGCTATCAGCTCGGCCTCGAGGCGCGCGTCGCCGAGCAGGCGCGGCGGCTCGAGTCGCTGTTTCTGGCAAGCATTCAGTCGCTTGCCGATGCGCTCGAAGTCAAGGATCCGTATACGCACGGCCATTCACTTCGAGTCAGCCACTATTCTGCTGCCATCGCCCGCACGATCGGCCTGAGCACCGACCTCATTCGTGAGATCGAGATCGGCGGGCGCGTGCACGACATCGGGAAGATCGGTGTGCGGGAGGCCGTCCTGAACAAGCCGGGCCCGCTCTCCGATGAGGAATATCAGCACATCATGACCCATCCCGTGGTGGGGTGGCGGATCCTGTCGCCGCTGCTCGACGACGTGCCGAGGGCGCTCAACGTCGTGCGGTGGCACCACGAGCGGTACGACGGGAGCGGCGTACCGGATGGGCTGGTCGGGGACGCGGTCCCGCTCGAGGCCAGAATCACTGCCGTTGCGGATACGTTCGACGCAATGACCAGCGTCCGCCCGTACCGTCCGGGGGTCGCCTTGCCGGACACGTTCGCCGAGCTGCGGCGGTGCAGCGGCGCACAGTTCGATCCGATCTGCATCGCGGCGTTCTTCGAGGCGCTGGACGCCGGCGCGATCGACCTCTCTCCGACGGGGGCGCTGGCGCGGTAGCGTGCACTTCGCCCGCACCGTCCCATGCACAGGCGTTAGGCGCCGCCCCTGACGGTCACGACCGACGGCCGCTTGTAGACTGCGAGCCGATCGTCGCACCACGCCTTGACGTCGGCCGCGATGACGTCGCCATCCACCTCCACCGCGACGTCGTTCTCGCGCACCGGGTCCGGGATCGCGGTGATGCGAACGGCGCGGACGCCGGACATCTCGCCGATCACCCGCTCCAGCTCGCGCGGGTAGACGTTGAAGCCGTTGCGCGTGAACATCGGCTTGATGAGGCCGCGAAAGCTCACCGTGCCATCCGGGTTTGCCACGCCGCGGTCTCCGGTGCGGAGCCACTCGCCCGCACGCCCGAGTCCCGCGCTCCAGGGGTCGCCTGGCATCGCGGGATGAGCCGCCGCGTTCACGTAGCCGGCGAAGACGTTAGGTCCCGCGACACAGATCTCGCCGGTCTCGCCCCCCGGGAGCTCCGTGTCCTGGTGCTCGAAGCGAATGGACACACGCACGCCGGGGAAGGGAACGCCGAGCGTGCCGCGCCGGTTCGGAAGATCGATGCGATTGAAGAGACACACGGGTCCCGCCTCGGTGAGGCCGTACCCTTGCCGGAGCTCGACGCCGGTCAGCTCGTGCCACCGATCCTGGATCTCCGCAGCGAGCGTCGCGCCGCCGCAGATGCAGAGCCGGAGGCTCGCGGTTACGAGACGGGCTCCACGGCGTGCGAGCAGCGCCGCGACGGCGGTGAATACCGTCGGCACGGCGACAAGGTCCGTGATGGATTCGCTCTCGAGCAGCTCGAGTACTTGAGCCGGATTGAACCGCGCCATCGTCGTGACGCGTCCACCCGCGAGCAGTGGGGCCGCCCCGGACACGACGAGCCCGAACAGGTGCGTGAACGGCAGCACCGCCAGCGCATGCGCCTCACGCGACATTGCCCCCGCCTCGACGGTCGCACGAGCGTTCGAGAGCAGATTCGCGTGCGTCAGGCGAGCGCCGAGCAGCGTGCCGGACAGCGCGGAGGTGTAGACGACGGCGGCCTCGTCACGCGCCCCGGGCGCATCCGCCTCGCCCTCCAGTATGAGGCCGTGATGCGATCCGAGGTCGATGTCGCGTGTCACGCCGTCGGCGATCAAGTGCGCCGCCCTTGGCGCATCGTCGAGCAGCACGCGCACCGTGTCCGGTGGGAGACGGTTCGCCAGCGATGCGATGGTAAACACCGCGCCGACGTTGGCGTCGGCGATCTGGTACGCAATCTCCGCACGCGACGCGAGGGGATTGATGAGCACCGCGCCGCGCCCCTCGGAGGCCGCGAGCGCGGTGAAGAACGCCGGAGACGTCGGAAGGAGAATCGCCGCGCGTCGTCGCTGCAGGGCACGCACCAGCGGCGCGCTCCGCTGCAGGAGCGTCAGCCCCGCGGCGATGAGCTGCTGCGCTTCGTAGCCGTCGACGTGTCCGCCGCTGGCGGCGATCGCGATGGGAAGGAGGCCGAGAGGGTCGCTCACGGCCGGAAAGCTTACAACTCGAAGCGCGACATGGCACCCTTGAGACGGCCGGCGATCTCGGCCAGGTGCTGGCTCGACTCCGAGACGTGTAGCATCGATGCGGTCTGCTGCTCGACCACGGCGCTGACTTCCTGCGACGTCGCAGCATTCTGATCGGCGACGGCGGCAATCGCTTCGATCTCTCGTGCGAGTGCATCTGCCTCCTCGCGCTGCGCGTCGCTCGCATCGACGATGAGCGCGATGGCGTCGCGGCTGCTCTCGATCTCCGTCGAGATGCGCGTCAGCGAGGCGGCGGACGTTCGGATGACCGACTCGCCGTTGGCGACGCGATCACTCACCAGCGCGATTCGTTCCGCGGTGCGCAACGACGCACTGCGCATCTCGGCAGCGAGCTTACGGATCGTGTCGAGCGCCCGCGCGCTCTCGCCGGCCAACTTCCGAACCTCGTCGGCGACGACGGCGAATCCCTTGCCGTGCTCGCCCGCTCGAGCGGCTTCGATGGCGGCGTTCAGCGCGAGCAGATTGGTCTGCCGCGCGATCGCGCCGATCGTGTCCGTCACCTTCCCGATGCGCTGCGATTTCTCGCCAAGCTCGGCGACGACGGGCACGGCTTCGTTCGTGACCGTGCTGATGGATGCCATGCTCTCCAGCGCTTCGGCGGCCGACTGGGCGCCGCGACGCGCCGACGTTACGACGGAATCGCCGGCACGCTGCGCGCTCCGTGCGTGGTCCGCCACCCGCGAAGCGCGCTCGGCGAGCCGCGACGAGCCGGCAGCGACCGTGCTGATCCCTTTCGTCTGTGTCCCGACGGATTCGGCGATCGAGTGCGCCGCGCCCGCCACTTGCTGGGTGCTCGCGCTCATCTGCTGCGCGCCCGACGCGAGCTGCTCAGCGGTCGCGGCCACTTCGCCGGCGCCACCGTCGATATCACGGAGCAGCCCGCGCAGGCTCGACGTCATGCGACGAACCGAGTCGGCCAGGCGACCAACCTCATCGCCGGACGTGAACCCGAGCTCGCGACGCAGCCCACCGTGCGCGACCGCGTCGGCATGCGCGGCTACGGCGTCGATGCCGCGCGTGAGGCGAGACGCCGCCCAGAACGACAGCGCCACGGGCAGCAGGAACGCGAGCAACGGGTAGATGGTGAAGCGAATGAGCGTCGCGCGAATCTCGTCGAGAAACACGTCGGCGCGCATCGTAGTGATCACGAAGCCGGCAACCGAGCCGTCCGGGCGGGTCACCGGCGCGGCCGCGGTGAGCAGCTCGCCCGCGTCATCATGCACGAGCGGGCTCACGCCGCCGCGTCCGCCCCGCAGCATCTCGGCCAGCGAGTCAGGCGGCGTCCAGCCGCTCGTGTACTGCGGCTGCCCCGCGTTCCACGAGGAATGCGCGAGATAGCGATAGCCGCCGCCGGTGCGTCGCACGATGGCAATGCCGTTGGCGAGCTGGCTCACGTCGCCGCCGTTCACGCCCCACAGCCGCTTCAGTGCCGCGCGCGTCGCGACGAACGCCTCGGTGTTCTGACCGCCCGGTCGCGCGATGAGATCGAGCGAGTCGGCCGAAATGGCGACGCTCGTGCTGCGCGCGATGGCGGCGAGACGCTGGCCATGCACCTCGGCGAGGTTGTCGCGCGTGCGCGCGTACACCGGCAGGAGCACGACAATGAGCGTGAGCAGCACCGCCGCGGCGCTCACCCCGGCCATCTTCCAGCGAAAGGGGAGTCGCGACGCTCGCGCTCCGAGCGACGAAGACAGGACGTTCCTCCGGAGTTTCGCGTCGGGTTGGCGGCCGGCAGACACTCCCGGCCGCTGGAAGGAGACGAGGCACGGTGAGGACGGTCACCGGTTTGCTCCCCCCCAGGCGACCGCTAGCTTTGCGGGATCGCAACGGAGGGAGAATGGGGCCAGACGGGTTGATGGTGAGCGTGTCGGGGATTCGCGGCCGCGTCGGGGCTGGCCTCACGCCGGAGGTGGTCACCTCGTACGCCGCGGCGTTCGGCGCATGGGCGATCGCAGCGGATAGCAGGAAACCGGTAGTCGTCGGTCGAGACAGCCGTGTGTCAGGACCGATGTTTCATCGATGTGTCGTATCCGCACTCCAGTCCGTCGGCGCCCGCGTGATCGACCTTGGGCTTACGACCACCCCGACGTGCCAGCTCGCCGTCGAGCATCACCACGCCGGGGGCGGTCTGATGATCTCGGCCAGCCACAACCCGATCGAGTGGAACGCGCTCAAGTGCATTGGGCCGACGGGTTTGTTCCTCGACGCGGCTGAGGGAGCGGCGATGCGCGCCCTCGTCGGGCAGGCATTCGCGCGAGCGACGTGGGAACGGCTCGGCGTCGTCGATGCCGACGATGAGGCTCCGACGCGTCACATCGACGCGGTGCTTGCGCTGCCTATGCTCGACGCTGGCGCCATTCGCGCGCGGCGACTGCACGTCGCCCTCGACTGTTGCCGTGGCGCCGGGGCGGTGATCATGCCGGCGCTGCTCGCGAGGCTGGGGTGCCAGGTGTCCATCATCAACCTCGAGCCCGACGGTCGTTTCCCGCGCCCACCGGAGCCGGTCCCAGAGAACCTTGGCGAGCTCGAGGCGCTGGTCGCACGGGTGGGGGCCGACGTCGGGTTCGCCGTGGATCCCGATGTGGATCGGCTGGCGATCGTCGACGAGCGGGGTCAGGCAATCGGTGAGGATTACACGCTCGCGCTCGCGGCCCGGGTCGTGCTCCACCGGCGTCCGGGCACCGTCGTGACGAACCTTTCCACGAGCCGAATCGTGGACGACGTTGCCGGCGAGGCCGGCGGTCGCGTGATCCGCGCGCCCGTCGGCGAGGTCAACGTGGCGGTGCGCATGCGCGAAGAGCACGCCGTCGTCGGTGGCGAGGGGAACGGTGGCGTCATTCTTCCTGAGCTCCACCTCGGCCGTGACGCGCCGCTGGCGGCGGCCCTGGTGCTCCAATTGCTGACGACCAGTAAACAAATGCTGTCGGAGATCGTCTCACAGTATCCGCGTTACGCGATCGTGAAGGACAAGCTGGACCGGCCGTCCGTCGCACTGGATGCGGTGTACGATGCATTGCGGTCGACGTTCGACGGTGCGCAGGTCGATACACAGGATGGACTCCGGCTGTCGTGGGTCGACAGCTGGGTGCACATCCGCCCTTCGGGAACGGAACCCATCGTTCGCGTCATTGCCGAGGCTCCGTCCGTGGATGCTGCGCGCGCGCTCGTCGCGCGTGCGCGCGTGCCCCTGGACGCGTTGTCTCGCTGAGTCACTTCTAGCTCCAACGTTACATGTGCGGAATTGTCGGGTACATCGGAACACGCGTCGCCACGCCGCTGCTCATCGACGGCCTCAAGCGGCTGGAGTATCGCGGCTACGACTCGGCCGGCGTGGCGATCATGAACGGCAAGGGCGTCGAGACGCGGAAGGTTGCGGGGAAAATCTCGCGGCTCGAGAACGTCGTATCGACGCACCCGGTCCATGGTACGCTCGGGATTGCACACACCCGCTGGGCCACGCATGGCGCGCCGACCGAAGGCAACGCGCACCCGCACATGTGCTGCAAGGACGAGATCGCCGTGGTGCATAACGGCATTATCGAGAATGCCACGGCACTCAGAAAAACACTCGAAGAGCGTGGTCACGAGTTCTCGTCGGAGACGGACACCGAAGTCGTGGCGCACCTCATCGAGGAGCTCTACGACGGGAACCTCGAGGAGGCCGTCATTCAGGCGCTGCTGAAGGTCGAAGGCACGTACGGCATCGCGGTCATCTCCAGCGCGGACCCGAAGAAGATCGTCGCCGCGCGCAAGGGCAGCCCGCTGCTCGTGGGGCTCGGCGAGGGCGAGTACTTCATCGCGAGCGACGTGTCCGCCATTCTCGCGCACACGCGGCAGGTCGTGTACCTCGATGACGGTGATCTCGCCGTGCTGGAGCCTAACGGCTATCGCATCATCGACCTGAGCGCGACCGAGCAGCACAAGAAGGTGAGCCAGATCGACTGGGACCTCGACCAGATCGAGCGCGGCGGCTTTGCGCATTTCATGCTCAAGGAGATCTTCGAGCAGCCCACGACGATCGAGAATGCGATGCGCGGCCGTCTGCTGCGCGAGGAGGGGACGTCGAAGCTCGGCGGCCTGAACTTGAGCGACGAGGAGCTGCTCGGGTTCGACAACATCGTCATCACGGCCTGCGGCACCAGCTGGCATTCGGCCCTCATCGGTGAGCACATGATCGAGGAGCTCACGCGCGTGCCGGTGGAAGTCGAGTACGCCTCGGAGTTCCGGTATCGCAACCCGATCGTGAACGAGCGGACGCTGTGCATCGTGATCTCACAGTCGGGGGAGACCGCGGACACGCTGGCGGCGATGCGCGAGGCGAAGCGGCGCGGCGCTCGAACGTTAGGTATCGTGAACGTCGTCGGCTCGACGATCGCGCGCGAGGCCGACGGCGGCATCTACATCCACGCCGGGCCGGAGATCGGCGTCGCGTCGACGAAAGCGTTCACGAGCCAGGTCATCGCGCTGCTGCTGTTCACGCTCAAGCTCGGGCGGCTGCGGGATCTCTCGATCCTTCGTGGCCGCGAGATCATCGACGCCATGCACGATCTGCCCCGACAGGTTCAGGAGATCCTGGATCGCGCGCAGAAGATCGAGGACATCGCCGAGGAATTCAAGCGCGCGTCGAACTTCCTGTACCTCGGGCGCGGATACAACTTCCCGGCCGCGCTCGAGGGCGCGCTCAAGCTGAAGGAGATCAGCTACATCCACGCCGAGGGCTACCCGGCGGCCGAGATGAAGCATGGTCCGATCGCGCTGATCGACGAGATGATGCCCGTCGTGTTCATCGCGCCGCACGACTCGGTCTTCGACAAGGTGACGTCGAACGTCGCGGAGGTGAAGGCACGGAAGGGCCGCGTCATCGCGATCACGAGCCGTGACGAGCCATCGCTGGCCGGGAAGCTGGATTACGAGATCCGGATCCCCGACACCGTCGACATGCTGACGCCGGTGCTCGCGGCGGTGCCCCTCCAGCTGCTCGCGTATTACATCGCCGTCAAGCGTGGCTCGAACGTCGATCAGCCGCGCAACCTGGCGAAGTCGGTCACGGTCGAGTAGCTCAGCGCGTTTCTGGCCGGTCTCGCGCCGCGGGCTGGCCGTTCGACACCCCACAACACCCGTCATGCGAGTGCTCCTTCAGCGCGTCGCGCGAGCCGAGGTTCGCATTCGCGACGCCGCGGCCGCGCCGCGTGTCAGCGGTCGGATCGACCGAGGCTACGTGCTCCTCGTTGGCTTCACGACCACCGATGGCGAGGACCAGGTCGCGTGGATGGCGGAGAAGGTCGTGGGACTGCGCCTGTTCGCGGACGCCGAGGACAAGATGAACCTCGCGCTCGCGGATGTCGGCGGCGCGATGCTCGTGGTATCGCAATTCACCCTCTACGGGGACGCACGGAAAGGGAGACGCCCGAGCTTCATCGACGCGGCACGCCCGGAGATCGCCATTCCACTCTACGAACAGTTCGTCCGACGACTGCGCGACGACGGCGTGCACGTGGAGACGGGCGAGTTCGGCGCCATGATGGACGTGGAGCTCGTGAACGACGGCCCGGTCACGCTGTGGCTCGAACGATGACGCCGCCTCGCGTGGTGCTCGCATCGTCGTCCCCCAGACGGCGCGAGTTGCTGACGTTGATCGGGATTCCGCACGTGGTGCTGCCGGCGGACATCGATGAGACGCCGTATCCGAACGAGCTGCCGCATGTGCACGCGGAGCGACTGGCGCGAGAGAAGGCGGCCGCGATCGCCACGCGCGAGGCCGGTGCGGTCGTCGTCGCCGCCGACACGATCGTCGTCGTGGACGGCGACATCCTTGGCAAGCCTCGAGACGAGGCCGACGCCGCCGTCATGCTGCGCCGCCTCTCCGGGCGCGCGCACGTCGTGCTGACGGCAGTAGCCATCGCCCGCGAGCAGACGGTGGTGTCGGGTGTCGAGTCCGTGGACGTGACATTTCGACATCTCTCGGACGACGAGATCGGCCGGTACATCGCGACGCGCGAGCCGATGGACAAGGCCGGCGCCTACGGCATCCAGGGGTTCGGCGCGACGATCGTCGATCGGATCGACGGCGATTACTTCGCGGTCATGGGACTCGCGTTAGGCCGGATGGTTCGCCTGCTGGCGAGCATCGGTGTCGACTACCGATTCGGCGAGATCATCGCGCGCGACGTCAGCGCTCGTCGCTAGGCTGGCGCGACGTCAGCGCTCGGCAATGGCCGGCCGGTACCGTGCGTTCCAGCGTTCGATCTTCTCGACGACGTCGCGGACGGCGATGCGCGGCATGCGGTCGAGCCGCGTCTCCATCGACAGCGGATAGTCCTCACCCGGATCGCCGTACGCGTCCACGATCAGATCGTGAAAGCGACGGTAGGGGCCCGTGCGTTTGGGATTCGTGTAGCCGATCAGGCTCACCACCGGCCGGTCGAGCGCGACGGCCATGTGCAGCGGACCAGTGTCGGGCGCGAGCACGAGCGCCGACCCGTCGAGAATCCCGACCAGGTTGCGCAGGCCGCTACCTAACGCGGAGATGGGCCGGTGGCGCGCCTGGGCCATGATCACCGACTCGGCGTGTAACTCGCGAGGCGAGCGTCCGCCGACGAGGACCGGCTGCACGCCGTAGTCGATGGCCAGCACGTCGACGACTTCCGCCCACCGTTCGGGGAGCCAGTCCTTCTGTGGCTTGCTCGTTGCGACGACGATGGCGGCGACGGGGCGCTCGATCGGCGCGAAGAACGCGCGTTGCCACTCGCGCTCGTGCGGCCACGGGCCGAGGTGCCATGCCACCGGCTCGTGCGGGAGGCCGATCGCGGTGAGGAACTCGAAGTACTGGTCCTGCACGTGCTGGCCGTGCGGATGCGGCGGGATCTTCCGGTTCGTGAACAACCAGTTGAAGTCACGCGCGCGCGCGCGGTCGAAGCCCAGCTTCACGGGCGCCCGCGTGAAGGACGTGATCACTCCAGCCTTGAAGTAGACCTGCAGATTGATCACGACGTCGAAGCGGCGTGTGGCGAGCTCCCGCCGTACGTCGAGGAATCCCTGCACGCCCGTGCTCCGGTCGAACAGCACGATGTCGTCGACGGCGGGATGCCCGCGGACGAGGGTCGCCGGCCCCGGCTGCAGGACCCACGTGATGTGCGACGTCGGCCGATGCCGCTTGATCGAAGTGATGACCGGCAGGACGTGCACCGCATCGCCCACCGCGCTCATCATCACGATGCACACGCGGTCGAGTGGCGGAACCGAGGTGGTCACGCGGCGTGCCCCGCTGACGTCGCCAATGCCGAAAGCTCGGCGTCCGTCACCGCGATCCGATGCTGTGCCCGCAGCTTGTGCGCGGACCGGAGCAGCCGGCGAAAGTTCGCCGCGCCGATGCCGCGGTCACCTGGCGCCGCGAACATGACGCGATCGACGTCGAGCACCAGCGCGCGCTGTGCCTCGCCATCGTTCACGATGAGCACGTTCGCGATGTTCAGGTCGGGGTGACGCGCACCGGCACGCTCGAGTGCGACGAGCAGCGCCGCCGTGGCCTGTAGCGATGCCGTCACGTCGACCGCGCGCTTCCCGGCGGCGAGCACGCTGCTCAGGTCACGTCCACCGATCACTTCGCGCGTCGCGACATCGCTGCGCCGGAATGGACCTCCCGCCGGGTACGTCGCGTAGGCGATGACCTCCGGCGTAGGAACGCCCGAGGCGGCGAGCCGCAGCGCCGTGTCGAGCTCCCGCGGCGCACGGGTTGGCGCGAGGAAGCGGTCGCCGGTCACGGGCGCGAGCAGGCCGCCGTGGCGCGAATGGCGGACGACGACCCGCGTCGTGCCATCGGGGAGGGGAACCGCGTACGCCGCGCCGCGTCCCCGGAGCTCGCGTCGCGCCGGGTGCGATGCCGCATACGCGTACAGGGACCGATCACCGAACGCGCGCCTGACCGCGTCGGCACAGCTGCCGAGCGCGACGACGTCGGCGCCCGAGAGTGAAAACCGCGTATACCCGGCCGGGGCGTGCGTCATCCCGTCACGCGAGCGCGCGATAGACCACGACCGGCTCGGTCTTGCCGCGGAGCATGAGCGGCGCACGCTCGGCCAGCGCGTGCGGCCGCGCCAACGCATCGCGAAACGCCTGCGTGATGAGGATCTCGCCGCCATCGGCCCACGCGCAGAGCCGATTCGCCGTGTTGACGGTGTCGCCGATGACCGTGAACTCCAGGCGTTGCGCCGAGCCGATGTTGCCGGCGAACACCTCGCCGTAGTTGAGACCGATGCCCACCTTCAGCTGCGGACGGCCCTGGTCGTGCCAGCGTGCGTTCAACGCCTCGAGCGACCGCATCATGTCCACGGCGGCGTCGAGCGAGCGGTCGGCGTCGTCCGGTTCCGAGATAGGTGCGCCCCACTGCGCCATGACCGCATCGCCGATGAACTTGTCGAGCGTGCCACCGTGTCTGAACACGCAGCCGACCATCTCGGTGAAGAACTCCGTGAGCAGCCGCGCGGTCTCATCGGGATCCATCGTGGCCGACAGCGGCGTGAAGTTGCGAATGTCCCCGAACAGCACGGCCACGCGCCGCCGCTCTCCCCCGAGCTCGCTCGCGTTCGGTGACTGCGCGATGCGCGCGGCCATCGCCGGGCTGAAGAACCGCTCGAAGTTGCTACGCACGAGCGTCTCGTGGCGGATCCGCTCGGCGAAGCGGCTGTTCTCGATCGCCACGGCGACGATCCCGGAGAAGGCGACGACGAAATCGAGGTCCTCCTCGGTGAACCGGTGGGCGCTCGTTAGGCTGTCGACGTAGAGCACGCCCGTCACGCGGCTCTCCGTCCCGATGAGCGGCGCACAGACGGCCGACCGCACCTGCTGGTGCACGATCGACTGCCCGGTGAAGCGCATGTCCTCCGGTGCATTGTCCGACAGGATCGCCACCTTCTCCTCGATGGCCTTGCGCGCGATCGAGAGTGGCACGGTGCGACCGAGGCTCGCGCCGGCGCGGTCCCGGGCGATGCTGGGGACCAGATCGCCGCTGTCGTCCAGGAGCAGGATCGAGAACCGGTCGACGTCCAGAATCTGGAACACGATCTCCGCGATCTTCTCGAGCAGCGTCGCCAACTCCGGCTCGCGCGTCAGCGCCTTCGACACCTCGAGCAGCAGTGCGAGCTTCTGGCGAACGCGCTGCTCGTCAGGCAGCACGAACGCCGTCTCATCGACGACCGCCTGCGACCCGCTCGCCCGGAGCGCTTCCGCGAACGCCTGACGCGCGTCGGGAACCGCGCGCTGGCGCACGATCGTCGGGGCGAAGCGAGCGCCGTGTGCATCCGCCCCGTTCTCAGCGACATCGCTCGCGCTGACATTGAAGGTCAGCTTGCCGAACGTGAGGACGTCCCCCGCCGAGACACGGGCGTGCTCGACGCGCTCGCCGTTCACGAACGTCCCGTTGCTCGAGCCGAGGTCGTTGAGCTCGATGCCCGACTCGTCGGTGGCGAGCGAGGCGTGACGCCGCGAGACGGTGGGATCGAGCAGTGGGACGTCGCTCGTGAGCGCGCGTCCTACGGTCAACGCCGACCCGCGGCGCAGTTCGAAGACCTGATCGCCGTCTGGACTGACGAGGCGGAACGACATGCGCGAAAGTTAGTGGATCTGTCCGATGGCCGTGAGCAGTGCGCGGGCCTTGTTCTCCGTCTCCTCCCACTCGCGCTCGGGAACGGAATCGGCGACGATGCCTGCGCCGGTCTGCACGGACGCGACACCATCCGCGATGACGCAGGTGCGAATCGTGATCGCGAGGTCCATGCGCTTGGCGCCCGCGCCGATGTATCCCACGGCCCCGGCGTACGGCCCGCGCCGCTCGGGCTCGAGCTCATCGATGATCTCCATCGCGCGGACCTTTGGTGCGCCCGTCATCGTTCCTGCCGGGAACGTCGCGCGAAAGACGTCGATCCCGGAGACGTCGTCACGAAGCTCGCCTTCCACCTGGCTCACGATGTGGAGCACGTGCGAGTAGCGCTCGATCCGCATGAGCTCCGTCACGGCGACGCTGCCGTAGCGCGCGACGCGGCCGACATCGTTCCGACCGAGGTCGACCAGCATCACGTGCTCGGCGCGCTCCTTCTCGTCGGCGAGCAGTTCGGCAGACAGGCGGTCATCGTCCGGTGGCGTCGCGCCGCGTGGGCGTGTACCTGCTATGGGACGCACCGTGACCCGTCTGTCCGCCACGCGCACCAGCAGCTCCGGCGAGCTCCCGACGAGCTCCATGCCGTCGAGCACCAGATGGTACATGTACGGTGACGGATTGAGCGCCCGAAGCGCGCGATACAGCGACTCCGACGGAAAGTCGTGAGGCACCTGAATGCGCCGCGACAACAGCGCCTGAAAGCAGTCGCCCGCGAAGATGTACTCGCGGATGCGCTCGACATCCGCGAGGAACTTCTCGCGCGCGTAGGTCGACGTGCCGGCGACCGCCGGCGCGCCTCGGTCGAGACGCAGTGGAGGCAGGGGCAGTGATTGCCGAAGACGTTGCTCGATGTCGTCGATCTGCCGCTGCGCGTCGTCGTAGGCGGCGCGCAGCGCGTCGTGGTGCACGTCGTCACGCATCGGGACACCAACCACGATCCGCGCCTGCGCGCGCAAGTTGTCGATGATGACCACAGCGCCCGTCAGCACAAACAGCGCGTCCGGCGTGGAGACGCCTCGTGGAGGCGGCGACGGCAGTCGCTCGATCGCGCGCACGACATCGTAGCCGAAGTAGCCGACGGCACCGCCCCAGAACGCGCCGAGCTCGGGAACGGCGACGGCGTCGAACTCGCTGACGATGCGTTCCAGATCCGCGAGCGGATCGTCGACCTGACGTGCCCCATGCCAGCCGCGCTCGGCGGTCCACGATTCCACGGTCTGATCGCGAAGTCTCCACGCTGCGCGCGGCTCCGTGCCCATGAACGTGTAGCGCGACCACGTCTCGCTGCCGGCCGGTGCCGATTCCAGCAGGAACGCGAACGGACCGCGTCGCAACTTTGCGAACGCCGAGACCGGCGTGTCGGTATCGAGCAGCAGCTCACGCCAGACGGGAACGAGCCCGCCGCGGGCCGCCATGCTCGCGAAGCGCTCGAAGCTCATGTCGCGGCCACGCGGCGAAGGCGGGTGCCGACATCGTCGGGTGCGCCGCGTGACGACGCTTGTAGCGCGATGGAGCGCCGGCGATATTCGGCCATCATGCTTCGTTCTCTCGCGGCGCTGGCCGCCGCGGCGGTGATATATGCAGGGGCTCTCGCTCTCGCGCCGGGCGCGGCGGTGGCACAGACGTGGAATGATGCGCGAACGCGTGCCCTCGTCGAGCGCGCCACCGCGCGTCGAGCGGCCCAGCTGGCCGACACGGCGCTGGTGGATTACCAGGCAGCCGCACATGGCTACCTGACGTTCCTGGCACAGGTTGGCGAGGGATTTCCCGAGCCGCCGAAGATCGTCAAAGCCGACGAGCTCGCGCTGGAAGTCTATTGGCGCTCGCCCGATCTCAGCAAGCAGCGCATCGTGGGGCGACGCGACACGCTGCTGCTGCCCACCGATATCAACTACCACCGCGACCATCTCGGCATCGTTCAGAACAACTTCCCGAACATCTTGCGGCTGGGCGACGGCGATGAAGTGCGCGACGTGCCGCACCCGCTGTCCGCGCAGGGCCTCACCGTGTACGACTACGCCATCAGCGATTCGCTCCGCCTCCAGCTTCCGGATCGCGCGATCGACGTGCTCGAGGTGCGGCTGCGTCCGAAGGACGATCGCGTGGCGGCGGCCGTTGGCGCCGTCTACATCGACCGCGAGCAGGCCACCGTCGTTCGCATGGCGTTCAGCTTCACGCGCGCGGCGCTGATCGACAAACAGCTCGAGGATGTTTCGATCGTGCTCGAGAACGCGCTCATCGAGAACCGCTTCTGGCTGCCGCGCCGTCAGGAAATCGAGATCCGTCGCACGGGCTCGTGGCTCGACTATCCGGCGCGCGGCATCATCCGTGGCCGGTGGGACATCTGCTGTTATCAGATCAACAGGGGATTCAGGCGGGAGCAGTTCGTTGGGCCCGAGATCGTGCAGGCGCCGCGAGCGGAGCAACGCGCGTATGCGTGGAAAGGAAAGATTCTCGATTCCCTCCCGCCTGACGTTCGTGCTGCGACCGACGAGGACGTTCGACGCGTGCAGGAGGAGGCGCGGTCCCTGGTCAAGGCGAGCGCGCTCGCCCGCACCCGCGAGACGGCGCTGAGTGCCAGGTCCGTCTCGGAGTTTGTGCGCGTGAACCGAGTCGAGGGCCTCGCGCTCGGCACAGGAATCGGACGGCGGTTCGGTGGCGGTGTGTTCGCCCGCCTTTCCGGGCGCTACGGCTTCTCCGACAACGAGGCCAAGGGCGACTTCGTTCTCGGTTGGCAGAAGGCAGACGACAGCGGCGTCCAGCTCCGCGTGTTTCGCACATTCCGGGACGCCGGGGACGAGCCGGAATCGTCGCTCCTGCGCAACAGCATCGCGGCGCAGGAGATGGGCAGCGACTACACGGAGCCCTACGACGCCCGGGGTGTCCTCCTGACCCTGAACCTCGGCAGACGCCTCGGCGCCATCTGGCGGCTGTCGGGGGGCTATGAATGGCAGGACGGCCTCGAGGTCCACGCAACGCCGTCCTGGGGCGGCTACGAGCCCACAATCGACGCCTGGAAGCTCGAAGGACCCAGGGTATCCCTGTCATTCGAGCGGGCGACGGCTCTGTTCGTCGCTGGCTCCGAGATCCGCCTGGCTGGCGATCTCCGCGGCGCGCGCGTCTCGACGGACGAGCCAGGCCTCGACGCGGATCGAATCACGTTCGGCCGGGGCTCGCTCGGCCTTCAGCTCGAGCGTCCGTTTGGTCGAGTTCGCCTCGTTGCCCGGTCGTCGCTTGCAGCCGCGGTCGGGCCTGACCTTCCGGTACAGGAGTTCGTCTATCTCGGCGGGCCTACCACGGCGCCGGGCTACGAGTTCCACGAGCTGGTCGGTGGCATTGGAGCGAGCCAGCGAGTTGAGGGCCGGGTTGCGGTCCCCTTCCCGGCATTCTCGCTCGGACGGTACGGCAGTACCGGGCAATCGGCGACGCTCGCGCCGTTCGCTCATACGGCCTACGTGGCACGCGTGTCGAGTTCTGTTCGAGGTGACCGCGGGGCAGGGTGGTACCCGGCGGTTGGTGTGGGCCTGCTGACGGTCTTCGATCTCCTCCGCTTCGACGTCGCGAAAGGTTTACGTGACGGTCGATGGTCCTTCTCCGTCGACGTTATTAGAGATTTCTGGTCGATTCTATAGCACGCGGGCCGCTCATGTAGTGCGGTTCGCAGAACCGCCTCACGTTAGAGCCCCGCTACGCCAAAATGGCCAACCGCCCTGTGCGCGATGAATGGCTGCTCCCGACGCTCGAGGGGATGGTCGCGCCCGACGCATTCGAGCAGCTGAAGCAGCAGGACGTAGAGAGCTACTGGGACGCCGCGGTTCGCGGCGGCGCAATCGCCGACGGTGACATTCTGAACGCGCTGGCGGCGCGTTTCCGGATGAAAATCGCGGACCTCGCCACCGCAACGACGCAGGCGCGCGAGCTCGTGCCGGAATCGCTGGCGCGAAAGTACCGCATCGTGCCACTCGCCGCGTCCGCCTCCGCGCTCGACATCGCGACGGCCGACCCGCACGACCTCGACTGCGAGCGGACGCTCGCCTTTGCGACGGGGCGCACCGTTCGCCTGCACCTGGCGGCGCCGGCCGCGATCGTCACCCGAATCGATGAGCTGTATCAGCCCGAGAGCGCCGTCGAGAAGATTCTGGAGGGTGTGGCGGGCCGCTACGACGTCGACACGATCGCCGAGTGGAACGACGACGAAGACTTCAATGTCTCAGCGGATCGTGCGTCGGAGCGGCCGGTCATCAGGCTGGTCGACCACATCATCGCCGAGGCGATCACGGTGCGGGCGAGCGACATCCACCTCGAGCCCGAAGAAGGCGGGGTCGCGGTGCGCTACCGTATCGACGGTGTGCTGCGGGATTCGATGACGCTGCCGCGACCGGCGGGCCTGCCGCTGGTCTCGCGCATCAAGATCATGGCGCAGATGGACATCGCCGACCGGCTCCGTCCGCAGGACGGCCGCGCGCGGGTGTCCGTGAACGGCACGCGCGTCGATCTTCGTGTGTCGACGCTCCCTGCATCGTATGGCGAGAAGGTCGTCATTCGAATTCTCGACACTCGGGCGACCGTGCTGTCGATCGAAGGCCTCGGGTTGCTGTCCGACGAGGCGCGGCGACTGAACGACCTGATGAACCTCCGCGAGGGCATCGTCCTCGTGACGGGGCCAACGGGGTCCGGCAAGACGACCACGCTGTACTCGGCGCTCAAGCAGATCCAGCAGCGCGCGGTGAACATCGTGACGGTCGAGGATCCCGTGGAGTACAAGCTTCAGGGGATCGTGCAGGTCCAGGTGAACGAGAAGGCGGGGCTCAACTTCGCAAGTGCGCTCCGATCGATCCTGCGTCAGGATCCGGACGTCATTCTCATCGGTGAGATCCGCGACAAGGAAACGGCGTCGATCGCCGTGCAGGCGTCGCTGACCGGCCACCTCGTGCTCTCGACGCTGCACACCATCGACGCCGCGAGCTCGATTGCGCGCCTCGTCGATATCGGCGTGGAACCGTACAAGATTGCGGCCGCGCTGAAGGGCGTGATCGCGCAGCGGCTGCTCCGCCGCCTGTGCCCCGTGTGTCGGTCGGAGTCCACCGATCCGGTGTCGGAACGCATGCGTCGCTGGCTGCCGCACGGGATGACGCTGTACAACGGCGTCGGCTGCGCGGAGTGCTCGCAGACCGGCTATCGCGGCCGGATGGCGGTGATGGAGGTGCTCACCGCGAACGCGGAGACCGAGCGGCTCGTCTCCGAGGGTGCGACCGCCGATGCGATCGCGGAGTCCGCACGTACCGCAGGCATGAAGACGCTGTGGGATTCCGGGATCGAGCATGTACGCGCCGGCGAGACGTCGCTCGACGAGCTGCTGCGCGTCGTCGAGCCGCCGATCGAGATCCCGGTGCGCCGCCCACAGCCGAGCCGCGACAAGGGCGGGGAGCCGACGGGGAACCGGTCGGACGACCGAGGCCGCGGGCCGTCGCAGACGCCGTCGCGCAACGGCGTCACGAAGCCCGCATCGCTTCCCGACGAGGCGCTTCAACTGCTCGATGACCTGTTCGACGAGACGTTCAACGCCAGGAAGACGGTGCTCCTCGTCGAGGACGAGGAACCGCTGCGCCGCGTGCTGCGTGACCTGCTGGAGCGCGAAGGGTTCACGGTGGTGGAAGCGGCTGACGGAGTGCAGGCGCTCGACGAGGTCGATCGCAGCGCACCGGACGTGCTGGTCCTCGACCTCAATCTGCCGCGTCTCGACGGCTACGGCGTTCTGAGCCACCTCCGCGCGCGGCCGTCGACCGCGAAGCTTCCGGTGATCGTGCTGACGGCGAACGGGGATGAGGACAACGAGGTGCGGGTCTTCGAGACCGGCGCCAACGATTTTCTCACGAAGCCCTTCCGGCCACGGGCGCTGAGTGCGCGTTTGCGAGCGCTGTTGAAGATGAAAGCGGTGTAGAAGCCATCAGCCATCAGCCATCAGC
>Ga0105249_10000250_pt1 | contig 59165 bp, 40 predicted proteins | sample KBSS44metaG_FD_81522 | JGI IMG/M metagenome (GOLD analysis project Ga0105249, IMG submission 81522) | Switchgrass rhizosphere microbial communities from Kellogg Biological Station, Michigan, USA - KBS S4-4 metaG | ecosystem: Host-associated > Plants > Roots > Rhizosphere > Soil | place... | reverse complement strand
TTCGTGGTCTGGAACGGCAGCCGCCCGGCACCGCCGACCTTGAAGCGGCCGCTGTCTTCGAGTTCGATGCCGGCGCTGGCGCACCAGTGTGGCGGGCTCGGGCGAAAACCGAACGCGACGATGACGACATCGGCTGGCAACGTCTGCTCGCTGCCCGGTATCGGCTCCGGCCGCGCGCGTCCCTTGCCGTCGGCGACCAGGCGCGTTTCGACGACGCGCAGCCCGCTCGCGCGTTCTTCGCCGAGGATGGCCAGCGGTTGGCGGTTGAACAGGAAGCGCACGCCCTCGTCGCGACTGTTCTGCACTTCGCGGCGCGAACCGGGCATGTTCGCCTCGTCGCGGCGATAGACGCAGGTCACCGAACTCGCGCCGAGGCGGATCGCGGTGCGGTTGCAGTCCATACCGGTGTCGCCGCCGCCGAGCACGACGACTTTCTTGCCGCGCAGGTCCAGCCGTGGATCGGCGCTTGCGCCGTCGCTGAGCAGGCGCCGCACGTTCGCGATCAGGAACGGCAGCGCCGGCATCACGCCGGGCAGGCGGTCGCCAGGAAGATCGGCGGCGACTTCGCGGTAGGCGCCGGTGCCGACGAAGACGGCGTCGTAGTGATCGAGCAGCGAATCGAAATCGAGGTCGCGTCCGATCTCGACGCCGAGGCGGAATTCGACGCCCATCTCCTCGAGCACGCGACGGCGAATGCGCACCGTGTCCTTGTCGAGCTTGAACGGCGGAATACCGAACGTCAGCAAGCCGCCGATCTCTTCGTAGCGGTCGAACACGGTCGCGGAGACGCCCGCACGCACCAGGCGATCGGCGGCGGACAAGCCTGCCGGTCCCGCGCCGACGATCGCGACGCGATGGCCGGTCGACTTCACGTTCGAAAGGTCCGGCCGCCAGCCCTGCTTGAAGGCGAGGTCGACGATGTTCTTCTCGATCGCGCCGATCGTGACGGCGCCGAAGCCGTCGTTGAGCGTGCAGTCGCCTTCGCACAGGCGATCCTGCGGACAGACGCGGCCACAGATCTCCGGCAGCGGGTTGGTCTCGTGCATCAGCGTGGCCGCTTCGAACACGCGGCCTTCCTTCGCCAGCTTCAGCCAGTTCGGGATGTAGTTGTGCACCGGGCACTTCCACTCGCAATACGGATTGCCGCAGTCGATGCAGCGCGCCGCCTGCTCCTCGCCCTGGCCGGTGTCGAAACCGCCGTAGATCTCGCCCCAGCCGAGCACGCGCACGGCAACGGGCACTTCGCGCGGCGTCGCGCGCGGCACTTCGATGAAATAGGGCGCCTTCTCTTTCATGCCGCGCGCCTCAGTTCGTCGATCAGCGAATCGACGCTGGCCGCCTTCGGCTTGACCAGCCAGAACTTGCCGAGCAGGTCGCGGAAGTGGTCCTGGATCTGCGCGCCCCACACGCTGCCGGTCGCCGCGACGTGCGCGGCGATCAATCCGGCCAGGTGCTGCAGGTGGTTTTCCATGCCTTCCGGCGAGATGCGCTGGATGTCGATCAGCTCGTGGTTGTAGCGGTCGACGAAGTCGCGCTCGGTATCGAGCACGTAGCCGAAGCCGCCGGTCATGCCGGCGCCGAAATTGATGCCGGTACGGCCGAGCACGACCACGATGCCGCCGGTCATGTATTCGCAGGTGTGGTCGCCGCTGCCTTCGACGACCGCGAGCGCGCCGGAGTTGCGCACGGCGAAGCGCTCGCCGGCGCAACCGGCCGCATACAGTTCGCCGCCGGTCGCGCCGTACAGGCAGGTGTTGCCGACGATGACGGCGTTGCGCGCGACGAAGCCGGCGTCCTTGGGCGGATGCACGACGATGCGACCGCCGGTCATGCCCTTGCCGACGCCGTCGTTGGCTTCGCCTTCGAGCACGATGTGCACGCCGCCGGCATTCCAAGCGCCCAGGCTCTGCCCGGCGCTGCCGGACAGCCGCAGCGTGATCGGCTTGTCGTCCATGCCGTGATCGCCGTGATGACGGGCGACTTCGCCCGACAGGCGCGCGCCGAGCGAACGGTCGGTGTTGCGCACGGCGTAGCGGAATTCGCCGCCGCGCTTGTGCTCCACCGCGAAGCGCGTGTCCTCGCCGATCTTCGCGGCGAGCGTGGCCGGATCGCGCGGCACGTTGCGCGCACCGGAACACACCTGCGCGCTGTCGTCGACCAGCCCGGCCGCATTCAACAGCGGCGCCAGGTCGATGCGGCGATGCTTGCCGTCGACATCGGCACGTGGTTGCAGCAGATCGACGCGGCCGACCAGATCTTCCAGCCGCTGCACGCCGAGCCGCGCAAGGTGCGCACGCACGTCGTCGGCGACGAAGCGGAAATAGCGCATGACCTTCTCGGCAGTGCCGACGTAGTGCTTCTTGCGCAGCACGTCGAGCTGGGTCGCGACGCCCGTCGCGCAGGTGTTGAGATGACAGATGCGCAGGTACTTGCAGCCCATCGCGATCATCGGCGCGGTGCCGAAGCCGAAGCTCTCGGCACCGAGGATCGCTGCCTTGATCACGTCGAGGCCGGTCTTCAGGCCGCCGTCGGTCTGCAGGCGCACACGTTCGCGCAAGCCGTTGCGGCGCAGCGTTTCGTGCGCCTCGGCGAGGCCGAGTTCCCACGGCACGCCGGCGTAGCGGATCGAGGTCAGCGGACTCGCGCCGGTGCCGCCGTCGTGGCCGGAGATCGTGATCAGGTCGGCGTACGCCTTGACCACGCCGGCCGCGATCGTGCCGACGCCGGCGTGCGCGACCAGCTTGACCGAGACCAGCGCCTCCGGATTGACCTCCTTGAGATCGAAGATCAGCTGCGCGAGATCCTCGATCGAATAGATGTCGTGATGCGGAGGCGGCGAGATCAAGCCTATGCCGGGTCGCGCGTAGCGCAGGCGCGCGATCAGCTCGTTGACCTTGTGGCCGGGCAGCTGGCCGCCCTCGCCGGGCTTGGCGCCCTGCGCGATCTTGATCTGCAGCACCTCGGCATTGACCAGGTATTCGGCCGTCACGCCGAAGCGCGCCGACGCGACCTGCTTGATCTTCGACATCTTGTCGGTGCGGTAGCGCGCCGGATCTTCGCCGCCTTCGCCGGAGTTCGAGCGCGCGCCGAGGCGGTTCATCGCCTGCGCGAGCGTCTCGTGCGCTTCGGGCGAGAGCGCGCCGAGCGACATGCCGGCGGAGTCGAAGCGCTTGAGGATCGATTCGACCGGCTCGACCTCGTCCAGCGCGATCGCCGGCGCATCGGTGCGCAGCTCGACCAGGTCGCGCAGCGCCGCCGGCGCGCGCAGATCGACGAGGTCGGCGTAGCGACGGTAGTCGTCGGCGTCGCCGGTTTCGACGGCACGCTGCAAGGCGCCGACGACATCCGGGTTGTAGGCGTGGTATTCGCCGCCGTGCACGTACTTCAAGAGGCCGCCCGGCGACAGGCGCGCCTCGTCGTCGAAGGCCGCCGCGACGCTGGCGCGCTGCTCGGCTTCCAGGTCGACGAAACGCGTGCCGCCGATCCGCGAGGGTGCGCCGGTGAAGCACAGGTCGACGATCTCGCGCTCGAGCCCGACGATCTCGAACAGTTGCGCACCGCGATAGCCGGCGATCGTCGAGATGCCCATCTTCGAGATGATCTTGAGCAGCCCCTTGCGGATGCCCTTGCGATAGCTGCGGCCGAGTTCGCGCGGCTCGCCGTCGTGCTCGCGGATGCGTCCCTTGCGGCCGAGGTCGAACAAGGTCTGGTAGGCGAGATACGGATACACCGCCGACGCGCCGAAGCCGATCAGGCAGGCGAAGTGATGCGCGTCGCGCGCGGTGCCGGTCTCGACCAGGATGTTGCAGTCGCAGCGCAGCTGCGCCGCGACCAGGGCCTGGTGGATTGCGCCGGTCGCGAGCAGCGCGTGGATCGGCAGCTTGTCAGGCTGCTGCGGCGGATAGCGGTCGCTCAAGAACACCAGCCGCGCGCCGCTGCGTACCGCCGTCGTCGCCTCGATGCAGATGCGGTTGAGCGCGGCTTCGAGTCCTTCGTTCTCGCGGTAGTACAGATCGACGAAGCACTGTGCGTCGGCGAACTGCGGCAGCGCCAGCAACTGGCGCAGCTTGCGCTGCGACAACACCGGCGAGGTCAGCAGCACCTGCTTGGCGTTGTCGGCCGACAATTCGAAGATGTTGCCTTCGGGGCCGATCTGCGTGACCAGCGACATCACCGCGGTTTCGCGCAGCGGATCGATCGGCGGGTTGGTGACCTGCGCGAAGGCCTGGCGGAAGTAGTCGTACAGCGGACGCGCCTCGCCGGACATCGCCGCGACCGGCGTGTCGTCGCCCATCGAACCGGTCGCTTCGACGCCGTCCTCGGCGAGCGCGGTCAGCACGGTGTCGCGCTCTTCGCGCGACAGGCCGAACAATTTCTGGAAGCGCGCGAGCGTGCCGTCCGGGAAAGGCTCCGCGGCGAGGCTCGGATCGATCAGGTGCGACTCGAGATAGGTCACGCCGTCGCGCAGCCACTGCTTGAACGGAGCCAGCCCGCGGTTGAGCGCGTCGATGTCGGCGCTCTTCAGCAGACGGCGCTCGGCGAAGTCGACGGCGATCATCTCGCCCGGGCCGAGGCGCCCCTTTTCGACGATGGCCGAATCGGGGTAGTCCCAGATGCCGGCTTCCGACGCGACGATCAGGTGGCGATCGTCGGAAAGCGCCCAGCGCGCCGGACGCAGGCCGTTGCGGTCGAGCGCGCAGGCGGCGTAGCGGCCGTCGCACATGACCAGGCCCGCGGGCCCGTCCCAGGGTTCGGTGTGCAGGCCGTAGTACTCGTAGAACGCGGCGAGATCCGAATCGACGTCCTCGCGCGCGGACCATGCCGGCGGTACGAGGATGCGCATCGCCGTCGGCAGCGCGATGCCGCCGATCAGGAGCAGTTCGAGTGCATTGTCGAGGCTCTGCGAATCCGAGCCCGACATGGTCACCAGCGCGCCGAGCGTGGAGAAATCGAACTGCGGCGAGATCAGCTTGCGCGCGCGTGCCGACATCCAGCTGCGGTTGGCGCGGATCGTGTTGATCTCGCCGTTGTGCGCGAGATAGCGGAACGGCTGCGCCAGCCGCCACTGCGGCGTCGTGTTCGTCGAGAAGCGGTTGTGGAAGACCGCCGCACACGCCGCCAGATCCGGCCGCGCGAGATCGGGATAGAAGCGGCGCAGCGCGCCCGGCAGCACCATCGCCTTGTAGCCGATCATCGAGGCCGACAACGAGATGACGTAGAAATGTTCCTCGTCCGGCAGCGCGTTGGTGGCGAGCCGGCGCGCGCGGTACAGCTTGCGGTCGAAGTTTGCTTCATCGAAGCCGGCTTCGTCGAATTCCGCGGTGCCCGCGGCATTCACGAACAGCTGCGCGATGCGCGGCAGCGAGGCCGCGGCCTGTGCACCGCACACGGCCAGGTCGACCGGCACGTCGCGCCAGCCGGCGATGCCGAAGCCTTCGTCGCGCAGACGCGCTTCGAGTTCGGCGATCGACTGTTCGCGCCGCGCCGCATCCGGCGAGAGGAACACCAGCCCCGCGGCGAAGTGCTCGCCGAGCTCGATGCCCGATTCGTGCGCGAGTGCGCGAAGCCAGGCGACCGGCCGGTGAAGCAGGATGCCGCAGCCGTCGCCGCTGAGACCGTCGGCACCGACTGCGCCGCGATGCGCGAGCCGCTCCAGCGCGCCGAAGGCCATCTCGACCACGCGAGTGCTCGCGTGCGCATCGAGCTGCGCGATCAGGCCGAAGCCGCAACTGTCGCGTTCGTAGCTCGGGTCGTACAGTCCCGTGTGCTGGCTTGCCATCGTGCTTCACCTTTGCACGGGCGGCTTCGCGGGTGACGCGGATGTCGGCGACTTCTGAAGAATGGGCGTCTATACGTCCATTCAGAAATCGCCCCCGGGGAAGCTGCCGCTCGCCCGCGACTAGAGCACATTTGCTGCGAAGCGTCAAAGTCGGGCCGCCACTGCAGTTCGCCGCGGCGGAGGGCGGATTCGCGCGGGCCGGCCGCACGCAACGGCCATGCGGGCCTCCGGCGCCTCGACACGCGCATCGCCGCGCCTTGCGCGGCAGTTTGTCGCTGCTCTACGCTCCGGGGGATGATCGGCGCGCGGGCGCCACGGGAGAGTGGCGGATGGCAGCGCTGGGATCTATCGCATTCGGCTTGTTCGGCCTCGCCGTTCTGGTCGCGATCACGTTCGTGTTTTCCAACAACAAACGCGCGGTCGACTGGAAGCTGGTCGCTACCGGCGTCGCGCTGCAGATCGTGTTCGCGTCCGTCGTGCTGAAGCTCCCGCTCGGCCGCGAGCTGTTCGACGGCATCGCGAAGGGCTTCGTCAAGCTGCTCGATTTCGTCCGCGTCGGCTCCGAGTTCATCTTCGGCGGCTTCATGGACGTGTCGAAGTTCGGCTTCGTGTTCGCCGTGCAGGTACTGCCGACGATCATCTTCTTCGCCTCCCTGACCGGCGTCCTGTACCACCTCGGCGTGATGCAGCAGATCGTCAAGGGCATGGCCTGGGTCATCACCAAGGTCATGAACGTGTCGGGCGCCGAGACGACGTCGGTCTGCGCCAGCGTCTTCATCGGCCAGACCGAGGCGCCGCTGACGATCAAGCCGTACATCGAGCGCATGACGCAGTCGGAGCTGATGACCGTGATGATCGGCGGCATGGCGCACATTGCCGGTTCCGTGATGGCCGCCTACGTCGGCCTCCTCGGCGGAGGTGACGAAGCCCAGCGCGTGTTCTTCGCCACGCACTTGCTCACCGCCAGCATCATGGCGGCGCCGGCGACCTTGATGCTGGCCAAGATCCTCGTGCCGGAAACGCAGGAGCCGCTGACGCGCGGCACGGTCAAGCTCGACGTGGAGAAGACTACCGCCAACGTGATCGACGCTGCGGCCACGGGCGCCGCCGACGGTCTGCGCCTCGCGCTGAATGTCGGCGCGATGCTGCTCGCCTTCATCGCGCTGGTCGCGCTGGCGAACGCGCCGATCCAATGGCTCGGCGCCCATGCCTGGAGCGGCGGCGACGCCTCGACGATCAACGCGTGGCTGTCCTCGCTCGCCGGCCACCCGGTCGAGTTGTCGCTGCAGACCTTGTTCGGCTGGGTGCTCGCGCCGCTGGCATGGCTGATCGGCGTACCGTGGCAGGACGCGCCGCTGGTCGGCAGTTTCATCGGCGAGAAGGTCGTCATCAACGAGTTCGTCGCCTATGTCGACATGTCCAAGCACCTGGACCAGATGACTCGGCAGAGCCAGCTGATCGCGACGTACGCCTTGTGCGGATTCGCCAATTTCTCGTCGATCGCGATCCAGATCGGCGGCATCGGCGGCCTCGCGCCGAACCGGCGCGCCGACCTTGCACGGCTGGGCTTGCGCGCGGTGCTCGGCGGCTCGATCGCCACGTTCATGACGGCGACGATCGCCGGCGTGCTCGAACAGCTTTGATCGATGCGGCCGGCATCGGCGGCCGCCGAAGCAGGAGTGTTCTGGAACGTCGATCGGCGCCCGCCGGCGACGGGGCGGACGATGGCGGTTCCTGCCTAGAGGGCAGTTCCGCGATTGCTGCCGGGCTTGACGATCAAGCGCTCGTCTTCTTCGCGCGCGCGGTAGCGCTGTACGAACGGAAGCGCCGCCTTGGGATCGGCGAGATAGCGCTCGTAGGTGGCGCGATCGAGCTCGTAGTATTCCTCGTAGTCGACCAGGCCATTGCTGACCGGGATCGAGAGGTAGCGCTTGCCCGACGTTTCTTCGACGCCAAGCGAGAATCGTTCTTCGCGCTGTACCAAGGTATCTGCGAACTTCACTCGACCACCGTCACTCAGCGAACAGGCGTCGTGGAGTATCGCGTATCCGGGACGCCTTTCACATCGATCACGGCTTCGGAATTGCCGGTCGGCAGCTTGCCACCGGGAATCCACTGATCGTTCGCGCCGGCCTCGTTGCCGGAAGGAATGCGCAGGTCGAGTTCCTTCGGCTTCGGGATGTCGACGCGCACGAGCGCGTTGTCGTCGAGGAAATGTTCCGGCAGGCCGAGCGCCTGCTCCAACGCACGCGGATCGCCCTTGGTCGACGCGAGCAACTGGTCGGCCTCGTGCTTGGGCATCACGAACGAAGTGCCGTCGCGCTGCCCGATGCCGTACTTGTCGAGATTCGACTTCGTCATGAAGCGCGACGCGCCGTCGTCGAACTGCGCCAGATGATCGGAAATGTAGGTCGGCGACAGGTACTCCGTTGGATTCGGCCGCGAGCCCTTCGGCAGCGCGAGGATTTCCTCCGCCTTCGCCTTGCTGAGGCCGCTGGCGACATGGCCGGCATCGCTGGCGGCCTCGGTCCCCTTGGCGACATCGCCGGCCGTGCCCGCCATGTCGAGCGCCTTCGCGCCTTCGCCGAGTTCGCCCAGCACGCGCGTGCCTTCGGCGCCTTTGATCGCCGCGTTCGCTTCGCCGGCGCCGATGAAGAAGCTGCCGATGTCGACGACGCCGCGGCCGATGAATTTCGACCAGTCGCCGGATTTCGCCGCGTCCTGGTAGCCGCCGGTCACGCCGTTCCACAACGCCTTGGCGGTGTTGACGTTGCCTTCCGGATGGGTTGCCCAGGCCACGGGGCTGGTGAGGTTGCCGAGCACCTCGGCCGTCTTGCCGACGGTTTCCAGGCGCTGCAGGTTGCGCTCGCCGTGCGTTGCCCATTCCAGCGGATTGACCAGCTTGCCGGCGCCGTCGGCCAGCTGAACCACGCCCTTGCCCATGTCGTAGACGGCAAGGCCGGCGCCTTCGGTCAGTCCGATGCTGTCGGAGACGGTCTTGGCGATTGCGCCACCGACCACGCCGCCGTGGTCCTGTCCGAACTGCTCGAGGTCGTGGCGGAAGCCGTCGACGGACTTCTCGGCGGAGTGCACGGCGCCGTCGATGGCGCCGCCGATCGCGGTCTCGGCATGGTCGATGTCGTCGAGGCGGTTGCCGACCCATTGCTGGGCGCCCTTGAGCGCCTCGCCGCCCTCCTCGACCGCGCCTTCGACCTTGTTGCCGACCCAGGAGGCCGCGCCGCTGATCACACCGCCCAGACTGAAGCCCACGATCGTCTCCCGACTATGATGCCGATGCGACGCCGGACCGAACCCGGCGTTTGGGGAGGCAGCGTAGGTCGCCCATGCCGCCGGGACCATTGGGGGAAACCCTATGCGGGATGGGCGGCCCGTCAGTGCGGGTCGGCACCGCGCGCATGCCGCGCGGCGCGGTGGGCACGGAATGCGCGCAATCGCGAGCGTGCGCGTGCGCGCCGGCGCCACCAGAACCAGCCGACCGCGGCGACCAGCACGACCGCGCCGACCGCGATCGCGCTTTCGCCGCGCTTGATCCATGCCAGCACCAGCTCGTGGTTCTCCGCGCCGAAATAGCCGAGATAGACCCATATCGGCACCGAAATCAGCGCCGCGGCCCCGTCGAACAGGATGAAGCGCGCGAACGACACCCGGTGCGTCATGCCGGCGATCAGGAAGACCGCGGTGCGCAAGCCCGGCAGGAAGCGCGCGACGAACAGCATGCGATTGCCGTAGCGGTCGAAGCGGTGCTGCACCTTGGCGTAGCGGCGCGGCGTGACGACGGCCGAGACCCAGCGCAGATGCAAGGCGCGCGCGCCGAGAAAATGGCCGAGCAGGTACATCATCGAGTCGCCGAACAGGACGCCGACGAGCCCGATCAGGCACATCACGTGCGGATTGGCATACCCGAGGCCGGCAATGATGCCGCCGGCGGTCAGGGTGATGTCCTCCGGAATCGGCAGGCCGAGGCCGCTGATGAACAGGACGCCGAACACCGCGAGGTAGCCGTGCTCGGTGAACAGGCGGATCAGCTGGTCGAGCACGGGCATCAGCGCGGTCCGGCCGTTCGGTTGCTGCCGCGCGGATTGTCGGGTCGTCGGATCGCGTTCACTGTCGCAAGCATTGCAGGTCGGCCCGCCAGTTTACCGGGTGGCATACGCCCTGCGCGCGTGACCGTTAGAATGCGCGGATGCTCATCGGTCGTCACACGATCGATCCCGCCGTCGTGCTCGCGCCGATGGCCGGGGTCACCGACAAGCCGTTCCGCCAGCTGTGCAAGCGGCTCGGGGCGGGTTTGGCCGTGTCCGAGATGACGACGGCCGATCCGCGGCTGTGGACGACGCGCAAGTCGCTGCAGCGCATGGACCACGTCGGCGAACCCGACCCGGTCAGCGTGCAGATTGCCGGCTACGACCCGCAGATGCTCGCCGAGGCCGCACGCTACAACGTGGCGCACGGTGCGCAGATCGTCGACATCAACATGGGGTGCCCGGCGAAGAAGGTGTGCAACGTCTGGTCCGGCAGCGCGCTGCTGCAGGACGAGCCGCTGGTCGGGCGCATCCTCGCCGCCGTCGTGCGCGCGGTCGAGGTGCCGGTGACGCTGAAGATCCGCACCGGCTGGAATCGCGACCACCGCAACGGCCTGGTCATCGCGAAGATCGCCGAAGATGCCGGCATCGCCGCGCTCGCCGTGCACGGCCGCACGCGCGCCGACCTCTACGAAGGCGAGGCCGAATACGACACGATCGCGGCGATCAAGGCCGCGATCGGCATTCCGGTGTTCGCCAACGGCGACATCGATTCGCCGCAGCGCGCGCGCTTCGTGCTCGACTACACGCAGGCCGATGCCGTGATGATCGGCCGCGCCGCGCAGGGGCGGCCCTGGATCTTTCGCGAAATCGCGCACTACCTGGCGACCGGGCATGCGCTGCAGCCGCCGTCGCCGCGCGAAGTGCAGGGCATCCTGCTCGGCCACCTCGACGACTTGCACGCCTTCTACGGCGAGGTCCAGGGCGTGCGCATCGCGCGCAAGCACCTCGGCTGGTACGCGAAGGACCGGCCGGAAAACGCCGCGTTCCGCGCGATCGTCAACCGCGCGGAAACGGCGGCGGAGCAGGTGCGCCTGACGCGCGACTATTTCGATGCGCTGGCGGCGGACGCGGCAGGCGAATTCGCCGCCGCGGCGTGAGGTTTCAAGCGCGCAGCGGCAGCCACGGCAGCACCAGCCAGCCGAGCACGAGCGCGATCAGCGCCACACGCGTCAGCCGATACGCGAGCGGCGACCAGCGCTTGAACTGCTTGCGTAGCTCGCCGGCGCGATGCGCGAGCGCATACAGGCGGTTGACCGCGCCGACATGCTCGTCGGCGAGATTCTGCGTCGCGGTGGCCTGCCCCAGCACGCGGCTGACGAAGCGATTGATCGCGCGCAGGGGCGCGGTGCGCAGCGGGCGTTCGACGTCGCAGAACAGGATCACGCGGGTCTGGTCCGTGCGGTTCTCGGCCCAGTGCACGAAGGTTTCGTCGAACACGATGTCCTCGCCGTCGCGCCACGCGTACAGCTCGCCGTCGACGAAGATGCGGCAGTCGTCCGAATTCGGCGTGATCAGGCCGAGGTGGTAGCGCAGGGAGCCCGCGAACGGATCGCGATGCGGATTGAGCTTGCTGCCCGGCGGCAGCAGGGCGAACATCGCCGCCTTCACCGCCGGAATCGTATCGAGCAGCGCCACCGTGTTCGGGCACAGCGCGTGGGCCGACGGCAGCGGCTCGCCGTACCACTTGAGGTAGAAGCGCTTCCAGCCTTCCTTGAAGAACGAGCCGAAGCTGGCGTCGTTGTGCTTCTCGGCGGCGCGGATGTAGCCCTCGTCGAACAGATGCAGCGCTTCTTCGCGAATGTCGCGCCAGCCGTCGCGCAGCGGGTCGAGGTGCGGAAACTTCGGCCGCTCCAGGATCGGCGCGGCCTTCACCGCCGAGAACGCGTACATCAGCAGGTTGTACGGCGCGAACAGGCCGGAATGATCGACCAGCTGGCGGCCGAACTTCAGCCGCTCGCGTCCGCGCAGGTGCACGTACAGCACGCAGGCGACGTACAGCAGCACGAGGATCAGCAGGACCAGGCGGAAGGAAATGTGCGGCACGAACGGCGTTCAGCAGGGAATCGAAGGGGGTTAAGGATACGCCGAGGCGCTTCAGTGTGGCGTGCGGCAGGGTCGGTGGGCTTGTCCTGCTTCCAGGGTCGCTAGTGGGGTCATAGCCGCGCCATTCAAGCAGCGCCATGGTTGGCCGAAGAAGAAATGGATTCCCGCGTACGCGGGAATGACGGCAACTCGAGTCGAGTGTCGCCGCCATCGTGGAATTCGTCGTCACCCCACCTTTCGCCATCCCGGCGCAATTCGTAGTCACTCCACCTTTCGTCATCCCGGCGCAATTCGTAGTCATTCCACCTTTCGTCATCCCGGCGGAATTTGTAGTCCCCCGCTTTTCGTCATCCTGGCGGGATTCGTAGCGACTCCACTTGTCGCGATCCCAGCGGAATTCGTGGCCACCCCACTTTTCGTCATCCCGGCGAACACCGGGACCCAGCGCCTTCCACACCGGCGATCGCGCCGCCAATCCCAAGCACGGTCAGCCCTTCTTCTCGCGCTCCTTCGCCAGCTTCTCGGCTTTCAGTTGTGCCAGCGCCGCGACGATCGGCGCCAGATCCGGAGAATCGCCGGCCGCAACACTTTGCAAGAGCAGCGCGGAGACGCGCGAGGCGTCGTCGGCCGATTCCATCAAATCCGCAGTGAGGCGACCGGCGTCTTTCGGCGAATCGAAGGCGCGACTTTGCAGCAGAACGCTACCGTCGCCGGCCTCCAGCTTGAAGTAGAACTTCCCGTCGGTTTCGCGATAGCGTTTGAACTCTGGCAACGCAGCCTTGGCAGCATGCATCTCGGCAGTGGCGCTCGCCCCGGCGCTCGCGTGCGCGGCAAGCGCCGCTGCGCGATCGGTCAAACGGCGAATCCCCGCCGCCCAGCGCAGCGCCTCGACGAACGGCTCGCCGCGCTTGCGCGCCTTATTCGCGCCGGCCAGCAACTGTTCCTCGATCGCTTCAGGTTTCGCGATCAACGCTTCGTAGCGCGCGCGCGGCGCTGCCAATTCCGCATCGATGCGCTCGAACAGCTTCTTCTTCGCCTCGCCCCAGCCGATGCCGTCGGCGAACGCCTGGCGCATCGCCGCGGTTTCCTCGGCGCTCGCGAACGCCTGGTAGATCGCGAAGATGTTGGAGCCGTCAGGGTCCTTCGCCTCGCCCGGCGCGCGCGAGTCGGTGACGATGCCGAGGATGGCCTTTTCGAGCTCCTTCGCCGGCAGCCACAGCGGAATCGTGTTGTTGTAGCTCTTGGACATCTTGCGGCCGTCGAGGCCCGGCAGCGTCGCGACGTTTTCTTCGATCTTGGCTTCCGGCAGCGTGAACCGGGTACCGCGGCGGGCCAGGTCGTCGGCGTACACGTGGTTGAAGCGCTGCGCGATGTCGCGCGCCATCTCGATATGCTGGATCTGGTCGCGTCCGACCGGCACCTCGTGCGCGCCGAAGATCAGGATGTCGGCGGCCATCAGCACCGGGTACATGTAGAGGCCTGCATTGATGCCCGCGTCGGGGTCCTCGCCGGACTGCGTGTTCTGGTCGACCGCGGCCTTGTAGGCGTGCGCGCGATTGAGCAGTCCCTTCGCGGTGACGCATGTCAGCAGCCACGTCAGTTCCGGAATCTCCGGGATATCGGACTGCCGGTAAAAGAACACCGTGTCCGGGTCGAGGCCGCAGGCGAGCCAGGACGCGGCGATTTCCAGCGTCGAGCGCTGGACCCGCGCGGCGTCGTCGCACTTGATCAACGCATGGTAGTCGGCGAGGAAATAGAACGATTCGTTGCCGGCCTGGCGGCTCGCGGCGATCGCCGGGCGGATCGCGCCGACGTAGTTGCCCAGGTGCGGGGTGCCGGAGGTGGTGATGCCGGTCAGGATGCGGCGTTTTTCGGTGGTCACGCGCGGAAGGTCGCAGGAACGGGGACTTGCCAGTCTACGGGAATGCGTCCGTCGGCTTAACCCCGCCCGCGCCGAGGCGGCGTTGCATGCCTCCACCAACCCGGAGGTCCACCATGCGTAGCCTGCTCTGCACTGCCCTGTTTGCCTCGCTCGCCGCTCTTGCGTCCACCCGCGCAAGCGCCGGCAACCTGCTCGATCTGGCCGTCGTCGACCGCGACACCGGCGCGACCCTGCCGACCTACGCCGACCACGGCAGGCTGTACGTCGCCGGCACGCCCGGCCATCGCTATTCGGTACGCCTGAGCAATCGCAGCGGCGGCCGCGTGATGGCCGTGCTCAGCGTCGACGGCGTCAATGCGGTGACCGGTGAGACGGCGAGCCCGGAACAGTCCGGCTACGTGCTCGACGCGTGGGAGTCGACCGAGATCGCTGGCTGGCGCAAGAGCCTCGATGAAATCGCGCAATTCAACTTCACCGCGCTGCCGAACAGCTACGCCGCGCGTACGGGGCGGCCGGACAACGTCGGCGTGATCGGCGTCGCCGTGTTCACCGAGCGCGCGCCGGTCTGGCGCCAGAAGCGCGACGAGATCGCGCGCGAATCGGCGGCGCCATTCGATGGCGGCGCCGCCAATGCGCAGCGTGCGCAGGCACCGGCTACGGCAGCTGCGCCGCCACCGGCCGCCGCCGCGCCGGAAGCCGAGGACAAGTCGCGCGCCATGGCGAAAAGCGAAGAGCGCCTCGGTACCGGCCATGGCGCGCGCGAATACGCGCACGTCGACACGACCACGTTCGAGCGCGCCTCGCGCCGTCCGTCCGAGACGCTGGCAATCTGGTACGACAGCTATCCGAACCTGGTGGCGCAAGGCATCCTGCCGCGCCCGATCGTACGTGCCGATCCCCGTCCGTTCCCGGGCGGGTTCGTCCCGGACCCTTCACCGCGCTGAGAGGCTCTCGAGCGTCGAGCGGGTGCGTCGTGGGTCGCGCCCGCGGAAGTTCTCATAGGGCTATGGAACTATACGACCTAGGTCTTCAGGCCTAGGTCTCATTGCACTGGTAGCCCCCGCCTCCGGCTGTCATAAAGCAAGCCTTGCGCTGCCCATCAGGGGGTCGGCGCCTGCCCCGAGGAATCCCATGAAACCGATAGCCATCGTGCCGGGCGTGCTTGCGCTCGCGATAGCCAATTGCCTCGGCGTGCGCGCCTATGCGCAGGACGCCGCGCCCGTCGACCAGAAGAAACCCGCCGAGCTGCCGAAGGTCGAAGTGCGCGACCGCCGCTCGCAGGACGACACGCGGCCGAAGCTGCAGCACATCATGAAAGAGGTCGATGGCCCGTTGATTACGGTGACCAAGAAGACGTCGATCACCAAGCTCGACAATGTTCCGACGATCGTCGACAACAACCTGCGCGAGCTGTTCGCGCAGACGCCGGGGCTGTACTACTCCGAACAGCAGTCGCCTGGCCAGTTGAATCTCAGCTACCGCGGCATCGGCAATCCGCAGGAGTCCGAATTCGTCACGGTCATGCTCGACGGCATTCCGCTCGAAGGCGACTGGATCGGCTTTCCGACGATCTACACGTTCCCGCTGCCGCAGACGCTGTCCGAAGTGCAGCTGATCCGAGGCGGCAGCTCGCTGCTGTACGGGCCGGAGCCGCCGCCGGTCGTGAACCTGATCAGCCGCAAGCCGGTCGCCGATCGCGAATTCGCCGGCTACAGCGAGAACATCGTCGGCAGCAACGGTTTGTTCGGCACGTTCAACCAGGTGTCGGGCACGTCGGGCGTGTGGGACTACCTCGCCGACGTCAACTACCGCAAGAGCGACGGCGAGCGCGACAATGGCGATTCCAAGCTCAAGGGGCTCGATTTCCACGTCGGCTACCGGCCGGACGACATGTCGTACACGTCGCTCGACTTCCACAGCTACGACCTCAATACGGGCGATCCGGGCAAGTTGACGTACCCGCAGTTCGTCGCCGACAACGAGCAGACGACGACGCCGTACAACCGCCTGTGGACCTCGCGCTACGTCGCCAGCATCACGCACGATCGACACTTCGATGCCGACACCGAGCTGGTCGCCAAGCTCTGGTCCGGCTATCAGGACCAGGCCTCGCGTTCGCAGGATCGCGGCAGTCCGCCCACCACGGCGACCTTGCAGGACGAGCAATTCCGCTTCACCGGCCTGGATGCACGCGTCGTGCATCATTGGGGCCGCGGCAATGCATTCACGATCGGTACGACGCTGTACCATTCGGATGCGCCATTCCGGCAGTGGGGCGAAGACAATCTGGCTCCCGGACAGTACGACCGTTACGGTGTTCCGTGCGTGGCCGCGTCAGATGTCAATTGCGAGAAGCTCCGCCAGCAGCGTTCGACCGACTACGGCGCGATCTTCGCCGAGAACGTCTTCCGCTTCGCCAACGAGTGGCACTTCGTGCCGTCGGTGCGCCTGGAGAAAGAGAACGTCGATATCGACGAATCCATCCACACGCCGCGCACCGGTGATCAGCTGGTCAACCGCTCGGTCGATCACACGGTACCGTTGTTCGGTCTCGGCCTCGGCAACGATTTCGGCCACGCCAACGAAACCTATTTCAACGTGTCGCAGGGCTGGCGCCCGGTGCGCTACTTCGATATCGGCTCGCCGTTCGGCGCGCTCGATCCGAGCGCGCGCAACGATCCCGATCCGACGCACGTGCTGTCGTGGGAAGCGGGCGTCCATGGCACGCCAGTGGCGGGCCTGTTCTATGACGCCAGCCTGTTCTGGGTCAACGTGAAGGATCGTATCGAGAGCCAGCCGGCCGGCCCCGATGCGCCTCCCGGCAACACGATCAACGTGAATACCGGCGACACGCGCCATCGCGGCTTCGAAGGGCAGATCGACTACGACTTCCTCGCCGCACGCGATCCGCATACGAGCCAGCATCTGTCGGTGTTCGCGAACCTCAGCCTGCTCAATGCGGAGTTCACGGCCACGCATAACCCGGCGGTGAAGGTCGGCAATCGACCGGCGTTCTCCCCCAGCTATTTGGCCCGCGTCGGCGTCGCCTATCGCGAAGACAAGAAGCTCAAGCTGGCGTTGTCGGCGGTTTCCGTGGCGAGCCAGTACTTCCAGGATTCGAACGCGGCGATCGCCACGCCGGGAACGCCGACCTACATCCCGGCCAAGGTCCCGTCCTACACCGTCGCCGACTTCTCCGCCGACTGGTGGGTGTTGCCGCAAGTGCGCCTGCTCGGTGGCGTATCGAACCTCACCGACCGCAAGTACTACAACCGCGTGTTCTCCAACGGCATCGATCCGGCGAACGGACGGACGTTCTACGTCGGCGCGGCGTACGAGTTCTGACAGTTGGGGGCGATCGCGGCAGAATGCTGCGGTCGCCCTAATTGCGGTAAGCGACATTCGGCGAGTGTGAGATCGCCGAAGATCGGCAGAATCGGACGGCCCAACCCGTCCTTCTCAACTGGATTGCGAGCGGACTTCGGCCGATATGCGCGAATCCGACTCCGTGCGGTCATCTGTGGATCGCTTCTCGCGAGCGCTGCTTGCTCTGCACCAATGCGCGGAGGCGATCCCGTCGTAAGTCGATCGCCACAACGCGTCCGACCGAACCAACCTGCCCGTTGCATTCGTGCAGCGAACGGCGGCATTGCGCGTTCCCGCGTCGACTGTACAAATCAGCGAATTTGTCCAGTCGACGAAAAGGCTGGCGCAACGCGAGACGCGGCTGCCTACTCGTGGATACAGAAGGCGTCGCCGCGCCGAGTGATGCCACACGGTGCGCACATAAATGTCGAGTGACATCCGCCTAACAGCGGATCGATCAACGCACTCGACGAAGTCGCGGCGGTGACCTTTAGATTTCGCTTACGTTCCTTTTCGTTGCAATTCTTCACCACAAGCTAGCCTCGCGAGGTTCGTCGAGGCGGCGTCGATCACGTCCGAATTTCTCGCGAGCACCGCAAGGGCGTCCCTTCATGGGTCGGCCGGTCGTCCACATCTCGAAAGGGGTTTCAAGTGATCCCAGCCATTCACACGCGGCTGCGCGGCAGCGTTCTCGCTACCGCCGCCTTGGTGGCGTTGAGCGGAATCTCCGCCAACGCCACGCCCGCTTCTTCTTCGATCGCGGCATTTTCCGCCGCGACCGCTGCCGCCGGCGCCTCGTTCGTCACGATCGCTCCCGCCATCACGCTGCGCAGTACCGATTCGCTCGGCGGCGCCATCGCCGCCAGCCAGGTGCTGCACGTCGTCGTTTCGCTCAAGCTGCGCAACCAGGCGGCACTCGACAGCTTCATCGCGACGCTTGCGCAACCGGGTACGCCGGTCAGCCGCAGGGCGATGGTGCCGGGGCAGTTCGATGCGCAGCACGCACCGACCGCGGCGCAGGCGCAGGACGTAGCGAGCTACCTGCAACAGGCCGGCTTCACGAACATCGAGGTCGCGCCGAATCGCCTGCTGGTCAGCGCGGATGCGCCGGCGAGCACCGTCGAATCGACGTTCGGCACCTCCATCTCGACGGTGACGACCGCGGACAACCGCCAAGCGTTCGCCAACACGCTGCCGGTGCAGATCCCGGCAAGCCTGCAGGACGTCGTGCAGTCCGTCATCGGCCTGCAGAGCGTCTACATTCCGCATCTGATGTCCGTGCCGACGGTGCAGTCGGCGACCACGCACGACCCGGTCGAGTTCGCCGCGATCTACGGCGCCACCGGCGTGCCGGTGGCCGCCGGCGTGCCGATCGGTATCCTGACCGAAGGCACCATGGCGCCGGCGATCGCCGACCTCAGCACGTTCGCCGTGGCCAATGGCTTGCCGCAGGTCGATACGCAGGTCGTCGTCACGCACGGCAGCAGCACCGACAACAGCGGCCTGATCGAATGGGATCTGGACACGCAGGACATCGTCGGCATGGGCGGCGGCGTCGTCGGCTCGCTGATCCTGTACGACATGCAGTCGCTGTTGAACACGGAGATCATCACCGCGATCAACCGGGTCGTCAGCGACGATGCGACCAAGATCATCAACGGTTCGCTCGGTGAATGCGAAACCGGCGCGCAGCAGGACGGCTCGTGGGCGGCGGCGGAAACGATTTTCCAAGCCGCGATCGCCAACGGTCAGACCTTCTCGTTCTCCACCGGCGACAAGGGCGCCGACGAGTGCCAGAACGGCCATACCACGCCGAGCTGGCCGGCGAACTCGCAGTATGTCGTCGCCGTCGGCGGCACCACGGTCGATACGACCGGCACCACGTACAACAGCGAAGCGGCATGGATCGACGGCGGCGGCAGCCCCAGCTTGTACGAGCCCAAGCCGACCTGGCAGAACACCTTCGTCACAGGCACTAAGCGCGGGCTGCCGGACGTCGCGTTCGACGGCGACCCCGCCAGCGGCGCGCTGCTCTACGTCGGCAACAGCCGCGTGCAGGAGGGCGGTACGAGTCTTTCCTCGCCGCTGTTCGTCGGTTCGTGGGCACGTCTCATCGCCGCGCACGGAAACCTCGGCTTCGCCGCGCCGCTGCTGTATCAGCAGCTGACGTCGGTCGACTTCCATGACGTGACCACCGGCAACAACGGCGGCGAAACCGCCGGCCCGGGCTGGGATTTCACGACGGGTCGGGGCAGCTTCGACCTCGCCCAAGTCAACGCGCACATCTCGACGACGCAGAACACGGTGGCGGCGACGGTTGCCACGTCGTTCGCGCCTGCCAACGTCGCCGTCGGCGCGTCCAGCACGTTGACGATCACGCTGACCAACACGAATGCAGACGCAGCGACGCTGACCTCGGACTTGACCGATACCTTCCCGGCGGGTCTCGTTGCCGCTTCGTCGCCGAATGCATCGACGACCTGCACCGGTGTGACCGCCACGTCGACGAGCGGCTCGGTGACCTTGCCGAGCGGTGCGGCGATTCCGGCTGCCGGCTCTTGCACCGTCACCATCTCGGTGACGTCGGCAGCGACCGGAGCCTACGTGAACACCATCGCAGCGGGCGCGCTGCAGACGGGCGCGGGTGCCAGCCCGGCACCGGCCACGGCGACCCTGATCGTCACCGCGGGCGGCAGCAATCCCGCGTTGGCGGCCAACCCCAATCCGATCGCGATGTCGGTACCGGCGGGCTCCAGCCAAGTCGGCAGCCTGACCGTCGCCAACATCGGCGGCGGCACGCTCGCCTATCACGTGCAGGAATCGGCATCGGCACCGCCTTCGGCGCCGGCCGGATACCACGCACCCGCGCAGGCGGCGAGCGGCAGCTTCACGCTGGGCGCAGGCGCAAGTTCCAACGCGCAGGGCACGGCGATCGTCCTCGGCAGCTCGTCGATTTCGCAGACCGCGAGCAACACGCCGGGAGCCGGCGGTGTTTCGTGTGCCGCGACCGATGGCAGCAGCACGTCCGACAACAGCTGGTGGCGCCGGTTCTACTTCAGCGAATACCCGCAGGTCGGCAGCAGCACGAACATCCAGAGCGTGACGATCACCTCGGGCGTGTCCGGACCGAACGGCCTGCCGCTGACGATCAACCTGTACACGATCCCGCATTCGACGACGGTCAACACGATTCCGACCGAGGCGCTGACGCTGGTCGGCACCGGTGCCGGCAGCATCGACAGCGGTCTGGTGACGGCGACGATTCCGGTGCTCGGCACGGTCGACGACACCGTCAACAAGGATCTGGTGGTCGAGTGGCATACCGACGGCGTCAATGGCGGCAAGTTCGTGCCGGGATCGACGACCTCGACGGAAACGCACCCGACGTTCATCTCCTCGGCAGGATGCGGCATCACCGAACCGGCGACCTCGGCCAGCATCGGCGTGCCGACCTTCCACATCGTGATGGTGGTCAACCTCGGCGGCAACGGCGCGCCGGTGTGCCAGAACGCGTCCGACGTCTCCTGGCTCAGCGTAACGCCCAATGCGGGCACGCTCGCCGCGGGCGCATCCTCGGCAGCGGCCCTGAGCGTGGACGCGACCTCGCTGACCGCCGGCAACTACTCGGCGAACCTGTGCCTGATCAGCAATGATCCGAACTCGCCGTTGACGACGCTTCCCGTGAATGTGACGGTGACGGGCGGCGGACAGCCGGGCACGCCGACCCTTGCGAAGACGTTCGCTCCGACGAGCATCGCAGCCGGCGCGACCAGCACGCTGACGATCACGCTGTCCAACGGCAACGCCAGTGACGACACGTTGACGGCCAACCTCACCGACACGTTCCCGAGCGGGCTCGTCGTCGCGCCCACGCCGAACGCATCGACCACGTGCAGTGGCGGCAGCGGCGTCACAACGAGCAGCGCGGCGGTCACGCTCGGCCAGGGCGCGAAGATCCCGGCGACGGGCACCTGCACGGTCAGCGTCGACGTCACGGCCGCCAACGGTGGCAGTTTCGCCAACACGATCGCCGCCGGCGCGCTGCAGACCGATCAGGGCAATAACGCCGCTGCCGCGAACGCCACGCTGACCGTCACCGGCGGCTCAGCGACGTCGCCGCTCGCCAGCGTCACGCCGGCGTCGATCAGCCTGACGGCTGCCGCGGACTCGACCGCCTCGCAGACGCTGACCATCGCCGATGCTGCAGGCCACGACCCGCTGACGTTCTCGATTGCCTCGAGCACCTCGACGGCGAGCAAGCCGCAGCTGGTGCCGCACATCGCCTACTCGAAGAAGAACACGCCGCACCAACGCAAGGCCGAGCTCACGCTCGCGTCGAGCCGGCATTCGGTGTCGACGCAGCACGATCCGGCACCGTGGTCGCCGCGCAGCGCAGCCGGCGACATCACCTTCGTCGTCGACGACGGCACGGCCGAGGACGACGTCGGACTCAACGACGCGCAGAGCGGCGGCAACGAGTCGTTCGCCGCGATATGGGTGAATCGCTTCACCGCGACCGGCCCGCTGACGATCGACTCGATCTCGGTGTTCTGGGACAGCCGCAGCGGCTTCGTCTCCGGCCTGCAGGCGAACCTCGTGGTCTACTACGACGCCAACGCGACCGGCGACATCACCAATGCCGTCCGTATCGGCGACGACGATCTCGTCGACATCGACACCACCCAGCTGAACGCGTTCCAGAACTACACGACCGCGTTCAACGTGCCGGGCGCGGGCGACGTCTACATCGGTTTCGTCGACCAGTACGCGCTGGTCGCCGGCGGCTACCCGGGCATCATCAGTCCGGCCGCGATCGACGAAACGCCGCCGCATCACGGGCAGTCGTGGGTTTCCGGCTCGAGCGACGGCAATACGCCGGTCGACCTCAATGATCTGGCCAACAACGACTTGACCGGCACGATCGACTCCGAGGGCATTCCGGGCAACTGGCTGATCCGCGCGACCGGTGGTGCCGGTGGCGGGGCTCCCTGCACGGGTCCGGCGGTCACCTGGCTCAGCGCGAGCCCGGCGACGGGTACGGTCGCCGGCGGTTCGAGCACGGCAGTCACCGTCACGGCGACGCCGGCGACGAGCAGCCTGCAGCCCGGCAGCTACACGGCCGATCTGTGCCTGACGACGAACGATCCGACGCAGCCGCTGCTGGCCGTGCCGGTGACGCTGACGGTGACGCCGGCGACCGCGACGGACCCGTGTTCGGCCGCGGGCACGATCTTCTGCGACGGCTTCGACGGCAGCAGCGGGGGTGCCTACACGCAGCCGGTCGTCGACCCCGGCTTCGAAGCGACCACGCAGGACGGCGGTTCCAATCCGAACTGGCAGAGCGAAGACACCAATCCCACCGCCGGGTCCGGCGCGACGGTGTTCTGGTCGAACGATGTCGGCGTGCCGACCCACAGCGGCATCTACGTCGCCTATTTCGGCGGCTGGGGCGGCAGTGGCGCGGAGACGCAGAACTTCTCGCAGACGGTGACGTTCGCGAGCGCAGGCCCGCTGTACCTCAACTACTGGCGCACCGTCGGCGATGCCCCGGACGTGCCTTCGTCGATGGTGGTTTCCATCGACGGCACGCCGGTGGAGACGACCGACTTCAGCAACTTGCAGCCGGACAGCGATTTCGAGCAGCAGTCGATCGACGTCAGCGCTTTCGCCGACGGCGCCGCTCACGTGATCCAGTTCCAATACGTCTACGACGGCAGCGGATCGAGCGACGGCGACGTTCTCGTCGACGACGTCTCGGTCGATCAGAGTCCGATCTCGTCGCAGACGCGCGTGAATCGTCCGCGCTGATCCATCTTTTTGGTTCCGTCCCCTTCGGGCCTCCTTCGGGAGGCCCTTTTTTTTGCGTCGCGCCTGTGTCGCGCATCGATCGAGCGGCATGAGTCCCGGTCCGGCGCCGGTGCAGGGCGCCGGCCTGGGTGCTACGCCAGCGCATGAAGTGATGGCGACTCGCCATGATCGCCCTAACGCCCGCCTAACGATTTCGCTGCCAGACTGATCCCATTCGACTCTCGACGGGGATTTCCATGCGACGTTCTTTCGTTGCCGCTTTCGCGTCCGCCGCGTTCAGCCTTGCCGCGCTCGCGCACGCCGACACGACGTTGCTCAACGTCTCGTACGACCCGACACGCGAGCTGTACCGCGAAGTCAACGCCGCGTTCGCGGCCGAGTGGAAGCAGCAGGCCGGCGAAGCCGTGACGATCAACCAGTCGCACGGCGGATCGGGCAAACAGGGGCGCGCGGTCATCGACGGGCTCGAAGCCGACGTCGTCACGCTGGCGCTCGCCTACGACATCGACGCGCTGCACGAGCATGGCGACCTGGTGCCGGCCGACTGGCAGAAGCGTCTGCCGGACAACAGCTCGCCGTACACCTCGACCGTCGTGTTCCTCGTGCGCAAGGGCAACCCGAAAGGCATCAAGGATTGGGACGATCTGGTCAAGCCGGGCGTCGGCGTGATCACGCCGAATCCGAAGACCAGCGGCGGCGCGCGCTGGAACTATCTCGCGGCGTGGGCGTACGCGTCGAAGAAATACGGCGGCGACGCGGCGGCGAAGGATTTCGTCGGCAAGCTGCTGAAGAACGTGCCGGTGCTGGACAGCGGCGCGCGCGGCGCGACGACGACGTTCGTCGAGCGCGGCCAGGGCGACGTGCTGCTGGCGTGGGAGAACGAGGCCCTGCTGGCGCTCGGCGAGACCGGCGGCAAGGACAAGTTCGAGATCGTGGTGCCGTCGCTGAGCATTCTGGCCGAGCCGCCGGTGTCGGTGGTCGACAAAGTCGTCGACAAGCGCGGCACGCGCAAGGTCGCCGAGGCGTACCTCAAGTTCCTGTACACGACGCGGGGACAGGAAATCGCCGCGAAGAACCACTATCGCCCGCGCGATGCGGCCGTCGCTGCGAAACACGCGGCCGATTTTCCCACGGTGAACCTGGTCACGATTGACGAAGCGTTCGGCGGCTGGCAAAAGGCACAGCAGACCCACTTCGCGGACGGCGGCACGTTCGACCAGATCTACGTGCCGGGCGCGAAATAGGTCACCGCTTCCTTCAACCACGGACATCCCATGCGTCTTCGGTGGCGCCGTCACGCGCTGCCCGGTTTCGGGCTGACGTTCGGCCTGTGCGTGAGTTACCTCGCGCTGATCGTGCTGATTCCGCTCGCGGCGCTGGCGCTGAAGTCGGCCACGCTCGGACCCGAGCAGTTCTGGGCCGCGGTGTCGTCGCCGCGTGCGCTGGCGTCGTACCGCGTCACCTTCGGCTGCGCGGCGCTGGCGGGACTGGTCAATCTCGTGCTCGGTCCGCTGCTGGCCTGGGTGCTGGTGCGCTACCGGTTTCCGGGACGCAAGCTGATCGACGCGCTGGTCGACCTGCCGTTCGCGCTGCCGACGGCCGTCGCCGGCATCACGCTGACCGCGCTGTATGCGTCGAACGGTCCGCTCGGCCGCTGGCTCGAAGCGGCCGGCTGGAAAGTCGCCTACACGCCGAGCGGCATCACGGTGGCGCTGATCTTCGTCAGCCTGCCGTTCCTCGTGCGCAGCGTGCAGCCGGTGCTGGAGCAGCTCGAACCCGACATCGAAGAGGCGGCGGCGACACTCGGCGCCGGACGCCTGACCACGCTGTGGCGCGTCGTGCTGCCGACCCTGTGGCCGGCGATCCTGGCCGGCTTCGCGCTCGCGTTCGCGCGCGCGATCGGCGAGTACGGCTCGGTCATCTTCATCGCCGGCAACATGCCGATGGTGTCGGAGATCACGCCGCTGCTGATCACGGCCAAGCTCGACCAGTACGACTACGCCGGTGCGACGGCGATCGCGGTCGTGCTGCTCGCCTCGTCGTTCCTCGCCCTCGTCGCGATCAACCTGCTGCAGCTGTGGACGGTGCGGCGGCGCTCGGCGGAGGTTCGATGAGCCTGCCCGTCGCGCGCAAGTCCTCGACCGCGCTGCGCGATCCGCGCTGGTTGCGCTGGAGCCTGCTGACGATCGCGCTGCTGTTCGTCGGCCTGTTCCTCGTGCTGCCGCTGATCGCGGTATTCGGCTACGCGTTCGAGAAGGGATGGGAAGTCTATCGCGCGGCCCTCGTCGATGCCGATGCGCGCGCGGCGATCCGCCTGACCCTGCTGGTCACCGCGATCGCCGTGCCGCTCAACACGCTGTTCGGCGTCGCCGCGGCGTGGCTGGTCACGCGCTACGCCTTCCGCGGCAAAGGCATCCTTCTGAGCCTGATCGATCTGCCATTCGCGGTGTCGCCGGTCATCGCCGGTCTCGTCTTCGTGCTGCTGTTCGGCGCGCAGGGCTGGCTCGGGCCGTGGCTGGCCGCGCACGACATGAAGATCATCTTCGCGGTACCGGGTATCGTGCTGGCGACCACCTTCGTCACGTTTCCGTTCGTCGCGCGCGAGCTGATTCCGCTGATGCAGGCGCAAGGCAGCGACCAGGAGCAGGCCGCGATCACGCTCGGCGCATCGGGCTTGGCGATGTTCTGGCGCGTCACGCTGCCGAAGATCGGCTGGGGCCTGCTGTACGGCGTCATCCTCTGCAATGCGCGCGCGATCGGCGAGTTCGGCGCGGTTTCCGTCGTCTCAGGACACATCCGGGGCCTCACCAACACGATGCCGCTGCACGTCGAAATCCTCTACAACGAATACAACCGCACGGCCGCGTTCGCGGTGGCATCGCTGCTCGCGCTGCTCGCATTGCTGACGCTCGTGCTGAAGCAGATCATCGGCTGGCGCGCGCAGCGCACGGCGGAGCCCGGCGCATGAGCATCGACGTCGCCGGCATCCGCTATAGCTACGGCAACGCGCCGGCGCTGAACGGCATCGACCTCAGCATCGAGTCGGGCGAACTGCTCGCCCTGCTCGGGCCTTCCGGCTGCGGCAAGACGACCCTGCTGCGCGTGATTGCGGGGCTGGAATTTCCCGACCAGGGCACGGTGCGCTTCAACGGCCGCGACGTCAGCCGCGTCAGCGCGCGCAAGCGTCACACCGGCTTCGTGTTCCAGCACTATGCGCTGTTCAATCACCTGACCGTGTTCGAGAACGTGGCGTTTGGCCTGCGCGTGCGACGATGGCGCCTGCGCCCGAAGCGCGAAGAACTCCAGCGCAAGGTCGGCGAACTGCTCGAACTCGTGCAGCTCGGCGAACTCGCGCAGCGCCACCCGGCGCAGCTGTCCGGCGGCCAGCGACAGCGCGTCGCGCTCGCACGCGCGCTGGCGGTCGAGCCGGAAATCCTTTTGCTCGACGAACCGTTCGGCGCACTCGACGCGCGCGTGCGCGGCGACCTGCGCCGCTGGCTACGCGGACTGCACGATCGCATCCACGTGACCAGCGTGTTCGTCACCCACGACCAGGAAGAAGCCTTCGAACTGGCCGACCGCATCGCCGTGATGAACCAGGGTCGCATCGAGCAGCTGGCCGATCCGCAAACCTTGTACACGCAGCCGGCCAGTCCGTTCGTGTGCCGCTTCCTCGGCGAGGTGAACGAACTGCCGGCGGCGCTGCATGCGAACTGGTCGGGCCAGGGGGCGAGCGATGTCGTCGCCTTCGTACGCCCGCACGACCTCGATTTCGAGCTCGATCCTGCCGGACGTGCGACCGTCGAAAGCGTGCGCGACCTCGGGCCCACCGTGCGCATCGAGGCGCGTCATCCGGCGCTCGCCAAGGCCCTGGTCGCGATCCACGAGCGCGGCCGCTTCGACGGCAATCGCCTGCAGGCCGGCCAGGCCGTCGCGGTCGGCGCACGCAGCTGGACCTTGTTCCGTGGCGACACGGCGGTGCCGGCGGTTCGCTGACATCCGTTTCACATCGGGTTGGCGGAAACTCGCCGCTCAATCGGTACATTGTCGTGCCCGGAACTCCATGGAGCGAGCCATGCGCTTGTTGATCGCCAGTTTGTTCGTGTTGAACGCCGCCTCGGCCTTGGCGGCCACGGACACGCTCATCCTCGACGCGGCACAAACCGGCCGGCTCGGCGCGCTTCAGACCGGCGCCACGCTGGTCGTCGACGGCGTGCCCGACGGCTTCGGCGGCACCAAGAGCCTGTGCTTCGAGCGCATCGAGATCTACGCGCCCGGCGCGCGCATCGTCGCCGTCGGCGCCGACGGCGAGCGCGAGGTGCCGCGCAGTCCGCGCGTGCACCTGATCGGCACGAGTGCGGACGGCAGCGTGCGCGCCAGCGTCGGCTTCGATCCGGATTTCGGCCACGTATCCGGGTTCGGGTCGGCGCCGGCCGGCGCGTTCTCGCTCAGCGGCGAGCGCGAAGGCGCCACCTTGCGTCTGCGCGCGCGACCGACCGCGGACACCTTGCCGCCCGGGGTCGTGCCGCAGACGGTGCCGAGCGACGACGCGCTCCCGAGCGGGCGCGCGATGCCGGATGCGCTCACGCTGGCGCTCACCGCGAATTCGGCCACCGGCGCGTTGCGCTCGGCCGTCGTCGCCGTCGATACCGACAACGAGTTCATGTCGCTGCGCTTCTCGAACAATACGGCGGCGGCGACGAGCTGGCTCGGCGACCTGTTCGGCGCCATGAACGTGATGTACAACCGCGACCTCAACGTCAGCCTGCAGCAAGGCACGACCTACCTTCGCACGACGGCCGATCCGTATTCGCTAGCTGCGGGGACGGCGGCCAACTCGTCCGACCTCAACCAGTTCGGAAGCTATTGGCAGGCACACTACGGCAGCGTTTCGCGCAGCTTCGCGCTGCTGCTTTCCGGCGTGTCGTCGGGTGGCAATCCGCCGGGCAACTCGGCCTCGGGCATCGCCTGGATAAACGCCTACTGCCAGACGCAGTCGCAAGGCGGCAGCTACAGCGTGGAAAAGATCTTCACGAACCCGCAGGTGCCGCTGAATTACTCGGCACTGATCGTCGGCCATGAGATCGGCCACAACTTCGGCGCCTATCACACGCATTGCACGAACACGGCGAACGGCAGCGCGCCGACCGCCTCGAACACGATCGACCAGTGCTACGCCGGCGAGTCCGGCTGCTATTCGGGTGCGACGAGCTGCCCGACGACGGGCCCGGGCCATCCGGCCGGCACGGTCATGAGCTACTGCAACCTGCAAGGCTGCAACGGCGGCGCCAACGTGCTGCAGTTCCACCCGACGCAGATCACCGTGCTGAACACGCTGATCGCGCAGAACACGCCGTCGTGCCTGTCCGCCAACGCGGATGAAGTCTTCTCCAACGGCTTCGATTGAGGTTGCTGGGTTTGGAAGAGCAAAGACTGGAACGCGAAGAACACGAAGGTGGGAAAAAAGGAAAATAGATAAAAAAGCTTTTGCTTTCTTCGTGTTCTTCGTGTCCTTCGTGTTTCAATCTTCCCGCTTTCAGTCTTTTTTTCGCCTCGGACCCGCCCCATTCAATCCCGCATCAGCGTCGACTTGCCGAACAGGCTCTCGACGAGATCCACAGCCAGCAGCGCGGTCTGGTTGCGCACGTCGAGCGCGGGATTGAGCTCGACGATGTCGAGCGAGCCGACCAGGCCCGTGTCGGCGATCATTTCCATGCACAGCTGCGCTTCGCGGTAGTTCGGGCCGCCGGGAATCGTCGTACCCACGCCCGGCGCGATCGTCGGGTCGAGGAAATCGACGTCGAAGCTGACGTGCAGGTGCGTGTTCTTGTCGATGCCGTCGAGCGCCTCGGCCATCACGCGCATCATGCCGATCTCGTCGATGTAGCGCATGTCGTAGATGTCGAGCCCGGCCTCGCGCACCAGGCGCTTCTCGCCCGGATCGACCGAGCGGATGCCGATCTGGCGGATCGCCGCGGTATCCAGCATCGGCGCCGCGCCGCCGAGTTCGGTCAACTCGCGCGGGCCGTAGCCGCACAGGCACGCGACCGGCATGCCGTGCACGTTGCCCGAAGGCGTGACGGTGGACGTGTTGAAGTCCGCATGCGCGTCGAGCCAGATCACGCGCAGCGTCTTGCCGCGCTCGCGGCAATGGTTGGCGACCGCCGCGATCGAGCCGATCGCCAGGCAATGATCGCCGCCGAGCAGGATCGGCAGGCGCTCGCCGGCGAGCTCGGCTCCGACCGCCCGCATCACCGCGCGATTCCACGCGACCACGTCCGGCAGGTGCCGATAACCGTCGACCGGCGGCTGCCAGGGGTTGAAGGGGCCGGCAAGATTGCCGCGGTCGATCACGTCGAGGCCGCGGGCGATCAACGCCTCGCCGAGACCGGCCACGCGCAGCGCCTCCGGACCCATCGAGGCGCCGCGATGGCCGGCGCCGATGTCGGTCGGCGCGCCGACCAGGGAAATCGGTGGGAAGTTCTGCATGACGCATCTACGCCGCGGCTGCTCGAGAGCCCGGCATGATCCGCGAAAAGGGCGGCGCCGTCACGACGCGCCGCGCGAGGTCAGGCGAACGCTTGGCCGCTGCGCTCCGGCCGCGCGACGCAGGCGCGCACGAGCGCGAGCAGCCGCTCCGGCCCTTCGGCCTTGCCGAGCGCGGCGTCGCAGCCGGCGTCGAGCGCGGCGCGCAGCACCTGTTGGTCGCGCTCCGCGCTGAAGCAGACCAGCGCGATCCGTGCGAACTGCGGTTCGCGGCGCAGCATCGCGGCGACCTCGGTGGCGGTTTCGCCGCGCAACCAGTAGTCCAGCACGACCGCGTGGCAGGGCCAGCGCGTGAGCGACTGCCACAGCACGTCGGTATTGTTCTCGATGTGCACCGTGCAGCCGCGCGCTTCGAGCTGCGCGCCGGTCAGCATCGCCTGCACCGGATCGTCTTCGACCAGCAGCACGCGCAGGGCCTCGCGATGGCTGGCCTGCCGCGCGACGACTTCCGCGTTGGCGTGACCGAGTTCGTCCAGCAGCTGGCGCAGTGGCGCAGCCAGGCGCAGCGCGAAAGTGGCCGGCGCGTCGCGCGCCTCCGGCGGACTTTCGTCCCAGCCGTGCATCAGCTGGTCGGCCGCGCGTGCTCGTTCGCCGAGACGCTCGTAGCCATAGGCGAGGGCCGACCCGGCAAGCCGGTGGACGTGGGTTTCCAGCTCGCGCCGCTTCGCATCGTCATGCGGGCTGGCCGCGAAGACGCGCCAGGCGGTATCGAGCACCTCGAACTTGCGCGCCAGCGACGCGGCGTAGCGCGTATGCAGGTCGTCGAAGCGCTGGTTGAATTCGGTCATCGGCGGTGATCCGGTTCGCTGGGCCGCGGCGTGGCATCACGGCCGGCGCCGCGGCGGCAGCGCAAGCATCGCACTCGGCATGCCGGTGCGGTGCAGGGTTCACGATCTTTTACGCACCGCCGTGACAACGTCATGCAACGATGCGAGGGTTGCTGCGCAAAAACGCGCATTCCCGCCATTGTGGAGATTTTCAATGAGCCATCTTACCGATCAGGTTCTCGGTCAACTCGACCCGGCCACGATCCAGCAAATCGCCGCACAGCTCGGTGTCGATCCGCAGCAGGCCGAAGCCGCGATCCAGCAGGCGGTGCCGCTGGTGGTCGGCGGCCTCGCGCGCTCGGCATCGACCGACGAAGGCGCCAGCGCCATCCACAGCGCCGCGGCCGACCACGCCGGTCTCGACATCGGTTCGATTCTCGGCAGCATGCTCGGCGGCGGCAGCGCCGGCGGGTCCGCGCTCGGCAACGCGCTCGGCGCCGGCGCCGGCGGCTCGATCCTCGGCAGCATCTTCGGCAACCGTCAGGACCAGGCGACGCAAGGCCTCGGCCAGGCCAGCGGCCTCGGCGCGCAGAACGCAGGGCAGTTGCTCGCGATCCTCGCGCCGATCGTCATGAGCGTGCTCGGCAACCTCAGCCAGCGTCAGGGCATGAGCCCCGGCGGCCTCGGCAGCGCGCTCGGCCAGGAGTCGCAGCGCATCAACCAGAGCGGCAACGGCGGCCTGCTCGGCTCGATCCTCGACCAGGACGGCGACGGCCAGCTCGGCCTCGGCGACCTGCTCAAAGTCGGTGCCGAGATGCTCGGTTCGCGCAATCGCGCCTGATCCATGGCACCTGCCCCATCGCGCCTGGCCTCGCCCGGGCGCTCGGGCAGGCGCGAACGTTCACCGACGGCTCGCGGACGCGGTCAGTAGTAGCGCGGAATCGGTCCGCGCTGCGGCGTCTGCCGGTCGGACAAGTCGAAGAAGAACTCGTCGACATAGCACCAGCCCCACCCCTCGGGCGGATCGTAGCCTTCGATGATCGGATGCTTCGTGGCGTGGTAATGCTTCGTCGCATGCCGATTGGGCGACTGATCGCAGCAGCCGACATGCCCGCAGGTACGGCACAGGCGCAGGTGCAGCCAGACCGAGCCGGTCTTCAGGCACTCCTCGCAACCGAGCGCGCTCGGGGTGACGGTCTGGATCGTGTCGAGGTGGGTGCAGGTGTCGGGCATGGGGTGGCTCGGCGGTCTGGACAGGGGATCGGGTAGGGGTTGTGAACCTGAGCTGAAATCGTCACGTACCATCGAACCGCGTATTCGGTCGCGCTGTCGGCAGCTTCGACGCCCGATTGCGCAAGCGGCTGCGTCCGTTGCGTCATGCTGGCGTTCTCACGGCAAGTTCTGTTCAGTATTCCAGAGTTGTGGAATCGGCGCGCCACTACTTGGGTTGGTGAGCACTCATGTGCTCGCCCTGTGTCCGCGGCTCCAGGTCGCTGTTCGGAGACCTCCCGCACGCCGAGCGACTGTCGGTAGCTCCCCCTCGAATCGCAACCATGTCTGATGCACGAACTTGCTCGGCGGTGCCTGGTCGCCATCAATGATCTCGAGGCCGTACAGAGTATAGAACGGCAACTTACTTCGGATGGATGGCGGGTGGTACGGCTTCTAGGACCTGTCGGTCAGCTTGGAAGGCATCGGAAAATTGCCTGCAACCGTGTTGACGACCTCTGATTGAGCCTCAAGGCATCGAGGATACTGCCCGCTCACTTCACTAGTCGGGCATAGGGAGAGCTTCGGCGGGGTTTCCTGCCGATTTCCATCGTTGTCGGTTGCGGCGCCTCGGATCGAATGGAACCAAGACGGCCCTCGAGAGGCGGCATTGGCCGCGGGCGCGACGTTCGGCGCAAGGGTTCAGCGCAATAAGAGCGGCAACTCCGCGGAGCACGCACCCAGCGTTTCGAACCAGACTTCAACTCGCTGCGTCAAGTCACCCTTCGTCTTGCTGTCATCGTTTCCGATTTCCCTAATCGAGGAGAAGTCATGCATGTGCTCGAGCGAGCTCCAGCGTTGTTGCGTACGGGGAGGAAACACCGTGAACGCTTCCGGCAGCGGATTTCCGGAATGATCGAGACCATCAAGCAATTCCCACACGCGCTGCCTTCGCGTCTCGGCAAGGGTCAAATTCTTGGACTTCGTAGACGAACTGCAGGATCCGGCGAAGTCCGCCTCGCTCGAGAAGCCGCGAATATCCAGCACGGGTTTCACGTTCGGATCACGTGATGCGCATTCGCGCAGACGTCGCCCGAGTCGTAGCAGCACTTCTTTGTACCCAGGCTCCACCTCTACGCCCTGGATGGCCTTCGAACGCGCTTCGGGATCGTCGAATCCGCATGGCACCTGGGCGGTGTGGAGAAACGGAACCACGAGCACGCCACGATCCGCTCCGCGCATGTTCGAGATAAACGTGACACTGCCGGCCGATGCACTGCTGGTTTGCGGTGCGGACCCGCAGCTCGCGCCCGCACCGATGCTTTGGCTCGGCGTCGTACGAACGAGTCGAGAGGTTTGCGACAGCGGCACCAGCGTCAAGCCGGGGCTTCCGGTATTCTCGCCGTCGGGTGCCACCACGGCCCAGAGCGGCCCTGGCCACAGCAAATAACCGCGAGTCAGAGTGCAGATTCTGTCGCTGAGTGCACGATCGACTGCGAACACCGGCACCGACGGAAGCGTGCCAAATGATGTGACAGGCGGGATCAGCAACGCGAGGATCAGCCCTGTATAGGCGGCAATGACGAGGGCCTTGTTGGCGACGGTCGCATCGCTGCCACGGTAGTTCGGTGAGGATTGCGATCGACCGGTCACGTTCGTATAGGCGAGCGTCGCGAGCTTGACGATTTCTGCGGGATTCTCGGAAAGCCAGATCGTCTCCCACGTCGTTTCCAGCTTCGCGTACAGCGCGAGTCGAGGATCGAACGATGCGATGACGCTGATGTCCTTGTCCTTCGAAGCAATGATCTCGTTTCGCGAGCCGTAGTATCGAGTCACCGCAACGCAGGCCGACCAGGCGACGAGCACCACCAGCGCGTTGACCCCCGTCCACAGTCCGATCCACGATTGCAGGAGGAGGGTGGCGCCGAGGCCGACGAGCAGAGCCAGAATCGGCTTCTTGATCCGTCGCGGCCAAGTTCCCCAGGCGCTCTGAATGCGCGCATGCCGAGCGCGGCACCGGTCCAGAAGTCGGGTTTTGAAGCCCTGATCGTCGAAGATGGATGCGGCTTCGTCGGTCATCGCCTTCGACGCCCGCAGCGCCTTGCGTATCGATGCAATCTGCGAGACCTGAGCGGTCAGTCGCTTCGACTCGAAGATCGACTCCATGCTGTCCAGCAAACGAATTGCCTTTGCGATGTTCTCCGAGGATTGCCGGTTCTCAGCGACGAACGCCACCATCTCTTGCTGGAGATTGCTCGAATATTCGAATGCCGAGCGGTCCTCGACGAAGGCCTCGAGGCCGAATCGGTTGAAAAGCATCGCCGCTTGCCTCAACGCGCCATTGGGGCGAGATACATAGGCGTAGACATCGTCGGCCAGCTCATGAAGCTGCACTCCGGGCGTATCTGGCTTCGGCGCCGCGCCCCCCGAGACTGTCGCTCTGGAAGCGCGGCGCTCGCGAGTTTCGCGAATGTACGGTGCGACCAGTTTGCGCCATGCGATGGCCCAAGCTCCTTCGACCACGCCAACCTTACCGGAGGCCGCCGTCCATATCTCTCCGGATGACCAGCTGTCGCTGCTCACGAGTACCGCGATTGCGCGATCGAGCGACATCCTCTCTTCTTCGGGCGCGTTCATCGACCCGTTTTCGGCGCCAATTCCCGTCATGATGCGTGTCTCCGAACTGCGTTGTCAGGGATGCAGGATTTGTTCGATGAAGGCAACCGATCGTTCCAGTCCGAGCAGATACAGGTCTTCCATGTCTCTTTCGCTCAGGTTGAAATTGAGCCAGTTGTGATCGCCCGTATCGATGAACGCGATATTCGGCCTGCTCGCGCCGCCGCTGACCTGCTGTGCGAGTCGCACATAACGAACGGCTTCGCGATCTCTCGAATAGCGAATCGAGCTGATTGCCTTGACGACGTACTGGCGGAACGCGGACATCGATCCGGGTTCCGGCGCTCCTCTGGATTTGTCGACGCCGGTCAACGCCACACCGATCGTTGGGATGCGTCGACCGGCCGCCCTATAGAGCTGCGTCGCGAAAGCATCGATCGGAAAATTGGACAGCAAGCCCCCGTCGAGGAAGAACATCGCCTCGAGCGCGCTCGCCTCCTCGACGTAGGACTGCGCGTAGTACTTCTCGTATTTTTCGCCCACGTAAGCTTTCCAGCGGATGTCGTCCAGCCTGAGCTCGTAGGGCTCGAAGAACAGAGGGATCGACATCGACGCTCGTGCCATGATGGCTGGCGAATACCGTGCGTACCTGGGATCGAAAAGATCGATGTTGAGCGGAAAGACGATCTTCTCTCCGATCGGCATCGCCATCGCGGTGATGCTGAGCAGGCGATCGGCATCGCCGTCGTCTGTGCGAACCGGCGGATCCGCGATGCCGAAAGCGTTCAGCAGGTTGGAGTGCAGGCGGCGGAGAACGCGGCGCAACTCGTCGATCGTCTCGATGTCGCCGAGCCGTTCGAGTTCGCGTGACAGCCAGGATTCGAAGCTGTAACCCTTGAAAAGACCGTAGCAGCGGATCAGGCGCTGAAGTGCGCTCAATGCCGGAAGGACCAGTTCTCCGAAATCGAAGCTCCTTCGTTTCAGGAAACTCTTGATCAGGCGACGATACAAATACGGCCCGTCGAGAAATGACGCTGCGGGCATGACGGTCAACGCAGACAGGAGCTTCTCCGCCACGGGAGTCTCGAACGCGTCCTTTCGCACGCAGGTCATCAACAGCGCGACGATCGAGCCCGCGGACGTCCCTGCAAGGCCTGCGAAGCGGATGCCGATGTTTTCCAGTCCTCGAATGAAGCCCAGAAGTGCAATGCCCAGCGTACCGCCGCCCTGAAGGACGAGGTTCGCGAGCAGAAATTTCTCGCCGCCGCGTTCGATCAGCGGCATGCCGATGCCGACGCCGCGTTCCTCGGCGGACAACAAATCGGTGCGCAGGCTACCGAGGTTCTGCAACGCAAGGCGGCCTCGCGGAGAGTCGTCGTAGAGCCTTGTCATGCCGAAATCCTTCGGGCGAGTTTCGTGTACGAAGCCGACGATGAACGAGCGAACGAAGCGGACAGGGTCATGACAGGATCCGGTGGAAGAGTTGCGGATCGACGACCCCGGTGACAGGAAGCCCGCCCATGGACTGAAATTCGCGCACGCAGGCGACGCTGTTCCGGCCGTAGACGCCATCGGCGACGACGGGAATCGATCGGTCGGTCAGGCCCAGCTGCAGGAGACGCACGTCGAGCCCTCGAGCGAGCGGCGACATCTGCGACAGCGTCCGCGATCCTGGCTGCGGGCCGTCGTAGCAGTTGGGCGGCGACTCGCTCAGAGTCGCGACCGAGATCTCCATGCCGCGAACGACGAGAGGAAGCTCAAGGCCCCAATGACCCTGATCGATCAGGCGTTGCAAAGCGTCTATGCGATAGATGGTTGTGCGCAGGTCCCTGCGCGGATGAGTGCCCAGCCAGTCACGCCGAATATCGACGTACGCCGCGATCCACGCGCGCTCGTCGATAGCAGGCCTGGATTGCACTCGACTCGTCGTGCGATCGCGGATGAGCCCCCATGACCCGTGGACGATGCTGTCGTAGACGACGGTAAGTCCGAGCGGGGTATCGATCGCCTCGCGTCCGGCCGCTCGTTCAGCCGCCTGCCAGTACTCGCTATCGAAGAACAAATCCTGAACTTCCCGCATGACGGGATCATCCGCGCTTGCTCGCAGGGTGTTGTGCACTTTCCAGTCATCGTCGAGCGTCAGGTCGACGGCAGCGAAGCGCGGCAGGTCCGCATCGAGGCGTGCGGCGAAGCGGGCTCCGGCGTTCGCACAATATCGTTCGAGCAGTCGGGAGAGGTTGCCGGAACCCAGCGTCGTCTGCGAGCGACCGAATGTGAGATGGCCGGTGTCGCCGGGGATGACTGTCACTCCGCCATAGTCGCCAAGCACAGTCCCCGTTTCGAAGATGTTGACGATAGCTTGGGCAGTCTTTTTCTGTGTCGGCGTCAGCATGATCCGATTCCTGTCGATATGGCGTGGTCAGCCAGACCGCGCGCTACTGATTGGCTGGCGACTTGAGCGGCGTGCATTGCTGAATGCCGAACTCGATGCCTTTCTGTATCGTCTCGGGCACAGTGGCCTGCTTCTTTTCCTCCTTTTTTTCCGACGCCTCAGCCTTCTTCTTCCTGATGTCGTCGGCGACTTGACTGATTTGCCGGTCCAGCACGGCGCGCTGCGTCCGGTCCGATGCCGCCAGACTGTCTTTGCTGGAAGCAAGCTGGGCTTGTCGCGCCGACAGGTCGCCGATGTCCTTTTCAAGCGTTCCAATCCGCAACGTCAACGCGTTGACCATGTCGCGCCGGGTCTGCGCTCTGTCGAGGTTTCCTTTCGCCGCATCGAGAGCGGCTTGGGCGTCTACCTTCTCCGTCGCGCTCTTTGCAAATTGCAGCGCATCCGTCTGCAGGTCCACGGTTCTCTTCGCCTCATCGACGACGTCGTCCGGGTTCTGCGGCGTGCCGGAACCAGCATCGGGATCGACCACGCCCGAAAAGCGAAGGACGCTTTCACTGCTCGCGATTTCGTGCATCAGCGACGCGATGCGGTCTTTGAGGAGTTGAGCCTTCGCGCTCGAAGCATCCGCGGCGGGGAGGCTTTCGAGCTCGGATTCGGCCTTGTCGAGCTGATCCTTCTTCGAGGAGAGCTGAGCGGCCATGGCTTTGAGCTGGGCCACGCGCAATTTGTCTTCGCCGACTTTCGAGTTTCCGGCCTTGCTCAACAAGCTCGCGAGACCGGAAGAGAACGAACACGCGTCGTGATAGACCAATGCGTCGTCGATCGCTTCCTGGGGCGGGTACTCATTGAGGCTGCAGCTGCGCTTGGCTGTGATCTCGGCGCGCAAGTCGGCTCGAAGCGAGCGTACTTCGCGCATTACCGCGGGCCCGATATAACCGTAATAAACTTCCGAATTGACAAGACTTCGCGTACCGCTGAATAACGCGCTTTCGGCTGCGAGGTTCGTGGCCGCCCGCCCCGATGCAACTGCCGAGGCCCCCGAGAACAGCATCGTCAGAAGGCCGAGGTCGAAGTTTACGCCTGCGTGTTTGGAGTAGATGCCGGCAACGTGGTCGTCGCAGATCTGATCGGCATAAGTCATCAGCTCGGCTTGCGCTTGCGTCCTGCGCGTGATCGGGTCTAGGGGTTTGCGCGAGTTGGTATAGGGCGCAAGCGTGACCATGGTTTTGGAGCTGTCCGACTGGGGGCATTCGAGGGGTACCTTGCCTGTACCGGCCGCGCGCTCCACCCAAGCCTGGACGGTGCAGTTGGGAACGATTGGAATGGGCTGCCCCTTGTCGCCGAACGGGGTCCGAAAGGGAGCGACGGAAGCGACGATCGGATCGACCTGCGCCTGATCGCGAATCGCCGAGAAGCAACCCGCGAGACAGGGCAACCCGAGAACTGCAAGCCACATGCGCGCAAATGCTTTCATGACTCCCCCCATGGGATCGCGAAACCGATGCGATCGGATGGAAGGGAGTGACTTCGCAGCGAGAAGTCTCAGGGGTGGAGCAAATCAGACGATCGGTTAATTGCCAATCCAGCGGCGGCCGATTCCGCCTCGACGGACACTCAGCTCAACATGGAGGTGACGACCGCTCCGTAAGATGCAAACGTACGCATGTAGTCGTAACTGATGAGCAGGGGTTTGCCGCAGCTCAGCCCCTTGAGGCTGTCTCGGCAGACGAAGTATGGAACGTTCGCTGCTCTAACATACCCGGTGATCAGCACCGCGTGAGCGTAGTTGGGATTTCTCGGTACGCAGCACATGCGGGTTGCCTCCAGGTTGCAATCGATGACGATGAGGCCGGTATCCAGATCGAGCACTTGCGTATCGGTGAGGGAGAGCACAACGACGATGTCGCAGCCGCCCGCGATGATGCTTTCGAGGTAGGCTGTGTTGGCGATCCCTGGGCCGTCGAGGCACGGCGTGAGAATGCCGACTCTGTCGGTCTGCGAAGCAAACCGCGGAATCAGCGCATAGTCTGCAACTCCGTATTTGCCCGCTGCCCACGCGCACGAAGAAGGTATCGAGCCTTCGTCTTCGTAAGGGAATTCGAACTCCGTGCAGATTCTCTGCCCCTTCAGTATCCGGAGGGCCTCGATCAGGCGTACGGACTCGTCGGCCGAATCGGGAGCCCGATTCAGAGCCTTCGCGATCAGATAGGCAACATGCTGTTCCGAAAGATCGAGAGTCAGGCCTCTTCGCCAGGCCAGAAGCTCCACGGCAGCGGTGAGCGCGAAACTCACGCACGTCTTGCGGGAGCGCTGATCTCGCGAAGGCATCGAGCACGCCGCATAGAATCCGGCAGCCCCCGGAGTCAGCGTTCGTGGACGAGCGTTGACTTCATCCCAGAACAGGCCGATTGGCGCGATCGCTTCGCGCTCGGCCGCCGTGAGCTCATCCGCGAAGGTGCGCACTTCACTGAGAGAATCCGCCATGAGTTTCAGATCAATGAACTTGTTCATCGTGTCTCTCCCAATAGGCGATACTTCCGTTGCTTTGATCGTCCGGCCGCGCCACGACCGAATCGAGCGTCACCGTATGCACCAACGACGCCCAATAGTACGGATGGCGATATCGTCGACTGCTGCGAAGTTCGATCTGCGCCGAGCGTAGGGCGGCGCCGAAATTCGGTGCAGCGCCGCTGGCTGCGGCGCTATAGAACGCAGGCACCCAGACATTCGCGGCGGAATCGCTGATCTGCCACAACGCAGCCACGACGTTCTTTGCGCCTGCGCGTGCGACCGCGTCGGCGAAATTGGGCGGCGACGGCCCGGCGTCGAGAAAGGCTGAGCGCTGCAGATCGCAACTGTTGAGTACCACGAGCTCGCTGCGCGCCGTGTGGCCGAGCAAATCCAGTCCACTCATGAACGCGGGTGATGAAGGCATCGCCGGATCGACCCAGATGCCGCTATAGCCGACACGACTTGGTGCGGTGCTGCCGTGGGCGACCACGTGAACCCAATCACCCGAACCCTCGAGAGCGTCGAGGATCCCGCCGCTCTCGATGACGACCGGATTCTTTTCCAGTCGAAACTTCGAGCCACGGATGCCCGCGGCGATCAGTCGTTCTTCGGATGTGCCGATCGGCGGCAGGCCGTCGTCGGTCCCGCGTGACACCCGTTCCGATGCGACCAGCCGAATGATGCCGGATTGCGTTCCTGCGGTTGCGCAACATTGCCGGGTCAATCGAACCAGACTCACATTCGTGCTCGTGACGAGCGCTTCGCCATCGAGTTTCCAGCGAAGCGCAGCCCACGGGATGCCGGACAACTCCGGACCGCTCACCAGTAGCGTCTTCGGAGCAGTCGACATCGGCGCCGATGCGAGCAGTACGGCGGACAATTCATTCGCCGCCACGTCAATCTCGCGCATCGGCGTCGTCGGCAGCGTAATCGCCCGCATCAGCGAAGATGTCTTCGCTCTCAGCTCGCTCGCGGCAGGCGCCTCGACGAGCCGTGCGCCTTCATGCGTTATCCACAGCAACGCACCCTTGGTTCGGGCGTCGAGATAGGCCACGAACACGGTGTCGCGGCCGAATCGCGCCATGAATGCGTCCATCGAAACCGGTGTGGACGAGCGCGCAACAACGAATTCTTTTTTCTGCGGCGAATCGGCGAGCATTTCGAGCAAGGCCCGCGTCGCGTCGACGTCGGAGTGAGGGACATGCTCCTCGGCGAGCAGCTGCCTTGCTACTTCGCGATCGAATCGTTCCAGCGTCGGTCTCGCGGGACCACGCGTCACTGACCGACCGGTGTCGGCGAGCGCCAACAGCCACGCAAAGGCCGCGGACGCGGTATCCGTCGATCGGTTCGAATCAGCTGCGGCGTTCTCGAGCAACAGCTCCACGGCGAGCGATCGCAGCGGCGCGATGTGACCACGGAGCATGTCGCCGAGAAGTGGGTTTCCGACAGCGTCAGCGGCGCCGGAAACACGTTCGGCGGACGCTCGGAGGTTCGCCTCGGCCTCCTCGCGTTTGCCCGTCCGAGCGAGCCAAGCACTCTCCAGTTCGACGCGTTCGATGTTCTGCGAAAGTCGCAGTTGGCGCTGGCTGGAAGTTCGCTCCAGCCAGTGTTTCGCACTCGACGGATCATGCCGCTCGATGGCAGCGCGGGCTTGCAGAAGCGCCCACGCCGCAGTGGGGTTCGATGTGTGCCGATCGAGCAACGTATTCGCCGAGCGTACGTCGCCGGCGCGCAGATCGAGATTCGCGACGAGCGCTTGCGCATCGTCGAGCTCTACGGACATACCCAGCCGATCGAAGATCTGTTCCGCCTTGTGCGCGGCCTCGAGAGCCGGGTGGATTTCCCCAGCGCGCCGCGACGCATCCGCTTCGATCATCCACATCGCGGCCACGCGGGCCGGCGCATCGCGCTCGGAGAGCAGCCCGCGAGCTCTCGCAAGAAACACGTGCGCCTCATGCAACGCCCCAAATTGCACGTAGAGCCAGGCGGCGCGCATCAGCGCGTTTGCCTCCCAGCGGCTCGCCTGCATCGAAGCGAATTCGTCGAGCGCTCCATGAATCCGACCAACCGCGGCGGAGACGTCAGCGTGGTCGAGGCAAAGGTCGTAGAGGAGCAAATTCGCGCGGCCACGGAGCAGCGCCGCGTAGGGACCTTTGGCAAGTCCAAGCGCTTCGATCGCATATTGTTTGGCTACTTGCGTCTTCTGCAGATGTCTGTATGCATCCGCCTGATCGAGCAGCATGCTTGCCGCCTCTGCATCCTCGCGCTGCGCACGAAGCCACGCGATACGCTTTTCGTAGCAAGCGATCGCGGATTCGAGGCGTCCCTGATAACGACGAATCTGACAGCGCGAAGTCGCGAGACGATGGGAAAAGTAGGTATTTTTCTCGATCAGTCCTTCGGTGAGGCGGAGCGCTTCGTCGTACTCCGCCGCCCGAATCAGCTCCTCGACCTGCCCCGTACGCGCGACCAGCGCGCGCGCCGGATCTCTGGCGATGCCCCAGGCTTCCTCGGCGTCAGCAAAGACGAGCGCGGCTTCGGTCGTCCGGTTTGCCGTATAAAGCACCTGAGCGCGCAAGTGGATGACCAGGGCTTTCATTTCTGGACGGGCCGCCGTTTTCTCCAGGGCATCTGCTTGAGCCAACAGCTCCGCGACTGGCTTGCCGCTCGGCACGGGCAAGAGTTCGGCTGACATCGCTGCCGCACGTCGATACCACTCGACACGCTCGTCACCAACTGACCCGCAATGCAGCCGAACCGGCAACTGGATCGCTTCATTCGAGGGTTCGATACGCCGCACTCGAATCGAGGAACGACCTTGCGCAGGGACGAAAATGCGGCCGTACCGCGTCGGCACCGAAACTTTGAACAGCCCGGGAACGGCATCGACGACGATGGCGTCGGAACCGGCTTCACTGATTTCCAGCCAGCTTGCGCCATCGGACGCGTACGCGATGCGCGCATCGCCGACAGCGGGCAACGCGATCAGGCTTGTATCAGTCGCGCAATCGAGGTCCGCATGTGACGGCGAGCTGGCTATCGAAGCGGAGTTCACCCCGCAGCCGGCGGCGAAGATCAATGCAGCCGCCGTGCGCGCCCGCGTCTTCACGGGAGAATTTCAGGGGCGCGGTTCGGTGCCGCCGCCGAGACCGCCTTGGCCCGCGCCTTCCTCGCTGGCGCAGGAACCGTGGCCCGTCGGCATATGGTCCGGCATGTGACAATCGCAGAGATATGTGGCGCCTTGATCGTCCGAATAGTAGAGCTGCACACGATAATCTTTCCGCCAGTCATGCGCATGCGCAGCCGCCGCCGGTTCGTAGTCGTTGAAATACACGAAGTATTTGTTCTTCGTCCCAGCCGACGTTCCTCTGAGGAAGGCGATCTTGCCCGTCGTCGCGTCGCTGACGGCTTCCATGATGGCTTCGTCCTTCTTGCTCGAGTTGGTGTTGGCGAGGTTCAACGAGAGCGTCGAGCCTGACGGTGAAAGCGTCATTTCGGCGCCATCGAAATCGAACACTCGCGTGTTGTCGGCTGTAACGCACTGCTTCTCAGGCTTCATCTGAGCGCACAAGCTCACGGTCATGTTCGTTTTGAATGGCTCGCTGCTGCTCATCGAGCGCGCGTTGAACTGACCGTTGAGAACGAGCCCGCTTTCAACTTCAGTCTCAGCAATCGTCGCCTTGTGGTCGGGTACGCATTTCGATGCTTGCGTCCGTGTTTCGGAATGGTTCGCCATTGGCTTCGGCGACGCGTCGGGACTCATCTTGCAGCCACACAGCACGCTCGCAGCCAACCAAATCGCAACCTGCCTCGTGTTCATTGCGGTGCTCTCCCAGGTTCGTGTTTCGCCAACTCGCGCGTCGACGTTCGGCCCGCTGACTCGTAACTGAGAACTAACGGATCACGCGCGCTGATGACCGTTTCTGCCACTAGAAAACTTACAAATCCGTCAGCCCCCGGTCGCAATGCATGAGAATCCCCATCCTTCACGCGTACCCGAATGTTGGTCGCATCGTCGGGCACGGGCACCTCAATCAGCACGAATGCAGCGCCTTCCGCGGCGGTGTCAACGATCGGTGTTTCAGGACCTCCGCTGCGTTGAACGTCGTAAGTGATGCGAGTCGGGCTTGCGATAAGCTCCGGCAGCGCAGCGCGGCTTGCGAACCGATGCCCGCCGAGCCATCCCGCGAAGACGCCCGCGCAAAACGCGGCAACAGCGGCAGCACCTCGCACGCGCGATAGAAAAAGCGCCGGTCTCCTCGCTGAGCCTGCAGCGGAGGAATGTCCGCGCGCCGAATCTGCAGGTTGAAACTCCGTATTCCTCGAAGTCATTTCAGACGAATTCGCTTCAAGCACGTCTCTCAATCGATTGTCGACCTCCACCATTTCCAGCAAGTCCGGCTTGTCCACGAGATACGCCTCGAACCACTCGAGCTCTTCACCTTCGAGCTCGCGATCGAGATATCGGGCCAACCAAGCGCTTTCCAGCCATCCGGCCAAGCGCGTCGGTGCGGCCGAGGTCATGTCAGGCTCCTCGTTGCCCGGCGCGTTTTCGCGTCAGCATGAAGGAATCGTTCCAGCACAGGCTGTCTCACTCAGATATCTCCGATGCCGGCGTCGTCGAGCAGTTGCCGGAACCGCTCGCGAGCACGAAAGATGACGCGATGGAAATGCGAGGCGTCGATGCCGAGATTGCGACAGACTTCGCCCTTCTCCTGTTCGTCGAGATAAAACCGAGCCAGAATTTCGCGATCGCGCGCAACCGGCAATTGCTCGAGAAGGCGCCGCAGAATACCCGCCAGTTGTTCCGAGTCGACGGTGTCCGCCGGATTGTCCCGTGCGGGCATGTCCTCTATGAGGGCCGCATTGTTGGTCTCGCGGCGCGCGCGGTACTCAGCGTTCGTCGCATAGACGATGGTGGTCTGGACGTACGCGGGCAGGGCGCCGGCATCGCGAATCGCGCCCGCACGCAGGCGCTCGAGCACGCGCGCGAGCACTTCCTGCGCGAGGTCGTCGGCGACTGGAGCGTTGGGACGGCAATGGCGTCGCACGAGCGCGCGGACGCCGCGTTCGTAGCAGCGTACAAACTCACGCTCTGCATCGCGATCACCCGCAGCAATACGCGCTACAAGATCGGCGGTCGGCGTCGTCGTACTAGCTATCGCACTCCCATTGCCGGCAGACATCGGTAACCCCTCGATCCCGGTCGCTGCCGTCCGAGTATATAAGTCGCTGTAGCAAAAGTATTCGATCGAGGCCGGAGCGCGCGTCCGCGCTTCAATCCCAAGTGAGCAACAAGTGCAATTTCCGCTTCACCAGCTTCCGGTCCGGCCGAAGGAAATGACACGAGTACGCCGTCCGGCGGTTCACGAGATGTTCCTGATGCGCGGCCTGCACCTTCATGGGCCCGCAGGTTCGATCGCCGTCGCCACCTTGCCCAGCTGGAGGCCCGATGCATCGATCACAGGTGCCGTCGACACGGCTTCGCGGATGGTTTTGACGGCCAAAGCCCGGGAGTAGCGAGCTGGTCCATACGGTTCGACGATCGCGGCATGGACTTTCGTTGGGAGCTGCAGAGCGTCCCGAAGATCGGTGCTTGGGTCCCGCCGAAGGCGCGGTAGCGATCGGGTGGCGGGACACCTGCCCGCGCATCGCTGCTGCAGTCACTGCGCCGTCTCAAGTTTTCCTCGACCTTCCGCGCGGCGAAGCACCGAAAGCCGCTTGGGCGGGCTAGCGCGAGCCGGTCGGCCAGACCTCGAGGTAGAGGCCATCACCAGCAGCAAGACGGTAGATTTTCTCGCGCGGCTTCGCGTTGCGGATTGCGACGGCAGCCAACGTCATCGTGAGGGCACATCGAGATCGAGCCCCGACAATCGAGGTCATGTGCCCCAAAGTGCCCCCAGCATCCTGACTGATGCCAGCGGGCGATGCCGGACGTCAGCGCACAAAAAAACCCGCTGTGATGCGGGTTTCAAGGGTTGCGCCGGATGTCATCGGACAACCTCGGACGCTCATGTGGTGCCGCTTATCTGACTCGAACAGATGACCTACCGCTTACAAGGCGGTTGCTCTACCAACTGAGCTAAAGCGGCGCGGGGCGCATTCTAGCAACGCGCGCGCGCGGGGGCCTAGAAGCAGGAGATCGTTTCCTCGCGCAGGTCGCGCGCATTGGCGAGGCGGCTGCGCCAGTCGGGGGTGTCGGTGCCGGCGAGGGCGAAGTCGAGCCAGTAGGCCGGCAGGTCTTCGGTGCGCGCGTTGGTCTGCGGGGAGAAGCCGAGGCCGGCGATTTCCGCGCGGCGGCGCTCGGCATTGCCCTGGTCGCGGAACAGGCCGAGCGAGATGGTGTTCTGCTGGTCGCCGGCGGTGACGACGTAGTAGTCGCGCACGCCTTTGGCCGACAGCGAACGCGCGGTCGCGAGGGCCTGTTCGCGCGAGGCCATCGCCGGCAGGTAGACCCAGTAGCCGCGCGCCTGCGTGGTGTGTGTTTCGTGGAACTGGATGCGCCGGGTCAACGGCGTCATCAGGTTCATCGCGGCGCGCAGGTCGGCCTGGGTCGGGAACGGCCCGATCGAACGGCAGCGATCGTTGGCGAGATCGGCCTTGCTCTCGGGCGCATCGGCCAGCTCCGCGCCGGCCGCGACGCCGCCGTCGCGCTCGGCCAGCAGCACGAGCTTCGGCACGCCGGGGTCGACGGCCACCGTCGATGCCGCAGGCGGCAGCTTGGCGAAGGCGAGCCAGCAGCCGGCGCCGACGTTCAGGGCGAGCAGCAGCAGGAACAGTGCGCGGACGAACATCGGTGGGAGTCGGGCCTGCGGCGAGGACGAGCGTCGATTCTAGCCGCGGGCAAGCGCGGCCGGTGCGCCGCTAATCGGCCGTGCCGGCGGCATCGGCAGCCCACAGCGCGAGACCGCGCAGCACCAGGTCGTGCACGCGTTCGGCATCGGGCAGCAAGGCGTCCAGCTCGTCCGCGCCGCCGCCGGTCAGAAGCAGGGCGGGTGGGGCGCCGAGTCGCAGCGCGGCCGCGCTGCGGAAGCGGTCGACCGCACCGGCCGCGGCATACAGCGCGCCGGCGAACACCGCATCGGCCGTGCTGCTCGGAAGTTCGCGCCAGTGCCCGTCGGCGTTGCCCACGCGCGCGGTCGCGCCGAGCAGTGCTTCGCGCATCAGGCGCGGGCTCGCCACGATCACGCCGCCGTGGTGGATGCCGTCGGGTGCCAGTGCATCGACCGTCAGTGCGGTGCCGACGCTCACCAGCACTTGCGCGCGCGGCCGCTCGGCCTGCAGCGCGGCGAGGCCGAGGAAGCGATCGATGCCCAGGCGCGCAGGCTCGGCATAGGCGTTGCGCACGCCGAGCGCGTACGGCGGGCTGCGCAGGAACTGCGCGTCGAGATGGAATCGTTCCCGGATACAGGCGGCCAGTTCGTCTTCGCGTGCGGCGCCGACGACGCTCGCCACGAACACGGCCTCCACCCGGTGCAGAGCCGCCCATTCGCTGCGCAACGCTGCGGCCAGCGGGCGCTCGACGTGCGCGAACACGCCCCCGGCCTGCATATGCGCCTGCGTCAACGTGGCCCATTTCAGACGAGTGTTGCCGAAATCGACCAGCAGCTTCATCGATGCGGCCTCACGCTGACTTCGCCGCTGTCGACACTGCGCTGCCCGTCTGCGAAGTCGACGCGCAAGCCGCCGCGCGCATCGACGCCGCGGGCGACGCCGTCCTGCGCCGCATCGCCGCGCAGCACGCGCACCGGACGATCGCGCAGCGCGTCGCGCCGGTCGAACTCGTCGGCGAAGACGCCGAAACCGTCCACGCAGAAACGATCGAGCGCGTCGAACAGCCGCGCGAGCACGCGCGCGACGACGAGATTGCGCGAAGGAGCCGTTGCGCCGGCCAGCTGCGCAAGATCGGTCCACGGCTGGCCGATCGCGGCACCGGCCGCCGGGTCGATGCGCACGTTGAGGCCGATGCCGATCACCGCGTGGCACGGGCCGATCGCGTCGCCGCCCAGTTCGACCAGGATGCCGCCGAGCTTGCGGTCGCCGACGACGATGTCGTTCGGCCATTTCAGTCCGACATCCGGGATGCCGCAGTCGTCCAGTGCCTGTGCGACGGCGATGCCGACGACGAGGCTGAGTCCTGCCAAGGGCGCCATGCCTGCGTCGAAGCGTTTGAGCAGCGACAGGGCGATGCCGCCGGTCAGCGGCATCTGCCAGCTGCGGCCGCGCCGTCCGCGGCCGGCGGTCTGCACTTCGGCCAGGCAAACCCGCAGGTCGCGCGGATCGGCCGCGGCATGGCGCAGCAGCTCGCTGCTGGTCGAGTCGAGCTGCCAGTGCACGTCGAGGCTGCCGAGACGGCGGCGCATCGCGCTCGTCGACAGCGACGAGATCTGCGCTGCGTCGAGCCGGTCCAGCGGTGCCTCCAGCCGATAGCCGCTGCCGGCCTGCGCGGCGATCGGCAGGCCGAGTTCGCGCAGGCGCTCGATCTGCTTCCACACCGCAGCTCGGGAGACGCCGAGGCGCTCGGCCAGGTCGCTGCCGGAAATCGCGTCCGCGCCGGCCAGCTCGGCCAGCAGGCGCGGTGCCGCGTCGCTGCGCCCGCCGGTGGGGGCATTTTTCGTGGATGCACGCAGGGTCAAGGGATCGGGACCGGAGACGAGGGCATCGCGGCAGTTTAGCCGTGGCGACGGAAAAACAAGGCGAACCGTGCAACCTTTATCGCCATGGCCTCATCTGATGGAGGTCAATGTCATGGGTTTGCGGCGGCCGGACTGTCCGCCCGCTGTCCGCGGGTGTCCGGCGGACGCCCTCGCGGGAAAGTCCCTGGCCTCGCGCGCCAGCAGGGACGCGGGGCATGACCAATGGCACGCTACATGCTAAAGCCGCGCATGGCTGGAGTCGGGGAATGGATCGTGCGAGCATTGTCGAATCCCTTGGCAGCACTGCCGGGAGCATCGTGATGAAAAAACCCGTTCTCGCCCTCGTGGCCCTCGTGGCTCTGCTGTCCGGCGTCGCCGCGTGGGCGCAGGAAGCTCCGCTGCGCGGCGTCGGTCTGCTCGCGCTGAACGCCGCGGACGCACAAAGCGGCCTAGGCAACGCGCAGTCGCGCGGCGAACTGGTCGAGACGCCCGATGGCGGCGGCGGCGGCGGTACGACGACCCGCAACGGGCGTGGCGCCGGCGACGTCGGCCCTGCCGCCCGGCTTCCCCGCGCTGCGCAAGCGCCCGTCCAGACCGTACCGGACGAGCTGCCTCCCGCCGCGCTCCCGCACGGCGATCCCGCTACGCCGGCGGCGGCAACGCCGAAGCGCCCGAGCTATCGCTGGCAATCGCTGGTGCCCGGCGCGATCAAATGAGCGCTGCCGCAGCGTGATCGGCCGCTGGTTGAAGCGGCTGGGCCGCGCTTTCGCCGTACCCGATCGCATCGATGATGCCGCCTGGCGCGCGCTGCTCGCCCGTTCGCCGCTGTTCGGCCGCCTTTCGCCATCCGAAAGCGTCGCGCTGCGCGCGCTGGCCGAGCGCTTCCTCGCGCGCAAGCGCTTCAGCGCAGCGGCGGGCCATGCGCTGACCGATGCGCAGTGCCTCGCGCTCGCCGCCCTGGCATGCCTGCCGGTGCTCCATCTCGGCTTCGACTGGCTCGCCGGCTGGCGCGAGGTGATCGTCTATCCCGGCGAATTCCGGGTGAAGCGCGAGCATCACGACGAGCGCAGCGGCGTCGTCACCGAGGGCGAGGACGACCTCATCGGCGAGGCCTGGGAACGCGGCCCGCTGATCCTTTCGTGGGCCGATATCGCCGCCGATCTGGAACGTCCATTCGACGGGTTCAACGTCGTCGTGCACGAGATCGCACACAAGCTCGACATGCTCGACGGCGCCGTCGACGGCGTGCCGCGCCTGCCGCCGCACATCACGCGGCAGGAATGGCTTGCCGCGATGCAGCCGGCCTACGACGCGCTGGTGCGGACGGTCGAACGCGGGCGTGAGAGCCTGATCGACCCCTACGCCGCCGAAACCGTCGACGAGTACTTTGCCGTCGTCAGCGAGCTGCATTTCTCCGACCCGGCCCTGCTGCGTCGCGCGGCCCCGGCGGTCGGCGAGCTGCTGCAGCGCTTCTACGGGCCGTACCAAAATGCAACTTTGGTTGCAGCGACGGGGTCGGACCGGTAGCCTGCGCGGTCCGCAATCCCGAATGCCGCGCGGGCGCCTCGTCCGCGACCGTTGCCGCCCATGCCATCGAAAAACCTGTTAAGCGCCTGCGCGCTCGTCCTGTTCGCCTCCCCGCTGCCGTTGCTGGCGTGCAGCGGACGCCTGCACATCGAACTGGAGCAAGCCGGGGTCTACACGCTCGACCACGCCGCGATCGTCGCCGCGCAACCGGGACTGGCCGACTGCGCCGCCGGCGAGCTCGTGCTGACCCAGGCGGGCAACGAAGTGCCGGTGCGCGTCGTGGCCCGTGGCGAACGCTTCGCCGACGGCGACCGCATCGAGTGGATCGGCCAAGCCCTGCACGGGACGGAAAGCTGGTACGACGCCTACAGCGTCAACAACGTCTACCTGCTCGGCGCCGCGCCCGGCGCGCACGCGCGCATGCGCGACGCCGAAGTCGCCGGATCCGCCGCGAGCGGACACGCGGCGCTCGAGCGCAGCCTGCACATCGAGCAGGAAAACCTGATGATCCGGCTCGACCAGACCCAGCAGAAGCCGGGCGAAGAGTCCGACATCTGGCAGTGGGCAAAGCTGACCCAGGTCGATCCGAAGCCCTTCGAAACGAACTTCGACCTGCCCGACCTCGACGCGCGCGCGGCGACGCTGAAGCTGACCCTGAACTTCCGCGGCCTCTCAGATCTGCCCGTCGTGCCCAAGAACAAGGGGCCTCAGCCCGACGATCACGTCGTCGAGGTCGTCGTCAACGGTCACGCCGTGTCGACGCTGCAGTGGAATGGCCGCAACGAGGAACATCGCCAGCTCGACGTGCCGATCGCAGCGCTGAAGCCGCGCCAGAACACGTTGGCGCTGCGCGTGCTCAAGCGTGCGTCGCCGACGGATGCCAAAGCCGAAATCGTCGACGTCATCATGTTCAACTGGCTGGAAGCGCGCTATCCGCTCGGCGGCGATCTCGACGCCGCCGCGCTGCCGCTCGAAGTGCGCGCGGAGGCCTCCGCGCCGCTGCAGCTGGGCTATCGCGGCGAAGGCCTGCCGTCCCTGTACGGCGCCGACGGCGTGCGCCGGCCAGGCCGCTCGCTGGGCGGCGGCCGCTATGCTTTCGCGGCAGCGCCGGCCGGCGTCGAGCTGTTTCCGGCGCTCGACGGTCGACTGGCGAAACCGCTCGCGCTGCGCGCCGTCGCCGAGGGCGACTGGCAGCATCCGGCGGCGGCCTATGACTATCTGATCATCAGCCACCCGAGCTTGATCGATGCGATCCGGCCGCTGGCCGAGTTCCACGAAAAGCGCGGCCTCAAGGTCGCGATCCTCGACATCAACGCGGTCTACGACCAGTTCAACAACGGCATCACGCATCCGCGCGCGATCCGCCACCTCGTCGATGTCGCCTATCACGGCTGGCCGGCGCCGCGACCGCGCTTCCTGCTGCTGGTTGGCGATGCCAGCTACGACATCCGCCACGACACCTACAACGACGGCAACTATGCGAAGTGGGTGGACAAGGAGCTGCTCTATCCGAACGCGTTCGGCGCGATCGGCGGCACCCCGTACAAGAACGCGCCGAAGAAGCTGGCCGACCGCAACCTGATCCCGACCTGGCAGTTCCCGTCGCCGGAGGGCCAGTCGGCCAGCGACAACTGGTTCGGCGCCGTCGACGGCGACGACTGGCATCCGGTCGTTGCCGTGGGACGCTTCCCGGTCGTCGAACCGGCCGAGGTCAAGGCGATCGTCGACAAGACGATCGACTACATCTCCAAGCCGCAGCTCGGCGCCTGGCGCCGCGACGTGATGTTCATCACCGACGAGATCGATGCGTTCAAGAAGGCGTCCGACGAGATCGCCGGCGGCCTCGGCAAGGAGGGCTTCCTCGCCGACAAGGTCTACGCGAGCCCGAAGGAATCGGACAACCTCGCGCATCAGAGCGCGATCCGCGACGGCATCGATGACGGTCGCCTGCTGGTGCACTTCATCGGCCACGGCGGCCGCTTCATCTGGCGCACCGGACCGCCGGACCTGCGCAAGAACCACGATCTGTTCACGCTCGACGACGTGTCCTCGCTGACCAACAGCGAGCGGCTGCCGATGATCCTGTCGATGACCTGCTATTCGGCGCCGTTCGACAATCCGACCGAGGACTCGATCGGCGAGAAATTCCTGCGCGAGCCGGCCAAGGGTGCGGTCGCGGTCTTCGCTGCTTCGTGGCGCAACTCGCCGTCGCCGGACTTCAGCAAGGGCATCATCCACGAGCTGCTCCAACCCGGCGCGACGATCGGTGAATCAATCGTGCGGGCGAAGAAGAAGACGTTCGATCGCACACTGGTCGAAATGTACAACCTGCTCGGCGATCCTGCCCTCGTTCTGGAGCGGCCTCAGGATTCGGCGCGCGTCGCGCGCGCCGGTACGCGCTGGGACGACGGTATCGTCGTCGATCTCGAGCAGCCTCGTTTCGAAGGCAACGTCGTCGTCGACTGGATCGACGCGAAAGGCGCGCGCCTGAGTTCGGCCAACTATCGCACGAGCGAATCGCGCTTCCGCCTGCCGATACCCGCCGCCATACAAGACAAAATGGCGCAGGTGCGGGTGTACGCGGCTTCGCCGACGAGCGGGCGCGACGCGATCGGCGGTTTCGATTTCCTCGCGCCGCCGCCCTCTCCGCCGAAGCCGTTGTGGATCGCTCTGAGGGATTGGTGGCGCGACGCGACGAGGCCGCCGTACCAGCCGCCGGTGCGTCACGCCGACACGATCGCAGTCTTCGACTTCGACGCCCCCGCGCCGGCTCGGGCGGTCCAGCAATCGCAGGGAGCTCCGGCCCCCGCAGCGGCGTCGGCGAGCGTCGCGCGCTGACGCGCGACCGGACGCTCAGTCCTCGCCCGAGTCGCCGCCGTCTCCGGTGGGTTCTTCGCTGCGTGCCTTGTCCAGGGCCGCCTTCAGCGCGTCGTTGGTCGCGAAGAACGCGCTTTCGGCTTGAGCCGACACGATGCGAATCGACGGCGGCTCGAGTTTCTGCAGGGTCGCGGCCTGACCGGAGTTGGCGCGCCAGTCCGACAGCTTCAGGCTCTGCATGGTGATGCCGAGCGCAGCCAAGGCGATCACCGCGGCGGCCTTCAGCGGCAGCTTCGTGTTGGCGATCGCGCGCAGGTGCGCGAAGCAGACCGCCGCGAAGGCGAGCCACGCGGCGACATAGACCGTATTCGACAGCCGCGTCCACGACAGCGCGAACGCGCCGAGATCGCTGAATTGGTCGTACAGCGAGAACGCGAGCAGGCCGGCGGCGACGATCAGCAGGTGCAGGCCGAAGCGCGCATGACCGCTGAAGACGCGCGAGACGACGCTCCACAGGGTCGTCCATACCGCGATCGCGATCGCGATCGTGGCCAGCGGCGTCAGGTAGCGGATCAACTTCGGCTCGCCGGTCTCGCCGAGCCACAGGCCCAGCCATTCGAGCGCGAACAGCAGCACGATGCAGACGATCGCGAGTGGCCAGCGCGGCGCGCTGCGTACCAGCGGCAGCTCGGCCGGCACCGCTTCGCCGGCATGGCGCAGGCGCAGGCCGGTGTGGCCGGCGAGCACCGTCGTGGCGTCGCCGAGCACGATGCGCTCGCGCCGTGCGCGTTCGCCGTCGACGACCAGCCCGTTGACGCTGCCGAGATCCTCGGCGACCCAGGCGCCGTCGTCGTTGCGCGCGATGCGCAGGTGATGCGCGGCGACGTGCGGATCGTCGAGCACGATGTCGTTGTCGTAGGCGCGTCCGAGGGTGACCGCATCGGACGCGAGGCGCGTGCGCGAGACGACGTCGCGGTGGCGCCCGAGGATTTCGAGCCAGATCGCGTCGGCTCGCGTGCCGTCCGCGCGTTTCACTTCGTCCATGCGATTTCTCCCATGAAACGTTTCGCCAGCGCCCGCGCGTTGTCGTAGCTGACTCCCTGCAGCGCCAGCCGCGAGACGAGCGCCTCCTTGTCGCGGTCCTGCGTCACCGTGGTCAGCGTGATGTCGTAGACGCCGGCCAAATCGCGGTAGGCGCGCGCGCACCAGACCGCGCGCAACGTCGGCGCCGTCGCCGCATCGGCCGGCGCGACGAAATCCTCGTGGCATTGCGGCTGCGTGAGTCGCTTGCGCGACCACGAACGCGACATCGACGCCGCGCCGTAGTACTGCGACAGGAACGCGGCGAACTGGAACGCGTTGAGGTCGACGCTGCGCACGTACGCGTGTGTCAGTTCGCTGCGGCCGCTCTCGATGTCCTCGGCGATGAACAGCGAGCTCTGCGAGCTACAGCTGGAACTGTCCATCTGCGCGCGCGGCTTCGGCGTCTGCTCGGCGTTCGTGCGCGCCCAGCAGTTGAACCAGTCGGCCGCGCTTTCCGGCGCCTGGTACGGACCGAACTTCGTCGCGCGAAAGCCTTTCTCGTCGAGCGCATGGTAGAAGCCGTCCTGCCAGGCGAGCAGCTGGCGGTCGATCTCCTCGCGCGCCTGCGCGAGCGTCAGCGGCGAATCCTTGCGCGCGCGCGCGAGCAGCGCGGCGGCCTTGCGCGCCGGTACCAGGAAGCTCACCAGTTCGCCGTCGAGCCGCTTGGCTACGTTGATGCCGACCACCTTGCCGGCGCCCGTCACCGCGGGGCCGCCGCTCATGCCCGGGTTGATCGCGCCGGTGAAATGCACGCGTTCGTTGTAGCTGCGCTCGACCAGCCCGTTGTAGTTGCCCTCGACGATGGTGAAGCCGAGATCGAGCGGATTGCCCATCGCGTAGACGCGCTCGCCGCGCGGCAGCTCGCCGGCGACGGCGGTCGGGTCGAATTCGAGGTGCGGCAGGTCGGTGCCGTCGAGCTGCACGACCGACAGATCGTTCGCGATGTCGATCGCGAGCAGCTTCAGCGCACCCTTGGTGCCGTCCGGGCGGACGTATTCGAGCCGATAGGTCTTCGGCTCCAGCGCGTACTGCGAGACGACGTGGTAGTTCGTGATCGCCAGCCCGTCCGCGCCGATCAGGAAGCCCGAACCGATCGACGACTGCCGGTTGGCGGCCTCGACCAGGGTGCGGATCTGCAGCAGGCTCGATCGCGCGCCGGCATAGATGCCTTCGGCGGCAGCCGAGACCGGCGCCCCGGGAGCGGTGGCCGGTGTGGCCGGAGGTTGCGGCTGCAGCGCCTGCGCCAGCGCCGCCTGCGCCGCGAATGCGCAAACGAACAACGCGGCGCGGCCGAGGGCCGTGCCGAAAAACCGATCCTTCATCGTCGTCTCCGTGAAAACCCCCGCAGACTAGCGTCGTTCGCGGTGCGACATCAATGCGCGTCAAGCGCCGGCGAGCACGTCCCGGTAGACCGCGACGGTCGCTTCGACGCAGCGGTTCCAGCCGAACTGCGCGCCGCGCCGCGCGCCGCGCGCGGCCGCATCGGCGCGCCAGGCGGTGTCCTGGAGCAGGCGCGCAAGTCCGTCGCGCAGGCTCGCCTCGTCGAGCGGGTCGACGGTCAGCGCGAGCGGGCCTGCCTCGTCGCGCGCGACTTCCGGCAGCGAGGACACGTTCGAGGTCAGCACCGGCACGCCGCTCGCCATCGCTTCCAGCACCGGCAGGCCGAAGCCTTCGTACAGCGAAGGGAACGCGAACGCGTGGGCGCCCGCATAGATCAGCGGCAGGTCCTCCTCGGCGACGTAGCCGAGCCGGCGCACTTCGCCGCGCGCTTCCAGCGGCGCCAGCACCTGTTCCAGCTCCGCGCGCAGCCAGCCGCGCGCGCCGACGATTACCAGCGGATGCCGCGCGCGCAGGGCCGCCGGGAGACCTGCGTAGGCGCGCGCGAGCCGGGCCAGATTCTTGCGCGGCTCCTGCGTGGCCACGACCAGCAGGTAGTCGCTGCCGGCAAGGCTGTGGCGGGTCAGCGCCGGCATCAGCTCGTCGCGCGGGCGCGGCCGGTAGGCCGCATCGACGCCGAGCGGCACCACGCGCAGCTTGGCGCGCGGCACCGCGAGCTTGGCGACGATCTCGTCGGCGATGAACTGCGAGTCGGCGAAGATCGCGGCCGCCTTGTCGAGCGTGCGCGGCAGATGCCGGTCGAGGAAACGCACGCGTTCGACCGGATGCGTCTCGGGATAGTTGAGCCAGGACAGATCGTGGATCGTCGTCAGCGCAGGCCCTGCGAACGGCATCAGCACGTAGTTGGGCGTGTGCAGAAGCCAGCCGTCCATATGCCGCGTATGCAGGCGGAACAGCGCGGAGCGCAATTGCGTATACGCTTCGAGCGCGGCGGTCTTGAAGGGAACGTTGCGGCGCAGGTTGGCGATCGCCGCGTTGGCGCCGAGCGCGTGTTCGGCGTCGTCGACCCAGCGATAGGCCGAATACAGGCGCAGCGCTTCGACCTGAGGATGCACGGCCAGCCCGCGCGCGAGCTCGAGCGCATAGCGGCCGATGCCGGTCAGCGGCGCGGTGATCGCGTCGACGTTGAAGATGACTTTCATGCGTGTCGGCTGTCTTCGCGAGCGAGGTCGGCGTCGACCATGCGCCGCGCGAGTCCGGCCAGGTCCAGGCTCGGTGCGAAGCCCAGCTCGCGGCGCGCCTTGGCCGAGTTTCCGACCAGCACCGGCGCATCGAGTGGACGCAGCAAGGCCGGATCGACGCGCACGCGCACCCGACCGCTGCCGCGCTCGAAGCCCACTTCGTCCGCGCCCGAGCCGCGCCAGTCCAAAGCGATGCCGGCCGCGGCGAACGCGGCCGTCGCGAAATCGCGCACGCTCGCCGCGACGCCGGTCGCCAGCACGAAATCGTCGCCGTGCTCGCGTGCTGCCATCGCCGCCATCGCCGCGACATAGTCGGGTGCGTAGCCGAAATCACGGCGCGCATCGAGGTTGCCGAGCAGGACGACATCCTCGCTGCCGCGCGCGATGCGCACGACGGCGCAGGTCAGCTTGCGCGTGACGAACGCCTCGTCGCGCCATTCCGATTCGTGGTTGAACAAGATCGCGCTCGACGCGCGCAGGCCGTAGCTCGCGCGCCAGCTGCCGACCGCCGCATGTGCGAACAGCTTCGACAAGCCATAGGGCGAACGCGCCATCGCCGGCGTCGTTTCATCCTGCGGCGAAACCTCGGGAGCGCCGAACATTTCCGCGCTGGCGGCCAGCACGAAATGCGCTTGCGGCGCCTGCGCGCGCAAGGCTTCGAGCAGATGCACCGTACTGAGCCCGTTCGCCTCGATGCTCGCGCGCGGATCGCGGAACGAATCGGCGACGCGCGACTGGCCGGACAGATGGAACACCGCGTCGGGCCGCGTCGCCGCGATCAGCTCGGCGCAGGCGCGCGCATCGGTCGGATCGAGCGCGGCGAGCCGCAATCGCGCATGGCGGGCGATGCCGAGCTCGTCGAGGCGCCACGAATCGGATGCGCGGGGCGAGCGCCGCGTGCCGATCACCTCGACGCCGCCGCGCAGCAGGTTCGCCGCGAGCAGCGCGCCGTCCTGGCCGCCGACGCCGGTGATCAGTGCGCGTGCGATCGGCGCGCTCATCGGACGAAGGTCCGCACGGAGGCTTGCGCTGCCTGCAGCGAATCGCGCAAGGCAGCGGCGTCGGCGACGTCGATGTCCAGAATCGGGACGTCGAGCAATCGGCACAGGATCTCGGCGACCGACTCCTTGCGCTCGGTCACCAGCAACCGTTCGATCGCATGGAGCTGCAGCCAGTCCCACACGGCGCGATACGAGGCTTCGGCGTCGTCGGCCTTCCAACGGTTTGCGGCGACGACCACGCCGCCCTGCACGAGCTCGTTCGCGTCGCCGTTCGCGCGCAGCGTCCAGATGTCGGCGTCGTCGGTCGCGGGCGCGTCCTTGCCGACCCAGAGCAGGCGCGGCCGCGGCGCCGATTCGGCGCGCGCTTCGGCGAACACGCGGCGCACGCGCCAATCGAGTGTGCAGCGCTCGAACGAACGCAGCGTGCGTCCGACCTCGGCTTCATAGCCGGGCCAGCGCTCGCGCAGCACGGCCATGCCGGCGGCGCCGAGCGAGCGCCGCCGCTCCTCGCCGAAGCTCTGGCTGCGCGCATGCCCGACCAGCACGTTGCCTGCGATCACGTGGCGCCATCCGGCGTGCGCGGCGCGCTGGCAGAAATCGTTTTCCTCGCCGTAGCCTTGCGGGAACGCCGCTTCGTCGAGCGCGCCGACCTGGTCGATCACGGCGCGGCGAATGTAGAGGCAGAACCCGTTGCCGGTCGGAAGCTCCGGATAGGCCAGGCCCGCCTGCTGCCAGAGCGCGCGCGCGGATTGCTCGAAATTCCACGCCGCGGGCAGTGCGTTCGCCTGCTCGAGTTCGGGCACCGAGAATGCGCCGGCGTTGTCCGACACCGCCGTGGCCGTGCCGACGTCGTCGCCGCAGCAGGCGGCCCGGCGCAGGCCGGCGAGCCAGTTCGGGCCGACCTCGGCATCGGCGTTCAGCAGCACGATGTCGGCGCGACCGGCCGCGTCGATGCCGCGATTGGCGGTCGCGGTGAAACCGCGATTGGCCGGGTTGCGCAGTACGTCCACGCCGGCCATCCCCGCGTAGCGCGCCAGCAGCGGCGCGACGGCGGGATCGGGACTGGCATCGTCGATGACGATCAGGCGCGCGCGGCCGTGCGTGTGCGCGAGCAGCGCATCGAGGCAGCGTTCGACCAGCGCCGGCGCGTTGTAGACGGGCACCACGATCGCGACGTCGCGTGCGGTCACGTCGGTGCCGAACGGAACGCAGCGCGCGGGACCGGCCAGCGGCGCCAGCGGCGGCGTCGCGTCCGGCGCGGCTACGCCGATGCCGGCCTTGCCGATCTCCAGGCGCAGCGGTTGCTCGGCCAGCCGCGTTCCGTCTCGGCCGCGGCGCGGCATGACGTCGAAGCGCTCGCGTCCGCTCGGCGAATACGGCCATTCGCAGCGAGCATGGCCGTCGGCGTCGATGGCGAGATCGATGAAATGCGTGCCGTCCAGGTCGAGCGCGACAGCGCCGGTTTCGTGCCCGTCGAACGCAAGGTGCAGCGTGCTGCCGTTCCAGGCGACTTCGCGCAGCGGCTCGTGCAGTCGCACACGCGGCCGATGAAACGCTTGGCGGATCAGCGAAAACACGGTCAGCCCACCCTGCTCGTGCACTCCGCCGTCGCGTGCACCGCGCCGCCGTCGTCGAGAATGCGGCGATCGGCGATCGCGGCCCAGAGCGCATGCTGCGAGGGTTCGAGCGCGATGTCGCCGAACGTTTCGCGCGCGCGTCCCGTCGGCGCGCGCAGCCAGTCTTCGATCGCGGCGTCGGCCGGCAGCCGCAGGCCGTCGACGCCGAGCCGGACGAGTTCGGCGAACAGTCGCCGCGTCGTGCCGAGCGGGTCGGCCATCAGCTCGGCATAGTCGACCAGCACGCGCCGCCAGCCACGGCTCGCGGCGAACGCCGCGCGCGTGTAGTGCTCCCACAGCGCGAGTGCGCGGACCGGATCGAGCCCATCGCGCGCCGCCAGCGAAGCGGCTACGGCGCGCGGCTCGCGCACGACGTGCACGAACACCGGACGCGTCAGCAGCGGCAGCAGGTCGCGCGCGACCAGACACAGGCGCGGCTCCTTGATCAGCCAAGGACGATGCGGCTCCAGCGTTTCCAGAAGCTCGGCGACGTCGCGGCGAAACGCGTCGATCGCGATCCCCGGCTGCACTGTCGGCGGACGCTTCCAGTCGCCACCGGCCGCCTCCAGGCGGCGCAAGCAGGCGCCGTGCAGGCGCGCCAGTTCGTAGTGGCCCTTCGGGTTGTCGGGCCCGACTATCAGATCCGCGTCGCTGCCGGCCCATACGCCCATGCGCGCGAGCAGGCCGGCCACGCTCGACGTGCCCGAGCGGTGCATGCCGAGCACGACGATCTGTGCGCCGGCGCCGCGTGCGATATCGGCCGGCCGATGCGGCCGGGTGGGCGGGCGCGGTGATGCCAGCGCGCCGTCGCGGGACAACAGCTCGACGAGGCGATCCGCACTCTCGTCGATATCGTGCGAGGCACCGAATGCGGCGGCGCG
>Ga0105249_10000247_pt1 | contig 59908 bp, 68 predicted proteins | sample KBSS44metaG_FD_81522 | JGI IMG/M metagenome (GOLD analysis project Ga0105249, IMG submission 81522) | Switchgrass rhizosphere microbial communities from Kellogg Biological Station, Michigan, USA - KBS S4-4 metaG | ecosystem: Host-associated > Plants > Roots > Rhizosphere > Soil | place... | reverse complement strand
TCGGCGACGAAGTGGCGCTGGTCGGCTTTGGGAGCGACAAGAAGACGGTAGTGACGGGCGTCGAGATGTTCCGGAAGCTCCTGGACGATGGGCAGGCGGGCGACAACGTCGGCTTGCTGCTGCGCGGGATCGCGAAGGAAGAGATCGAGCGCGGGATGGTGCTGGCGAAGTCGGGGACGATCACGCCGCACACGCACTACATGGCTGAGGTGTACGTCCTCACGAAGGAAGAGGGTGGACGGCACACGCCGTTCTTCAACGGGTACCGGCCGCAGTTTTACTTCCGCACGACGGACGTGACGGGGTCGGTGAAGCTGCCGGAAGGGACGGAGATGGTGATGCCGGGGGACAACATCCAGATGGAGATCGAGCTGATCACGCCGATCGCGATGGATGAGGGGCTGCGCTTCGCGATCCGCGAGGGTGGCCGCACCGTCGGCGCCGGCGTCGTCACCAAGATCATCAAGTAACAGCAACGATCACGGGGGGCGCCGTCCGGCGCTCTCCAGTTTCATTGTCTTCAGTTCAACGGTACCGCTCATGGCTGGAAGAATTCGCATTCGGCTCAAGGCGTTCGATCACGCGGTGATCGATCAGGCGTCGGCAGACATCGTTCGCACCGCCGAGAAGACGGGCGCGCAGGTGTCGGGCCCGATTCCGCTGCCCACGAAGACGCAGCGCTGGACGGTGCTCCGCTCGCCGCACGTGGACAAGAAGTCGCGCGAGCAGTTCGAGCTGAAGACGCACAAGCGTGTGATCGACATTCTCGATTCGCGCGCGCAGACGGTGGACGCGCTCACGAAGCTCGATCTGCCCGCCGGCGTCGACGTCGAGATCAAGGTCGAGTAGTTCCCGCGCTCCGCAATGGCGGAGGCGGCATAGTCCAACTGGCGCACGAAACGCGTGTGCGTTTCGCCAGTGACTCTAGAGAGGAATCATGATCGGCATTATCGGCACGAAGATGGGCATGACCCAGATATTCAACGAGATCGGACAACAGATTCCGTGCACGGTGATCGTCGCCGAGCCGAATCCGGTCGTTCAGGTCACCGAGAAGAGCAAGGCCGGCTTCGCCGCCGTGCAGCTCGGACATGGCACGCAGCGCCTGCGCCGCGAGTCGAAGGGGAAGGAGCGCACGCCGCGCGGCCGTCGTGCGACGAAGGCCGAAGTCGGTCATGCGAAGAAGGCGGGGCTCGCTGCGCCGCCGTCGACGCTCCGCAGCTTCCGCCTCGACGACACGCAGGCCACCAACTACGTCGCGCCCGAAGTCGCCGTCGGCCAGAAGATCACGGTCGAGATCTTCAAGGTCGGCGAGCGCGTGAAAGTCACCGGCACCACGAAGGGCCGCGGCTTTCAGGGCGTCGTGAAGCGCTGGGGCTTTGGCGGCGGACCGAACACGCACGGTAACACGAAGCACCGCCGTCCCGGATCGATCGGACCAGGCACCGATCCGTCGCGCGTGATCAAGGGCAAGAAGATGCCCGGTCACTACGGCGCCGAGCGTCACACGCAAGTCAATCTCCGGATCGAAAAGATCGACGTCGAGCGCAATCTGATCTACGTGCGCGGCGCGGTTGCCGGTCCGACGAACGGAATTCTCCTCGTACGGAAGCAGGGTTAAGGCCATGGCCGATACGACCAACAGCTTCGACGCTGCCGCGTACACGGGCAACGGCACCGCGCGTGATCGCGTGGCGCTGCCCGAGGACATGTTCGACGGCGTCGTGAACAAGCCGGTGCTGCACCAGGCAGTGAAGGCATTCCTCGCCAACCAGCGCCAGGGCAACGCGGCTACCAAGACGCGCGGCCGGGTGATCGGTGGTAATCAGAAGCCGTGGAAGCAGAAGGGAACCGGACGCGCGCGTCAGGGCTCCATTCGCGCTCCGAACTGGGTTGGTGGTGGTACGGTGTTCGGTCCGATCCCGCGCAGCTATGCGCAGTTCGTACCGAAGCAGGTGCGCGCCCTCGCACGCAAGAGCGCGTTCAACGCGCGTGCACGCGAAGGCGCCGTCATCATCGTCGATGCGTTCAACTACGATGCGCCGAAGACCTCGCGTCTCGCCGCCTTCGTCGATCGCCTCGGCGTCGCCGACCGCAAGCTCCTGATCCTCACCGACGGCGTGAAGTCGAATCTGCACCTCTCCGGCCGCAACATGCCGGCGGTGCACGTTCTTCCGTACTCCGATGTCTCGGCCTACCACATCCTCTGGTCGGATGTCGTGGTGATCGAGGGGAGCGCGATCGGACAGACGCTCGAGCCGATCGCCGACACGGAGCCCGCGCCCAAGGCGAAGGCGCCGAAGCGTGAGGCGGCCGAGAAGGCAGCGCCCGCGAAGAAGAAGGCGGCGCCGGCGAAGAAGACGGTAGCGAAGAAGGCGGAGAAGGCGCCGGCCAAGAAGAAGGCGGCCGCGAAGCCCGCGAAGAAGGAAGTGGCGAAGAAGCCCGCGAAGAAAGCAGCCGAGAAGAAGCCGGCGGCCAAGCCCAAGAAGAAGGGGAAGTAAGCGATGCCATCTCTATACGATACGATCGTGCGCCCCATCGTCACCGAGCAGAGCTCGGCGGCGTATCAGGAGCGCGGCGAGTACACCTTCGAGGTGCACTCCGATGCGACGAAGCCGGACATCCGGCGCGCGATCGAGCAGCTGTTCGCGGTGCACGTGACGGGTGTGTGGACGTCGAACCAGCGCGGCAAGGCGAAGCGCATGGGGAAGACGGCCGGTCGCAAGGCGCACTGGAAAAAGGCGGTCGTGACGCTCCGTGAGGGCGAAACGATCGATACGATCGACATCTTCGAGGGCTGAGCGAGTCATGGGCATTCGTCAATTCAAGCCGGTCACGCAGGGCACGCGATTCCGCACGGTCTCGGATTTCAGCGAGATCACGCGGTCGACGCCGGAGAAGTCGCTGCTCGAGCCGATCAAGAAGTCGGGCGGGCGCGACAACCACGGCCACATCGCGATGCGTCGTCGCGGCGGCGGGCACAAGCGCATGTATCGCGTGATCGACTTCAAGCGCGACAAGTTCGATATCGTGGGAACGGTCCGCGAGATCGAGTACGATCCGAACCGCTCGGCGCGCATCGCGCTGATCGAGTACGTCGACGGCGAGAAGCGCTACATCCTGCACCCGAAGGGGCTGAGTGTCGGCGATTCGATCGTGTCGGGAAAGGGATCGGACATTCGACTCGGCAACGCGCTTCCGCTGCGTGAGATCCCGCTCGGCACCGACGTGCACAACGTCGAGCTGAAGATCGGGAAGGGCGGACAGATGGCGCGGTCGGCCGGCATGTCGGCGAACGTCGTCGCGAAGGATGGCGACTACGTCACGCTGCGTCTGGGCTCGAGCGAGATGCGGATGGTGCACGGCAACTGCCTGGCGACGATCGGCGAAGTCGGCAACTCGGAGCACGAGCTGTTGAGTGCCGGCAAGGCGGGAAAGACGCGGTGGAAGGGTCGTCGTCCGAAGGTGCGCGGCGAGGTCATGAACCCGGTGGATCACCCGCACGGCGGTCGCACACGCGGCGGACGCAACGTGGTGAGCCCGTGGGGCAAGAAGGAAGGCGTCAAGACGCGCAACAAGAAGAAGTCCTCGCAGCGGTTGATCGTACGCGGCCGCAAGCGCGGAAAAGCGACCCAGTAATGCCAACGCCGGATCGCGGCAGTAGCCGACGATCTGTCTTCAGTCCTTACGAGAGCTCAACATGGCGAGAAGCGTAAAAAAAGGTCCGTACGTCCTCGAGGCGCTGCAGAAGAAGGTGCGCGCGATGAACGAGCGGAATGAGAAGCGGGTGATGAAGACGTGGTCGCGGGCGAGCACGGTGACGCCGGAGTTCGTCGGCCACACGTTCGCCGTGCACAACGGCAACAAGTTCATCCCCGTCTACGTCACGGAGAACATGGTCGGGCACAAGCTCGGCGAGTTCTCACCGACGCGGCTCTTCCGTGGACACACGGGAAACAAGGCGGCGGACAAGAAGGCCACCCCGGCGCCCGCAGCGGGCGGCAGTGGTGGACCAAAGGGAGGTAGGTAGCCATGGCTGATGTGCGTGCATTCCAGCGCACCACGCGCCAGTCGCCATACAAAATGCGGCTGGTGATCGATCAGATTCGCGGCAAGTACGTCAACGAGGCGCTGGCGCTGCTGGCGTTCTCGAAGAAGCACGCTGCGAAGCAGATCGAGAAGACGCTCAAGTCCGCGGTCGCGAACGCCGAGTTCAAGGCGCGCGAGGCGAACGAGTCGCTGGATCCGGATCGCTTGTACATCAAGCTCGCGATCATCAACGAGGGACCGAAGCTCAAGCGGTTCATGCCGGCCGCGATGGGACGCGGAACGCCAATCTTCAAGCGGACGAGCCACGTCGAAATCGTGGTTGCCGAGAAGGAAGGACGCTAATGGGACAGAAAATCAATCCGATCGGCTTCCGGCTGGGGATCACTCGCGAGCATCGCTCGAAGTGGTACGCCAACCGCGACTTTCCGGCGCTGCTCAAGGAAGACGAGCTGCTCCGCAAGTATCTGCACGCGCGCCTCGGGCACGCGGCGATCTCCGATCTCACGATCGAGCGCAAGCCGGGGAAGGTCGTGGTGACCGTCCACACGGGGCGTCCGGGCGTCGTGATCGGAAAGAAGGGCGCCGAGGTCGACAAGCTCCGTGATGAGCTCGCGCAGCTCACGGGGAAGGAAGTCGGCATCAACGTCGAGGAGATCAAGCACCCCGAGCTCGATTCGCAGCTCGTGGCGGACAACATCGCGCACCAGCTCGCGCAGCGCATCTCGTTCCGTCGCGCGATGAAGCGTGCGGTGCAGAGCGCGATGCGCACGGGAGCGCAGGGAATCAAGATCAAGTGCGGCGGGCGGCTTGGCGGCGCGGAGATCGCGCGCGTCGAGGGCTACCACGAGGGACGTGTGCCTCTGCACACGCTGCGCGCGAAGATCGACTACGCCACGAGCACGGCGAAGACGACGTTCGGCACGATCGGCGTGAAAGTGTGGATCTTCCGCGGCGAGGATACCACGAGCCGTCGCGGCAGCACGTACTCGACCGGCGCTTAAGGAGATCGGGAAATGCTGAGTCCAAAGCGCGTCAAGTTTCGGAAGATGTTCAAGGGGCGCACGCGGGGCATCGCGACACGCGGAGCCACGGTGGCGTTCGGACAGTATGGATTGCAGGCGCTCGAGCCGGGGTGGGTGACCAACCGGCAGATCGAGGCGGCCCGCGTGGCGCTCACGCGTCACATCAAGCGCGGCGGCAAGGTGTGGATCCGCATCTTCCCCGACAAGCCGGTCACGAAGAAGCCGGCGGAAACGCGAATGGGGAAGGGAAAGGGCTCGCCCGAGAGCTGGGTGGCGGTGGTGAAGCCGGGGCGCGTGATGTTCGAGCTGGAAGGAATCGATCGCAAGACGGCGGAGCGCGCGATGGGACTCGCGGCGGCGAAGCTCGGAGTGAAGTCGAAGTTCGTTGCCCGAGAGGAGGCGCACACCGATGCGAGCTGAAGAGATTCGAGAGTTGACCGACGAGGAGATCGAGACCAGGATCGCGGAGCTCGCGGAGGAGCGCTTTCGGCTCCGCATTCGTGGAGCGACGCAGACCCTGGAGGATCCGCTCCGCCTGCGTTCACTCCGCAAGGATGTCGCACGGCTGAAGACGATTCTTCGTCAGCGGCAACTCGCCGCGACACCAACACGCGCGGCGCGCTAACGAGGAGTGAGAGGCGACATGGCACAGTCAGTGAGCACGGGAGCCGCGGCAAAGCGTGGGGCGCGTAAGACGCGACTCGGCATCGTCGTGAGCGACAAAATGGAAAAGACGGTGGTGGTGGCGATCGAGCGTCGCTTTCCGCACCCGCTTTACGGCAAGATGGTCACGCGCACCAAGCGTTTGAAGGCGCACAGCGAAGACAACTCGGCGAAGACCGGGGATCGCGTGCGCATCATGGAGACCCGGCCGCTGTCGAAGGACAAGCGGTGGCGTGTGGTCGAGATCGTCGAACGCGCGCGTTAACGGAGATCATCAATGATTCAACAGGAATCCGTCGTCAAGGTCGCGGACAACTCGGGTGCGAAGCGTGCGCTCGTGATCCGCGTGCTGGGCGGCACCAGGCGCCGGTATGCGGGGCTGGGCGACACGGTGATCGTGGCCGTGAAGGACGCGCTCCCGAACGGCACGGTGAAGAAGTCGGATGTCGCGCGCGCGGTCGTCGTGCGCACCGTCAAGGAGACGCGGCGGAAGGATGGCAGCTACATCCGGTTCGACGAGAACGCCGTCGTCATCATCAACGAAGCGGGAGAGCCGCGCGCCACGCGCATCTTCGGACCCGTCGCGCGCGAGCTGCGCGAGAAGAAGTTCATGAAGATCGTGTCGCTCGCGCCGGAGGTTCTATAAAATGCGCGATCTGAAGTACCGCGAAACGAAGCGCGCGAAGTCCAAGAACGCGCGCCGTCATGCGATGAATGCCGAGCGCGTGAAGATGCCGGTGGTCAAGGGTGACACCGTGCGCGTGATGCGCGGCAACGACAAGGGGAAGGAAGGGAAGATCATCCGCGTGCACACGAAGACGGGCCGCATCGTCGTCGAGGGCGTGGCGATGGTGAAGAAGCACCGCAAGGCGCGCACGGCGGAAGAGCAGAGCGGGATCATCGATTTTCCCGCGGCGATTCATCACTCCAACGTGATGCTGCTCGATCCGTCCACGGGCGAGCCGACGCGCGTGCGCGCGAAGATCGACGATGATGGGACGAAGGAGCGCGTCAGCGCGAAGAGTGGGGAGCCGATCCCCAAGATCGTTCCAGAGCGCTGAGGAGATTGAGCAATGGCGACCAAGGAAAAGGAAAAGAAGGAAGGCGGCTCGAGGAAGAAGGGCGGGGACAAGGAGCAGCAGGCGCCGAAGGAGCACACGGGCGTCGGGTTGCCGGTCGTCGCGCCGCGCCTCAAGACGTACTACGATGACGTCATTCGCGCGAAGCTGCAGAAGCAGTTCGGGCTGACGAACATCCACCAGATCCCGAAGCTGACGAAGATCGTGCTCAACGTCGGCGCGGGCGAAGCGGTGAAGCAGCCGAAGATCCTCGACGGCATCGTCGCGGAGCTCGAGCTCATCGCGGGCCAGCGTCCCGTGCGCACGCGCGCGAAGAAGTCCATTTCGAACTTCGGTCTCCGGCAGGGGCAGGAGATCGGCGCGAGCGTCACGCTGCGCGGCGCGCGGATGTGGGAGTTCCTCGATCGCTTCATCGCGGTCACGATCCCGCGCATTCGCGACTTCCGCGGGCTCAGCACGCGCGCCTTCGACGGACGTGGAAACTATTCGCTGGGGCTCAAGGAGCAGGTGATCTTCCCGGAGATCAACTACGACTCGGTCGACCAGGTGCACGGGCTGGATCTGACGTTCGTCACCAGCACCGACCGCGACGATCAGTCGTTCGCGCTGCTGCGCGAGCTCGGCATGCCCTTCCGTGGGGACGACAAGCCGATCGTGCCGCTGCCGCACGAGATGGTCTCGTAACTGTGATCGCAAGCGTGAGTGTGTGTTCTCCTTTTCCAAGAGACTGAGCAATGGCCCGTAAAGCCATGATCGAGAAGAGCAAGCGGAAGCCGAAGTTCGCGGTCCGGCAGCACAATCGCTGTCAGCGCTGCGGCCGGTCGCGCGCCTTTCTGCGCAAGTTCGGCCTGTGCCGTATTTGCTTCCGGGACCTTTCGCTGAACGGGTTCATCCCGGGCGTGCGAAAGGCGAGCTGGTAAACAGCACGTAACCTTTAGCGTCCCACACGTCCGTCTGTAGCGGATACGATGGGAGACAGGAATCACCGATGAGCATGACCGATCCGATCGCCGACATGTTGACGCGCATCCGCAATGCCTGCGGATCGAAGCACCGTCGCGTGGACATTCCGGCGTCGAAAGTGAAAGTCGAGATCGCCCGAATCCTCCTGGAGAACAACTACATCCGGGATGTGAAGACGGTGGAAACCGCGGAGGGCTGGAAGGTGCTGCGCCTGTATCTGCGCTACGCCGGCGAGCAGCCCGTGATCCGCGAGATCCGTCGCGTCTCCACTCCGGGTCTCCGGAAATACGTTGGCGTCTCCGAGATCCCGCGCGTGCGCAACGGACTCGGCATGGCGATTCTCAGTACGTCGCAGGGGCTCATGACCGATCGGCAGGCGCGGCAGGCGCGCACCGGCGGCGAGCTTCTCGCGCTGGTCTGGTAAAGGAGCTCGGCAGATGTCGCGAATTGGAAAGAAGCCGGTGCCGATTCCGAAGGGTGTCACGGTGACGCTCGACGGTTCGAAGATCACCGTGAAGGGGCCCAAGGGTGAGCTGAGTCGTTCGCTCCCCGCGGCGATGCTGGTGTCGATGAAGGACAACGAGGTCGTGGTCGAGCGGCCGAGCGATGAGAACGAGCACAAGGCGCTGCACGGCCTTACGCGTACGCTCATCGCCAACATGACCGAGGGCGTGACGACGGGCTTCTCGAAACAGCTCGAGATCATCGGCGTCGGCTACAAGGCGGAGCAGCGGCCGTACGGGCTGCAGCTCTCGCTTGGCTTCTCGCATGTGATCGAATACCGCGCACCGGCGGGGATCAAGCTGTCGGCGCCGCAGCCGACGCAGGTCACCATCGAGGGCGCGAACAAGGAGATGGTCGGGCAGGTCGCCGCGGAGATTCGCAGCTACCGTCCGCCGGAGCCATACAAGGGGAAGGGCATCAAGTACGCCGGCGAGCAGGTACGTCGCAAGGCCGGCAAGGCGGGGGGCAAGTAAATGAAATCCATTCATAAGCCGAAGACGCGCGCCGAGAAGCGCTATCGCAGACATCTGCGCGTGCGCAAGAAGGTCGAGGGGACGCCGGAGCGTCCGCGCCTCGTCGTGAAGCGCTCGCTGAAGCACATCTACGCTCAGATCGTGGACGATGCGGCGAACCGCACCATCCTCACCGTCAGCGATTTGACGGTGGGCGAGGGGAAGAAGGCGGAGCGCGCGGCTGCGGTTGGAAAGGCGCTGGCGGAGCGGGCGAAGGCGGCGGGGATCACCCGCGTCGTATTCGATCGCGCCGGCTATCAGTATCACGGCCGCGTGAAAGCGGTGGCCGACGGTGCCCGCGAGGGCGGATTGGAGTTTTAACATGGCTGAGAGTCCAGTGATTGGTTCGTCGGGCGACGCGCCCGCATCGGGAGATCGTGCACCGGGCGGCGGCGGAGGTCGCGGCGGTTCGGGTGGCGGTCGTGGTCCGGGCGGCGGGGGACGCGGTGGTCCGGGCGGCGCGCGTGGTGGGCGCGGCGGTCCGGGTGGCGGCGCTGGTCGCGGCGGCCCCGGTGGTGGACGTGGCGGCCCGGGCGGCGGCGCTGGTCGCGGCGGTCCTGGTGGCGGTCGCGGTGGTCCGGGCGGCCGTGAGGGACGCGGCGGTCGCGGCGATGCGCGCGGCGGCGACAAGGAAGGCGGCGATCTGCTCGAGAACGTGATCTCGATCAACCGCGTCGCGAAGGTCGTGAAGGGTGGACGCCGCTTCAGCTTCAACGCGCTCGTCGCCGTCGGCGATGGACGCGGCAAGGTGGGCGTGGCCACGGGCAAGGCGAACGAAGTGTCGGAGGCGGTGCGCAAGGCCGTCGACGCCGCGCGTCGCAACATGTCGAGCATCCCGCTCACGGGGAGCACGATTCCGCACGAGATCATCGGCGAGCATGGCGCCGGTCGTGTGCTGATGAAGCCCGCCGCGCCGGGAGCCGGTGTGATCGCGGGCGCCGCGGTTCGCGCGGTGCTCGAGTGCGCGGGCGTGGGCGACATTCTCACGAAGAGTCTGGGCTCCACCAATCCGCACAACATGGTGCGTGCGACGCTGGATGGACTGCACCACCTGACGACGGTCGAGCAGATCGCGCGCGAGCGTGACATCGAAGTCGGCAGCCTGCAGTACAAGTCGCGTGCGAAATCGAAGGAGATGGTCTAATGCCACGGACATTCGTATGGCATCCGGGGAAGGGCCCGGCGACGACGGAAGCGAACACGCTCACCAAGGGCGACGTTCGCATCGAGCAAGTGCGGAGCGGCATTGGGCATCCCGCCCGGATGCGCGCGACGCTGCGGGCGATCGGGCTCAAGCATCACCAGGACGTGGTGGTGAAGCCGGATTCAGCCTCGCTTCGCGGAGCGATCAAGCGCGTGCGGCACCTGGTCAAGGTGACGCCGGTGAAGGAGAAGTAGACCATGGCGACGAAAGACGAAACGACCGTCGAGCACCTCGGGCTGCACAACCTCGAGGCCTCTCCCGATTCGCACCGCAACCGTAAGCGCCTCGGGCGCGGACCGGGTTCGGGCACGGGCAAGACGTCCGGCAAGGGACACAAGGGATCGAAGGCGCGCGCGGGCCACCACGGCCCGGGCGGCGGCAAGCCACACTTCGAGGGCGGACAGATGCCCTTGACGCGCCGGCTGCCGAAGCGCGGATTCACGAACCCGTTCCGCGTCGACAATCAGGTCGTGCGCCTCGATGCGTTGAACGAGCTCGAAGGCGATGTGACACCAGAGTCGCTCGTGCAGGCCGGGCTGATCCGCAAGAACAAGGGATCGGCGAAGGTGCTGAACAGCGGCAAGCTGACGCGCGCGGTGACGCTGCGTGGCATCAAGGTGAGCGCCTCCGTGCGCGACTCGATCGTCGCGGCGGGAGGCCGTGTCGAAGAGTAAACATGGCACAGTCGAATCCAGCTGAAGCGGTAAAGAATCTCTTCCAAACGCCGGAGCTGAAGTCGAAGATCGGCTTTACGCTCCTGGCGCTCGTGGTCTATCGGCTCGGCGCGCACATCACCGCGCCCGGAATCGACGTCCGCGCGCTGATCGACTTCTTCCAGAACCAGGGGAGCGGCGGACTCGCCGGTCTCTACGACATGTTCACGGGCGGCGGTCTCTCGCGCGCGACGGTGTTCGCGCTCGGAATCGTCCCGTACATCTCGTCGAGCATCGTCTTCCAGATCATGGCGGCGGTCATTCCGTCGTTCGAGAAGATGCAGCGCGAGGAAGAGGGCCGAAACAAGATCACGCAGTACACGCGCTACCTCACGGTGGCGATCGCGGTGCTGCAGGCGTGGGGGTACGCGCTGTTCACGGAGTCGCTGCAGGGCGCGGTGATACACCCGGGAATGGCGTTCCGCATCCAGATGGTGCTCTTCCTCACCACGGGCGCGATGTTCGTGATGTGGCTGGGCGAGCAGATCACCGAGCGCGGCGTCGGCAACGGCGCGTCGCTCCTGATCTTCTTCTCGATCGTCGAGCGCATCTGGCCGGGAATCGGGCAGACCTTCCAGTACATCCAGACGGGAACCACCGCGATTCCAAAGGTGGTCGTGCTCGGGATTCTGATGGTGCTGGTGGTCGCGGGGACGGTCGCGATCACTGTCGCGGCGCGGCGCGTGCCGATCCAGATCCCGCAGCGCACGATGGCGCGCGGGCGCCAGCGTGAGAGCGCGAAGAACTTCATCCCGCTGCGCCTGAACGCGGCGAACGTCATGCCGATCATCTTCGCGCAGACGGTCATCGTGGTGCCGGGGACGCTCGCGCAGTTCAGCAAGAACGCGCGCATGCAGGAGATCGCCGAACTCTTTCAGCCGCCGTCCTTCTGGTATTTCCTGCTGTCGGCCGTTCTCATCCTGTTCTTCACGTATTTCTACACGTCGATCATCTTCAACCCGATCGACATCGCGGAAAACCTGAAGAAGCAGGGCGGGTTCATTCCCGGTGTGAAGCCGGGTGCGCGCACGGCCGAGTACATCGATCGGGTGGTTACGCGCATCACGCTGCCTGGCGCGGTGTTCCTGACGCTCATCGCGCTCCTCCCGGTGATCATCTCGGAGGTCATCAACGTGCCGTTCCGATTTGGCGGAACGTCGCTCTTGATCGTCGTAGGCGTGGGGCTGGACACGGTTCAGGCGGTGCAGCAGCAGCTCCTGATCCGGAAGTACGACGGCTTCATGAAGAAGGGTGCGCGCGTGAGGTTTCGCGAGCGCGGCTGATCCGCGAGCACCTCACCGCGTTCCGCGTTGCCGCCGGACACTCACGCCAAGAGGGCTCGCACCATGAACACCGCGACATGAATATCGTCCTGCTCGGTCCGCCGGGTGCGGGAAAGGGAACGCAGGGCGAACGCATCGCGAAACAGCTGGGTATTCCCAAGCTGGCGACGGGCGACGTGCTCCGCGCGGCACTGGCGCAGGGCACGCCGCTCGGACTCGCCGCGAAGGCAGCGATGGAGCGCGGCGACCTCGTCCCCGACTCCGTCATCCTCGGCATCATGAAGGAAGCACTCGCGGAGCCGTCGGCCACGAAGGGCGTGGTCCTGGACGGCGTCGTGCGCACGGTGCCGCAGGCCGAGGGGCTCGCACGCGTGCTGGGCGAGCTGGAGCGCCACGTGGACGCCATCCTCCTCTTCGAGGTGGGCGAGGACGAGCTGGTCCGCCGCCTGAGCGCGCGCACCACCTGCGAGGGCTGCCAGACGCCGTACACGGGACGTGAGCCGGGCACGGCGTGCGACAAGTGCGGTGGCAAGCTCGTGCGGCGCAAGGACGATGAGCCCGAGGCGATCCGCGCGCGTATGCGGGCGTACCGTGAACAAACGGAGCCCGTGGTCGCGTGGTACGAGAATCGCGCGCGCACGTCAGCCGACGCGAGGGCCCGGGATCACAACGGTCCGCGCGTGGTACGAGTAAATGCATTGGGCGACATCGACGATATTACCAAAATCGTGATGAAGGCACTCCGGGGATGATCGCGCTGAAATCGCCGCGTGAGATCGAGCTGATGGCTGAGGGCGGGCGCATTCTGGGCGCGACCGTCTCGCATCTGCGCGCGCAGGCGAAGGCGGGCATCTCGACGTGGGAGCTGGATGAGATGGCGGAGAAGTTCATTCTGAGCCACGACGGCGCGACGCCCGCGTTCAAGGGGCTCTACGGCTTCCCCGGCTCGGTGTGCGCGTCGATCAATCAGGAAATCGTGCACGGCATTCCCTCGAAGAAGCGCGTGCTGCGTGACGGCGACGTGCTCTCGCTCGACATCGGCGTGCGCTTCAAGGGCTACTTCACTGATTCGGCCACGACGGTCGCGATCGGGGAAGTGGATGCGACGTCGAAGCAGCTGCTGGCGGTAACGGAGCGCGCGCTGGAGGCGGGGATCGCAGCGGCGGTGATCGGCAATCACATTGGAGACATCGGCGCCGCGGTGCAGGCGGTGGCCGAGGGCGCGGGCTTCAGTGTGGTGCGCGATCTGGTGGGACATGGAATCGGCACGGAGTTCCACGAGGAGCCGCAGGTGCCGAACTACGGCAAGCCGAAGCGTCTGATGAAGTTGACGCCGGGGCTGACGATCGCGATCGAGCCGATGGTGAGCGTGGGAACGGCGAAGACGCGCACGATGCCCGACCGGTGGACGGTGGTGACGGCAGATGGCTCGCGGGCGGCGCACTTCGAGCACACGATTGCGATCACGGACGCGGGGCCGCGGATTCTAACGGCGTACGCGGCGAATTAGCGGCGCGACGGGATCGGTGTCACGCCGCTTCGCGTGACACCGATCGTGAACCCTACCCGCCAACCTCCGAAGTCGTCGGATCGATCGTGTCGTGCACCCGGGAGACCTTGTTCGCCGGGAAGCCGCCGCGCTTGGCGTGCTCGCGCACCAACTCTTCGTTCTCCGCGATATAGACACAATAGATCTTGTCGTCGGTCACGTAGCTGTGGATCCAGTTGATGCTGGGTCCCATCTCGGTGAGCACACCGCACGACGTCTGCGAGATGCTCTGAAGCTGCTCGGCGGTGAGCCTTCCCGCCCCTGGAATTTCACGCTCGATCACGTACTTCGGCATTCGAATCTCCTCACGGGTGAGAGTTCGGCGCGAGCACTCTTGCGAGGCTGCTCGGCCGTTCGTGGTACAGCATTGAAACAGGCTATCTGCGACTCGTCCGTACGTTACGGAGCGGGTGCGAACTGGCAAGAGACGTCGGGATTCCACATCGCGAAAGTGCCACTCGGGTTCTTCTTGCCAACCCAGGCATGCAATCCCCAGAGCTGGAAGTGGTCGTTCTTCGAGAACGATTCGCCGAACAACACGGGTGCGGGCTGATCTGCGCCGTGAATGCTGTACGGGATGATGAACTCGACACCGACGAACGTCATCGACCCGTCCTGTTGCGGCTCGTAGATCAGGATCTCCGGATTCGTGACGATGACGGTGTCGTTGACGAGCGAGGTGTTGAGATAGTGGACGCCCATTCCGCCGGCCGGATCCGACAGGCAGGTGTGCCCGTCGGACGGGTCGCCCACGGCGGTGGTGTACCCGGCCGCCTCCGCGGCGGTGAGGTCGTGGAGCCCCGCGACCGCCTGGCGGAGGGAGGCGAGATCCCGGTCCTGCTGCGTCACAGGCGTGGAATCGCTGCATGCGAGCGCCGCTGTGCCCAACAGGGTTACGCCGGCGAGGGCCGAGCGCAACGAGTAGAGGATGTGTAACATGGTGAGCCTCCTGGGCGTTCGAGGAGAATTTGTGAAGGCGTTCGGCATGCGAGCGCCCTCCACGTGCTTCGTTATTTTTGGATGCGGGAAAGCGGTCGAAATCAGATCATCGAGGTCTTGATGGCCGATACGGCGGGGCAACCGAAGGTCGATCGTGACGACATCAATCGCCTCGTGCCCGTGATCTACGAGGAGCTGCGTCGCATCGCGCATTACCGGTTGCGAGCCGAGCAGACCGGCCACACGCTCGAGACAACGGGACTCGTGCACGAGGCGTATTTGCGCCTCGTCGGCAGCGAGCAACTCGAGTTCGAGAGCCGCGCGCACTTTCTGGCCATCGCGGCGCAGGTGATGCGGCACATCCTCATCGACAGCGCATTGGCGCGCCGCACGCAGAAGCGCGGCGGGGGAGTGCAGGCGCTCTCGATTGACGCGGTTCCCATCATCGCAGAGGAACGCTCGGAGGAAGTGCTCGCGCTCGACGAGGCGCTGCATCGTCTGAGCGAGATCAACGAGCGACAGGCGCGCGTCGTGGAGTGCCGTTACTTCGGCGGGATGAACATCGAAGACACGGCCGTCGCGCTCGACATGTCGACGGCGACCGTCAAGCGCGACTGGGCGCTCGCGCGCGCATGGCTCATCCGGGAGCTGCAGCAATAATGGACGATCCGAGAGCGATGCTCGCGCAATTCGTGCAGCGATTCAGCGAGTTTCGCTCCGCGTCCCCAGCGCCCAGTGCCGCACACGAGTGGCAGCGCGCGAGTGAAGCGCTGGCTGTGTTGATCGACCTGCCGGAAAGCGAGCAGGCCGCGGGGGTCGCTGCGATTGCGGGAAGCGACGCCGAGCTGCGTGCGGAGCTCGAGGCGCTGCTCCGCGCACACCATGGCTCGAGCGCGCTCGATGCGCCGGTGCTCGACCTGGTATCGGTCGAGTCGCGTAGCGCGGAACAGAGGTTGCCGGCATGGAGTGGCGAGGTAATCGGCGAACGCTATCACGTGCTGGATGCCGCCGTCGGCGGGAGCATGGGCGTGATCGTGAAGGCGCGCGATGACCGGCTCGATCGCGTGGTCGCGCTCAAGTTTCTCTCCTCGCATTTACTCGAGAACGTCGTGGCGCGCGAGCGCTTCCGCGTGGAGGCGCGCGCGATCGCGAGTCTCGATCATCCGAACGTGTGCGCGATCTACGACATGGGTGATGCGTCGAACGATCGATTCTTCATCTCGATGCCGTACTATCACGGCGAGACGATAGCGGCGAAGCTCGCGCGTGGTCCGTTGGCGATTACAGATGCCGTATCGTTCGCGCGACAGACAGCGAGCGGGTTGGCCGCCGCGCACGCGCGCGGAATCATTCACCGCGACATCAAGCCCGCGAACCTGATCGTCACGACCGACGGCGTCGTGAAAATCCTGGACTTTGGAATCGCCAAGTTGAGTGGGTCGCCCATGACGGCGCCCGGCTACACACCCGGAACCGTGTCGTACATGAGTCCGGAGCAGACACGCGCCGAGCCCACCGATGCGCGCACGGACATCTGGTCGCTCGGCGTCGTGATCTACGAGATGCTGACGGGAGCGCGTCCGTTTCGAGGGGCAGACGCGCGCGCGGTGGCGGCTGCGATTTGTGTGGAGGAGCCGGAAGCGATCAGCACACTGCGCGAGGAAGTGTCGAGCGCGTTGGAGCGGCTGGTGATGGCGGCGTTGGCGAAGAAGCCGGGGGAGAGGCCGGTGAGCGCGAAGCGGGTGGGAGAGGAGCTGGGGGCTATTTCCAGCTAGCCCCCTCGCTGCACAAGCTCCGCCGTCTTCTTCGCCGCCTCACTCGCCGCTCTCACGAAGTTCTCCGCCGCCTCGCTCAACCCCTTCGCCGCCGCAGGCTCATCCAGCGCGTCGACGTTTACCTTCACATTGAACGCCGCTCCCCGGCACGCCGCCTCGGCCATGAGTGCCGCGACGCCCGCATCAGAGCGCGCATTCGAGTTTCCCTTGGTCGCCGCCAACTCCGCGAGCTCCGCCACCGTCGCGCACGCGCGCGCAGTCTCGAGCGGCACTTCGCTCGCGCCGATGAGCGCCGCGGTGATCGCGGCCTTGCGCATCGTCTCTTGCTCGGGCGTCGCCTTCGGAAGCTTGTACGCCATCGAGACCGCGTCGTACGACTGCGCATCGAGATCCACGAGCTGCGCGAGCCGCTGCCCCAGGCTCGCTGCCTGCAACGCGATCTCCTTGAACGTCTCCTCCACCTCGGCGTACTTCTTCCGCCCAATCGTGAGTCCCGCCACCATCTGTACGAGCGCTGCCGCCATCGACCCCGCGTGCGCGCTCACGCTTCCGCCGCCGGGCGCGGGATTCGACGACGCGACCGCCGCGCGGAATCCGCTCAACGAGATCCCGTCGCTCGCCGCCGCGCGCACCTTGTGCTCGAGCAGCTGCTCCGTCGAGAAGTTGCGCAGCTGCAGATAGCGCGCGGCGGACTCGATGATCGCGCGCTCCGGCACGAGGCCAACGAGCTCGCTCCACGTGGGCGACACGCCGTGCGTCGCCGCCTCCATCTTCACCATGTCGTACGCGCGGAACATCGGCGTCTTCTCGATGTCGACGAGATTCATCGACACCTGCGCCTGCCCATCGACCTCGATCCCCATCGCCTTCACGTTCTTGAGCCCGCCCGAGGAGCCGCGCACCGCCTTCGCGACCTCCTTTGCCACGCCAATGTTCGTCGCGTCGCCCAGATACACGTTGTACGCGACGAGAAATGGCCGCGCGCCGATCGCCACCGTTCCCGCGGTGGGATGCGACTTGGGCGGGCCGAAGTCCGGCGTGCGCACGGGCGACGTTCCGATCTCCTCGCGGATCTTCTCGAACTCGCCGCGGCGAATGTCCGCGAGATTCTCGCGCACGGGACTCGTCGCCGCGCGCTCGTAGAGGAATACCGGGATGCCGAGCTCCTTGCCCACGCGCTCGCCGAGGGTGCGCGCGAGGGCGACGCACTGTTCCATCGACGTCCCTTCGAGCGGGATGAACGGCACGACGTCGGTCGCGCCCATGCGCGGGTGCGCGCCCGCGTGCGTCGTGAGATCGATGTTGTCGCGCGCCATCGCGACGCCGGCGAACGCCGCGTCCACCGCGCTTTCCACGGGCGCGACGAAGGTGATCACCGTGCGATTGTGCGACTCGTCGGACGACACATCGAGCACGACCACGCCGCTCACCGCGGCGATCGCGTCGCGAATTTTCTGGATGATGTCATGATCGCGGCCTTCGCTGAAATTCGGAACGCATTCGACGAGCGTCATGGCACTTGGGTCAGAGTGAAACGCCCGCCGGAGTGGCGGCCGCCAGAGTTGAGGCGAGCCAGCGGTGCATCGCCGGATTGCCCGCGAGCAGAGAGCCGTAGTCGAGCGGCACGTTCGCGTCGCCGCCCACCGTCGTCACCACGCCGCCCGCCTCGCGCACGAGCAGCACCCCCGCCGCGAAATCCCAGGGCGCGAGCGACAGCTCCCAGAATGCATCGAAGTGCCCGGAGGCCACGTGCACCAGGTCGAGCGCCGCCGAACCTGGACGTCGCATCCCAGATGTGTGCGGCGCGACCGCGGCGAAGTGCCGCAGATATAGCTCGAGCGAATCGTCGTCGCCGAAGGGGAAGCCAGTGCCGATCAGCGCGCGCGAAGGGTCTTCGATCGCGGACACGTGAATCGGCTCGCCATTCCTGAACGCGCCGCCGCCAAGAGTCGCGGTGTAGCGGTCGCCCGTCGGCACCTCGACGACTGCTCCGGCCACGAGCTCGCCGCGCACGGCCGCCGCGATCGACACCGCGTATTCGCGAAAGCCGTGCAGGAAGTTCGTCGTCCCGTCGAGCGGATCGACGACGAACACGACATCGGCGCTCGTTGATGCATCCGGCGACAGCTCCTCGCCGAGGATCAGCGCGCCGGGATATGCATCCATGAGCGCATCGCGAATGATGCGCTCCGAGCCGAGGTCGACGTCGCTGACGAAATCGGTAAGCGACTTCGCGCGCCATTGGATGTTCGCGCGATCGTTCGTGCGAGCGCGGATGAATCCGGCCGCCGTGTTCGCCGCTGCCTCGATGTGCGCGAGCAGCGAAGCCGCATCAGGAAAGCTGGGTTGCACCACTATTTGCGCGCTCGTAGCTTGGTCGGATGTCCAAAGTCTTTAGCGGTATTCAACCTTCGGGAGAGCTGCACCTCGGAAACTACCTCGGCGCCGTCAAGAACTGGGTCGAGCTTCAGGACAAGTACGAGTGCATCTATTTCATCGCCGATTACCACGCGATCACGGGAAGCTACGAGCCCGCGGATCTGCGCCGCCGCACCCGGCAGATGGCGATTTCGCTCCTCGCCTCCGGCCTCGACCCCGCGAAATCTACGCTGTTCGTGCAGTCGATGGTGCCCGAACATACGGAGCTGACGTGGATCCTCAACACCGTCACGCCGCTCGGAGAGCTCGAGCGCCAGACGCAGTACAAGGACAAGGCGCAGCGCCAGGAGAGCGTGAACGCGGGGCTGCTCATGTATCCGGTGCTGCAGGCCGCCGACATTCTGCTCTATCGCGCGGATCTCATTCCCGTCGGCGAGGACCAGGTGCAGCATCTCGAGCTCGCGCGCGAGGTCGCGCGGCGCTGGAACGCGAAGTTCGAGAGCGACTTCCTCGTGGAGCCCAAGCCGCTGCTCACGGCCACACGCCGCATCATGGGGCTCGATGGCCAGGCGAAGATGTCGAAGTCGCTCGGCAACACCATCGGGCTGCTCGAGACGCCGGAAGAGGTGTGGGCCAAGCTGCGCCCCGCGATGACGGATCCGGCGCGCGTTCGCAAAACCGACCCTGGCACACCAGAAGTTTGCAACATCTATAATCTCCACAAGGCGTTCAACGATTCGGCAACGGTCGAGCACGTTGCGGTCCAGTGCCGAAGTGCCGGGTGGGGATGCCTGGACTGCAAGAAAGTCTTAATGGATGGCATGATGCGCGAGCTCACGCCGATTCGTGAGCGTGCGCTCGAGCTCGAAGCGCATCCCGAGATCGTGACGGACGCGCTTGCTGCGGGAGCGGCGCACAGTGGCGAGATTGCAAGGAGCACGATGGCAACCGTGCGGGAGACGATGGGGCTGCGGTAGTTTCTTATTTGGGGGACACACGATGGCGATGAGGAATGGTCCTGTAGGGATTCTCACGTTGGTCTGCATCACCTGCGGGCAGGAAATGTTCTTCACGACGAAGCCTCCGGCGGATGAGCCGTGCCCGCGGTGCGGTGAGACTGTCTTTCGCAGCTTCTTCACTCCGACTGTGCAGGACGAAGCGACGGAATCGATGCTCGAAGACACGACGCGCTCCATCTCGCTCGACGGGGGCTCGACCGATTCGACCGCCGGCGATGTGCGTGAACTGAACAGCCCCTGACCTCATCAATGCCGAAAGCACTGACAGGAATTTTTGGCCCGGTCGTCACGACGTTCGACGAGACGAGCGGCGATCTCGCGAGCGGCGCGTTCCGCGCGAACATCAAGGCGTACATGGCCGGCGGCCTCGCAGGCGTGCTGGTGGCCGGCTCCACCGGCGAGGCCGCGCTGCTCGACGAGGACGAGCGGCTGCGCCTCACCGAGCTCGCGCGCGCGATCGTCCCCGATGACCGGTGGCTCTTCGTGGGCACGGGAGCCGAGTCCACGCGCGACTGCGTGCGCCGCACGAAGGATGCGGCGGAGCGCGGTGCCGACGCGGTGCTCGTCCTTCCGCCGCACTACTACGGCGCCGCGATGACGGACGACGCGCTCTGGGCGCACTTCTCGCGTGTCGCCGACGAGAGTCCCGTGCCCGTGATGCTCTACAACATGCCGAAGTACACGCATCTCCAGCTCGGCTCGAAGCTCGTGCATGCGCTGGCAGAGCATCCCAACATTTTCGGCATCAAGGACAGCAGCGGCGACACGACGCAGCTGCGCGCGTATCTCGAGGCGCAGAGCGATCGTTTCACCGTGCTCACCGGTCACGCCGGTACGCTGCTCGACGCGATCGGCTACGGCGCGCGAGGCGCCATTCTCGCCGTCGCGCTCTTCGCCGCGCCGCTTGTGTTCGATCTCATGGACGCGATCGCGCGCAGCGACGGCGTGGCCGCAGAGGAGCTCCAGGCGCGCCTGCGCCCGGTCGCGAAGGAGATCGTGGCCGAGCTCGGGCCGCCGGGGATCAAGGTCGCGATGGATCTCGTCGGCCTCGCCGGCGGGCCGCCTCGCGCTCCGCTCCGTCCGCTCGGCGCCGGAGAGCGTGAGCGCCTCTCGACGCTGCTCGGCTCCGCGGGGCTCGTCCGCGTCGCGTAGTTGGTGAGCGCGGCGCGGAGGCACCTCGCTGCGATAGCGTTCGCCCCGCGGCCCGCGGGAAGCGCGGCGGAAGCAACGGCCCGTGAGTATTGCGCGCAGATCCTTCGCGCGGCCGGATTCGAGGTTCGAGATCGCCAGTTCGAGTATTCGACATTTCCGGGTAAGTGGGGGACGCCGCTCTTCGGCGTCTGCATGGCGGGGCTCATGCTTGCGGCGGCGCGCGAGGGAGCGGCGGGCTCCGGTGGTCACGCGCTCGTCATTCTCATCGCGGGCGCCGTGGTGCTCGGTGCCTGCGGCCAGTGGTTGAGCCGGCGCGGCGTGGTCGATTTGCCATTCGCTCGCGCGCGGAGCACGAATCTCGCGGCGACGCGCGGCGCTTCATCGCTCTGGCTCGTGGCGCACCTCGACTCGAAGAGCCAGCCGATCCCGATCGTCGTGCGCGCGCTCGCGATCACCGCATCGCTCGTCGTCTTCGGCGTTGCGGTGCTGGTGAGCGTCGCACAGCTGGTCGTGCCGATCCCCGCGCTCGCGTGGGTCGCGCTCGCGGTCGTCGGCGTGCTCGTTGCCCTTCCGGTGATGGCCAGTGTCGTGAGCGCACGCTCTGCCGGCGCGCTCGACAATGCGTCCGGCGTCGTGACGGTGCTGCGCACGGTCGAGATGCTCCCGCGTGATCTCGCGATCGGAGTGCTACTCACGAGCGCCGAGGAGCTCGGCCTCGCGGGTGCGCGTGCGTGGGCGCGCGAGGCGGCGTCGGCGAGCGCGATAAACGCGCCCCTGAGCGTGGTCAATCTCGCGCCCCTGAGCGCGGTGAACATCGCGCCCCTGAGCGCGCTCAATATCGATGGAGTCGACGACACCGGCGCCCTTCGCCTGATCTACAGCGGCCGGCTCCCGCGTGAGCTCGTCGCTCGGCTCGGCAGCGAATGGCCCTCGCCTCGCCGGCTCGTCCCCGGAGTGCTCATGGATGGCGTTGCGCTCGCGGACGCGGGGTGGGCGGTGATAAACGTCAGCAAGGGGAGCTGGCGCACGGTGAGCCGCATCCACACGCCGAGCGACGATCGCGCGCATCTCGAGGGGAGCGGGGCAGAGGAAGTTGCAACGATGCTTGCGGGTGCGATCACAGGCAGCCGGCATTAGCTTTCGGGGTACCTTCCCGCGCCGGCTGCCGTTCGCCCGCGCCTGCTCCGCTCACGCTCTCCGGTTAGAATGTTCAGCACATCGATTCGGACTCTCGTCGTCGTCGGCGCGCAGTGGGGCGACGAAGGGAAGGGAAAACTCGTGGACGTCATCGCCGAGCGCGCCGATTGGGTGGTGCGCTACCAGGGCGGCGCAAATGCCGGACACACGGTCAAGTTCGGCGATCGCGCCTTCGTCCTCCATCAGATTCCGAGCGGCATTCTCCACCCCGGCGTGCGCTGCGCGATCGGGAATGGCGTCGTGCTCGATCCCGAGACGCTGTTTACGGAGATCGACGAGCTCGTGCGCGACGGCGTGGATGTGGAGGGCCGCCTCTATGTGAGCGATCGCGCGCACCTCGTGCTACCGTATCACAAGCTCGTGGACGGGCAGAGCGCGGCGAGCAAGGCGATCGGCACGACGGGGCGCGGCATCGGTCCGGCATACGAGGACAAGATCGCGCGGCGCGGAGTGCGGGTGCTCGATCTGCGGCATCCGGAGCGTCTGCGCGAGCTGCTCGAGGCGGGGATCATGCACGCCAACGCGCAGCTCGTCGCCTTTGGCTCGGACAAGCGCGCGAGCGTGGACGAGACGCTGCAGCTGCTCACCGGCCTCGCGCCGCGCCTGTTGGCGCTCGCCGACGATGTCGGGCTCTCGATGCACCGCGCGACGAAGTCGGGTGCGGCGATCCTGCTCGAGGGCGCGCAGGGCTCGCTCCTCGATGTCGATCACGGCACCTATCCGTTCGTGACGTCGAGCAGCACGACCTCGGGGGGCGCGGCCACCGGGACCGGCATCGCGCCCACGGCGCTCCACTCGATCCTGGGTGTGGTGAAGGCGTACACGACGCGCGTCGGCAACGGGCCGCTCCCCACGGAGCTCGAGGAGCCGCTCGCGAGCGAGGTGCGCAAGCTCGGCAATGAGTACGGCGCGACCACCGGCCGTGCGCGCCGCTGCGGCTGGTTCGATGCCGTCGTCGTTCGCTATGCCGCGCGCGTGAATGGGCTCACGGGGCTCGCGGTGACCAAGCTCGACGTGCTCGACACCCTCGATCGCGTCGCGATCTGCACCGGCTACAAGGTGGGCAACGAGGTGCACGAGGAATTTCCCGGCGATCTCGTGCTGCTCGACGAGGCGGTGCCGGTGTACGAATGGTTCGACGGTTGGAAAACGAGCACGGCCGCCGCGCGCACGCTCGGCGAGCTCCCGCGCGCCGCGCGCGTGTATCTCGATCGCATCCGTGAGCTCGCCGACACGCCCATCTCCTACGTGAGCGTCGGCACGCATCGCGATCAGATCATCGGGGTCGACTGATGGCCCAGGGCGTCGACGAGGCGGTCGACGTTGCGATTGTCGGCGCAGGGCCGTGCGGGCTCGCTGCCGCGGTCACGATGCTGCGCGCGGGGCTCAGCTGTATCGTGTTCGACGGCGGCGCTCTGACGAGCACGATCACCGCCTATCCGACGTACGTGAACTTCTTCTCGACGGCGGAGAAGCTGTCGATCGGCGGGCTGCCGTTCACGATCGGCGGTGACAAGCCAGGCCGTCGCGACGCGCTCGCGTACTATCGGTCGGTGGTCAAGTACTTCGACATACCGGTGCGCCAGTTCGAGAAGGTCACGGCGGTGAAGGGACGCGAAGGGGAGTTTGTCGTCCACACGCTGCGCCGCGGCGGCGACGTGCGTGCCGTGCGCGCGCGCTTCGTGATCATCGCCACAGGGTACTTCGGCTCGCCCAATCACCTCGAGGTGCCCGGCGAGACGCTCGAGCACGTGTCGCACGTCTACAAGGAAGGGCACGAAGCGTTCGACCAGAATGCCGTCGTCGTGGGCGGAGGGAATTCGGCGGCCGAGGCGGCGCTCGATCTCTGGCGTAGCGGCGCGCGCGTGACGCTCGTGCACTTCGGCCCCGACTTCGACATGAAGATCAAGCCGTGGATCCTCCCTGACGTGCTGAACAGGATCAAGGAAGGGAACATTGGCATTCGCTGGAACAGCCGCGTGCGCGCGATCGGCCCGCACGATGTCACGATCGACACGCAGGGCGTGACCTCGCAGCTCCCGGCGGATCGCGTGTACGTGATGACCGGCTTCGCACCGAACGTCGACCTGCTGCGCGACATCGGCGTGTCGATCAATCCGAAGAGCGGCGTTCCCGCACACGATGATGCGACGCTCGAGACCGATGTGCCGGGCATCTTCATCGCCGGCGTGGTCGTCGCGGGGTTCGACGCCAACAAGGTGTTCATCGAGAACGGGCGCTTTCACGGCGAAAAGATTCTCGCGCGCCTCGAGGGGCGCAGCGCACCCGCCGAGCCGAAGCTCAGTGCGGACCTCGATAGCTGATAGATTAGTTACCGCCGGGGAATAATCCCTTCGTGGCCGCTTCACCGATCCTCAACCGAATTCGACGCATGGCGCAAAGCACTTTCCCAGACGTGATGGAGAAGCTCGTGTCGCTGTCCAAGCGGCGCGGCTTCATCTTCCAGTCCTCCGAGATCTACGGAGGAACGGGATCCGTGTGGGATTACGGGCCGCTCGGCGTCGAGCTCAAGAAGAATCTGAAGGATCGGTGGTGGAACGCGATGGTGCGCTCGCGCGACGACATCGAGGGGCTCGATGCCGCGATCCTCATGCATCCGCGCGTGTGGGAGGCGAGCGGCCACGTGGGCGGATTCGTCGATCCGCTGGTGGAGTGCAGCAACTGCAAGAAGCGCTTTCGCGCCGATGACTCGCGCATCAAGGGGACGCCCGGAACGCCGGACGCGCAGTGCCCCGCGTGCGGAATGAAGGGAACGCTCGGCGCCGCGCGCCTGTTCAATCTCATGTTCAAGACGTTCATGGGGCCGGTGGAGGACACGGCCGCGGTGGTGTACCTGCGTCCGGAGACCGCGCAGGGGATCTACGTGAACTTTTTGAACGTGCAGCAGTCGACGCGACAGAAAATTCCCTTCGGCATCGCGCAGATCGGCAAGGCGTTCCGCAACGAGATCACTCCCGGGAATTTCATTTTCCGCACGCGCGAGTTCGAGCAGATGGAGATGCAGTTCTTCGTCGAGCCGGGGAGCGACATGGAGTGGTTCGAGTTCTGGAAGGCGCAGCGCCTCGAGTGGCACCAGGCGCTGGGGCTCGATCCCGCGCGGCTGCAGTACCACCAGCACACGAAGGAAGAGCTCGCGCACTACGCGCGCGCGGCCTTCGACATCCAGTTCGACTTCGGCGGCACGCTCGGCTTCCAGGAGATCGAGGGCGTGCACAATCGCGGCGACTTCGACCTCACGCAGCACCAGCAGTTCTCGGGGAAGAAGCTCGAGTACTTCGACCAGCCGAACAACCGGCGCTACACGCCGTACGTGGTCGAGACATCGGTGGGCGCCGATCGCACGACACTGGCCGTTCTCGTGAACGCATATCACGAGGAGAAAGTGGAGGGCGAGGATGAGGGACGCACCGTGCTCAAGCTCCAGCCGTCGCTGGCGCCGGTGAAGGCGGGGATCTTCCCGCTCGTGAAGAAGGATGGGATGCCGGAGATGGCGCAGCGCATCGCGGCCGATCTGCGGCCGCTCTTTCCCGTGTTCTACGACGAGTCCGGCGCAATCGGCCGTCGCTATCGTCGGCAGGACGAGATCGGAACGCCGTTCGGCATCACCATCGATGGTGAGTCGGTGACGAACGGCACGGTGACGATTCGCGATCGCGACACGCTTCAGCAGGATCGCGTGTCCGCGGATCAGCTGCGCGCCGTGCTCGCGGAGCGCCTCGCCAAATGACGCTTTCGCTCGACACACTGCGCCGCGAGGGGGACGCGTTTCACCAAGAGATCTCGCGCGAGCTCTATCAGTCGGGCGCGGGGCTCAAGAAGACGGCGGAGCTGCAGGCGATTTACGCGCGCTTCGCTAGCGTGATGAGCGATGAGGCGCTCAGCATGGTGCGCGAGCTGTTCCGCGACTCGCCGGCCGGGAGCGAGGACCAGCGCTCGGCGCGAATCCTCCTCGAGTGGCAGGCCGACGCGCGCGTGTCGCGCGAGCTCGCGGCGCTCGACGAGCGCGAGATCGCGTGGGAGTCGAGCGCGATCGCACGCGTCGACGACGGACGCGGGATCCAGTACCAGCAGATCGCGATCGAGATCGCGAACGCAAAGGATCGCGACGAGCGCCTGCGCCTCGAGCGCGCGCGAGCGACGCTCGTGGCGAAGGAGCTCGCGCCGATGCGCCAGGAGCGCTTCCAACGCGAGAAGGACATCGTCGAGGGGCTCGAGATCGCCGGGAGCTACAACGACACCTTCACGGCGCTGAGCGGCGTCAACCTCCCGTCGCTCGTGGAGGAGTGCAAGGCGTTTCTGCGCGATACGCAGTCGATGTGGGACGACGTGTTCGCGGAAGTCGTGCGTCGCGACCTCGACATCGATCCGAAGGACGCGACGCGCGCGGACGCTCTCGCGCTCATGCGCGCGCCCGCCTTCGATCCGTACTTTCCTCCCAAACCGATGGAGGAACAGGTGCGTCGCCAGGTGGCCGACATGGGCGCCGATGCCACCGCGAAGGGGCGCGTGATCTTCGACACCGGCGATCGCGAAGGGAAAAATTCGCGCGCCTTCTGCGCTCCGGTGCGCGTGCCGCAGGAGGTCTACCTCGTGCTGCGACCGCACGGCGGGCAGTCCGACTACCGCACCTTCCTCCACGAGCTCGGACACGCGCTGCACTTCGCGAATACGCGCTCCGACTATCCGTTCGAGTACCGCTGGCTCGGTGACAACTCGATCACCGAGTCGTATGCGATGCTCTTCGATCACATGCTCCATCTCCCGGGGTGGCTCGCTCGCTACACGGAGCTCGGCGCGCCGCGCATTCCGACCTTCCTGCGCGCGGCTGGGTTCGAGGAGCTGCAGTTCCTGCGTCGCTACTGCGCGAAGCTGATCTACGAGCACGAGCTCTACGGCGGCGAGCACTCGTGGAAGAGCCTCCCCGACATCTACGTCGACACGCTGACATCCGCGACATCGTTCAAATACGATCGCGCCGACGCCTTCGTCGATGTGGACCCGCGCTACTACGCCGCGCGCTACCTGCGCGCGTGGCAGCTTCAGGCAGTGATCGGCGAGGCGCTGGTCGAGCGCTTCGACGAGGACTGGTTTCGCAATCCGCGTGCGGGACCGTACATCATCGAGACGCTGTTCGCCGAGGGGCAGCGCGAGCTCGCGCACGAGCTTGCGGACAGAGTCACGGCGCGGCCACTCTCTTTCGCGCCGCTCGTGCGCGCGACGGAAGCGATGCTCGTGTCGGCATAAACAGGGGGTCTGCTCATGGCCAGGGAAACCGCGCTCGTCACCGGCGCCTCACGCGGGATCGGACGCGCCACCGCGCTTCGCCTCTCCGCGGCGTATGACATCATCGCCGTCGCCCGTTCGGCCGCCGAGCTTGCGTCGCTCAAGAGCGAGATCGAGATCGGCGGCGGCGTCTGCAGCACGATCGAGCTCGACATCGCGGACGAGAAAGCCACGACCGCCGCGCTACGAGGACTCGAGGTCGATGTGCTCGTCAACAATGCCGGCGTGGCGACGATGAAGCCGTTCCTCGAGCTCACGAGCGCCGAGTGGCATCGGATGGTCGACGTGAACTTCAACTCGCTGTACTATGTGACGCACGCGCTCATCGGCGGCATGGTCGAGCGCAGGCGCGGCTTCGTCGTCACCATCGGATCGCTGGCGGGGCGCAACTCCTTCGTCGGCGGCAGCTGTTACGCGGCCACGAAGCACGCGGTGAACGGATTTACCGAATCGCTGATGCTCGAGGTGCGCGACGCGAACGTGCGCGTCGCCGTCGTGATGCCGGGGTCGGTGTCGACGAGTCTTACGCCGGGCTCCGGCGATCAAAGTTGGAAGCTCACGAGCAATCAGATCGCGGATGCCGTGTGGTATCTCGTCTCGCAGCCGGAGTCGGTACTCGTCTCGCGCCTCGAGATTCGACCGGCGAAAGCGAAAGGATCGCCAAGGTGACAATGCCGCACACGATGCCGGCGCCGATCACCGGCGCGCGAAAACTGCTCGTCGTGATGAGCGATCTCCTCTTTCGCTCGAAGATCGATGAAGTCGCGCGGCGGCTCGGCCTCGAGCTTCGCGTGGCGAAGTCGCCGGAACAGCTCGATCGCCAGCTCGCAGCGGGAGAGCCCGCGATCGCGATCGTCGACCTCGAAGAGACGTCGCTCGATCCCTTCGCCGCCATCGCGCGCGTGCGCGTGGCCGCACCGCACGCTCCGATTCTCGGATTCGCCGGGCACGGCAACGTGGACGTGATCAGGCGCGCCCGAGAGGGTGGCGCGACCGTTCTCGCGCGATCCGGCTTCACGGCACAGCTTCCGGCACTGCTCACAGAGGTAGCCGAGCGCGAGCGGGCACGCATTAGCTAGGCGTGCGGGGTAGCCTATGCGGGTGTTACGCGTAGATTCCCATTTGTGATCCGCGCACCGTACTCATCCTCGGACACGACCGGCGTTCCTTCGGATGCGTCCATCCGGGAGCTCGTCGCAGTCCGCGAGATCGTGCATGCCTTCCTGACTGCCGACAGGCCGCAGGACGTCTTCCAGTTCGCGCTCGATCGTGTGAGCCCGCTGGTGGGCGCGGCGTTCGCGTCGATCTACACGATCACGGGCGACGACGACGTGATGCGGCTCTCCGCGTCGTACAACTGGCCCGAGCGCTTCCGCCCATTCCTCGGCGACATGCGCGTGCGCGTGGGGCTGGGGCCGAGCGGGCAGGCGGCGGGCGAGCGTCGCGCGATCTACGTCCCCGATGTGTTTGCGGACGCGTCGCTGAACGACTGGATCGAGGTCGCGACGGAGCTCGGCTTCCGCGCGCTCGTTGCGCTGCCGCTCCAGACGCCGGCGCGCGTGCTCGGCGCGGTCACCTTCTACTTCGCGAAGCCCGGGCAGATCGCGGTGGAGGAGCGCGGGCTGCTGCAGATCGTCGCCGATCAGATGGCGGCCACGGCGGAGAAGGCGTCGATGATCGACGACCTTCGCCGCGCGAACGGCGCGCTGCTGGAGTCGAACGCGCAACTCGAGCAGCAGTACGTGGCGGTGATGGAGGCGCGGCGGCTGAAGGACGAGTTCCTCTCGAACATCAGCCACGAGCTCCGCACGCCGCTCACGGCGCTCCTCGGCTACGCGTACCTGCTGCAGGAGGAGATGTCGGGGCCGCTCACGGCCGAGCAGCGCAAGACGCTCGCGCACATGACATCGTCGAGCGAGCGGCTGCTCGGATTGATCGAGGATCTGCTCGAGCTCACGGCGCTGCGTCGCGGCGAGGTGCGCGTGCAAGTGGAGCTCTTCGATCCGCGCACCGCGCTCGAGGTGGCGCTCGAGGCGACTGCGGGGGAGAAGATGGCGGGGGTCGCGCTGCGCACGGAGATCCCCGATGGGCCGCCGCGGTGGATGCGAAGCGATCGTCAGAAGGTGGTCAAGATTCTGTCGAAGCTGCTCGGCAACGCCTACAAATTCACTCCGAAGGGTGAGGTTCGCGCGACGGTACAGGTGCTCAACGATCTGGCGCGCTTTACCGTATCGGACACGGGGATCGGCATTCCGGACGCAGCGCATCAGCTCGTCTTCGACGAGTTTCGGCAGGTCGACGGCTCCACGACCCGCCAGTACGGCGGCTCAGGGCTTGGCCTTGCGCTCTCGAGGCAGCTGGCGCGGCTCCTCGGGGGGGACATCCAGCTCGAGTCGGCGCCCCTGGAAGGGTCGTCGTTCGTGGTGGAGATCCCGCTAGAATTCAGTCAGGACTTGCAGCCGGCGGTCGCGCTACCGGGCTGACTCAACAACAGGAAAAAGGATAATGCTTCAGGAAATCACAACTCCGATGCCGCCGGCAGAGGTGCTCGCGGCAGCGAAGCAGTTTTTCTCGCGCCGTAGCCCCATCTACGCGGCGTTTCTGGAGAAGGAAGGGCCGACGTACGTGACCTTCCGCGGACAGGGTGGAGAAGAGCTGGTCATCGGCGTGAGCGCGTCGGCGGCTGGAACTATCGTGCGCGGGTCTACGTATCTGTTTGATCAGCAGATCGCGCGCTTCTTCTCGACGCTCGATCCGATTCCAGACACCGAGCTCGAGGTCGGCATGACGGACATGACGCCAATGGGGACTGCGTGAGCGAGCCATTCGTCGCATCGTTGCGAACGTCGGGTAGTACCATTCCCGTCGGCGCGCCGGGTGCGAGCCCGATCACCATTCGCGTCGAGGTGCCTGAGCGCTGGGATGTCGCGCTGATCTCGGTCGCAAGCAGCGCGAGCGTGGGCGAAGTGAAACGTGCTGCGCTGCGCTTCGTGTCGCCCGACGATGACGCGGCCGACTACGTGATCAAGCTGCGCGGCTTCGAGGTGCTGGACGAGAGCGTCTCGCTCGGAGCGGCAGGCGCGCGCGACGGATCGATCTTTCTGCTCACGCACCGCCGGCGGCGGCCGGTACGGTGAGCGCGGCGAGTCCTCGCGCCGCCGTCGATCAGGACGAGCGGGCGACGCTGGGTCATGCGGCGCGGAAGCTGCGCGAGGAAGTCGCGAAGCGCATCGTGGGGCAGGAGACCGTCGTCGAAGAGATCCTGATGGCGATTCTCGCTGGCGGCCACGTGCTGCTCGTGGGCGTACCGGGGCTCGCGAAGACGCTGCTCATTCGGAGCGTGGCCGAGGCGATGCGGCTGGACTTCCGCCGCATTCAGTTCACGCCGGATCTGGTGCCGAGCGACATCACGGGCACGGAGATCATGGAGGAGGACAACGCGACGGGCGCGCGCAGCTTTCGCTTCGTGCGCGGGCCGATCTTCGCGAACATCGTGCTGGCGGATGAGATCAATCGTACGCCGCCGCGCACGCAAGCCGCGCTGCTCGAGGCGATGCAGGAGCACAGCGTGACGGCGGCGGGGGAGACGATGCGTCTGCCCGAGCCGTTCTTCGTGCTGGCGACGCAGAATCCGATCGAACAGGAGGGAACGTACCCACTCCCCGAGGCGCAGCTCGACAGATTTCTGTTCGACGTGCGCATCGGATATCCGGGAGAGGATGATGAGGTCGCGATCCTGCGCGCGACGACGGGAAGCGCGGCGATGCCGCTCACGCCGGTGCTCGACGCCTCGCACGCGATGGGGCTGCAGCGGCTGACGCGCGAGATCCCCGCGGCGGAGCCCGCGCTGCGCTATGCGGCGCGGCTGGCGCGCGCGACGAGGCCGGACAGCGCGGATGCGCCGGACATCGTGAAGCGCTACGTGCGCTGGGGCGCGGGACCGCGCGCGGGGCAGTCGTTGATACTCGGCGCGAAGGCGCACGCGCTGCTCGCGGGACGATTCGCCGTTGCGCCGGAGGACATCAAGCGTGTTGCGCACCCCGTGCTCCGGCATCGGGTGCTTCCGAATTTCGCGGCAGAAGCGGAAGGGATCACCGCGGAGCAGGTGATCGACGAGATTCTGTCGCGCATCTCGCCGCCGCGGAGCGACATCGGGTTGTAGCGTGCCGTCCGCCGGAAGCTATGGCTCGCTGCTGGACGCGCTGCGTGGCGTGACCTGGCCCGCGCGTCGCACGATTCGCGGGCCCGCGGCAGGGACGCATCGCTCGCGGCAGCGCGGCATCTCGCCGGAGTTCACCGAGTACCGGCCCTACCGCCAGGGCGACGACCCGCGTCGGCTGGACTGGAAGCTCCTCGCGCGCACCGATCGCGCCTTTCTCCGCATCACCAACGACCGCGCGACGCTGGGGACGATGCTGATGCTCGATGCGTCGGCGTCGATGGCCTTTCCCCTCGCCACACAAGGGAAGTGGGTGCAGGCGTGCCGGCTCGCGATCGGGCTCGCGGCGGTGGCGCACAGCGCGGGGGATCCGGTGGGCGTCGTGGTCGCGGGGGCGGAGGGAGTTGAGCAGCTGCCGCCACGCACGCGACGGGGGGTGATCGGCGAGGCGGCGCGACTGTTCGAGCGGGTGGCGCCGGCGGGAAGCGGATCGCTCGAGCCGGTGCTCGCGCTCGTGCGTCCGACGCAGCGCATCGTGATGCTCTCGGACTTTCTCTCGGATGACGACGCGCTCCTGCGCGCGGCGCGCGAGCGGATCACTGCGGGGGCGGACGTGCTCGCGATCCACATCGTCGCGTGCGAGGAGCTCGATCCGTCGCGCACGTCGATCATCGCGCAGGATCCGGAGCGCACGGAGCTCAAGCGCTCGCTCGTGGAGGAGACGCGCGAGGGCTATCGCGAGGCGTTCGGCTCGTGGCGCGCGGAGCTCGCGCGCGCGTGGCGCGCGGCGGGCGCGGCGTACTTCGAGGTGCCGGCGGATGAGGCGACGGATCACGCCGTGCGACGAATCGCGTCGCCTGCGACGGCGCAGGCGCGGGGCGCGTGAGCTTCCTCGCGCCGTGGGCGCTGTGGGCGGCGGGTGCGGTGAGCGCGGCGGTGATCGCGCTGCACATTCTCGCGAGCAAGAATCCGCGCGTGACCGCGCTGCCGACGACGAAGTTCATCCCCGACGTGCCGCTGCGCGCGACGGCGCGCGCGCTCAAGCTGTCGGATGTGGCGCTGATGATGTTGCGGGTGGCGGCGGTGATGCTCGTGGGGCTGGCGTTCGCGCGGCCGGAGCTGACGGGGGGGAAGCGGGCGGTGGGGCGGGTGGTGATGGTGGATCGGTCGCGGAGCGCGGATGGCAAGGCGGCGGATGACAGCGCGCGCGCGTATTTCAAGAAGGGCGATGCGTTATTCACCTTCGACAGCGCCACGTACGAGATCGAGACCAACAAGTACGAATTCCGGTCCGTCGGTGGAGAACGCATAAGCTCGGAATACCCGCGCGGATCGATTTCCGCGGGACTCGCGGCTGCCATGCGCGCGGCAAGCGCGCTACGCGGAGAAGCCGACTCCGTCGAGATCGTTCTCATCTCGCCCTTCGCGACCGAGGAGTTCGATGCGGCAACGAGCGCGATTCGCGCATCGTGGCCGGGCCGAATTCGAGCGGTGCGGCTCGGTGTGACGCCACCTCGCAGGCGCGATCAGATGTACAACGAGGTGCGCGGATCCGGGATCGAAGATCCGCTGCGCGCGGTTCTCTCCTTTGCGCCGCGCCTCGACACCGGTCGCACCCATACGGACTCCGTGCGCATCGATCGCGGAAATTTGCAGAGCGTCGATACGACGTGGACGCAGTACGGCCTCACACTCGTGCGGTGGCCCGCGGCGCTCGACTCCAGTGGATTTCCGCGTCGTGCGCGCACGGACACCGCGGGTGCGGTGATCGTCGACGACGGCGCCCGTGAAACAGTCGTCGTTGCTCCGTTCGCACGCATCGTGGATCCGCCGCCCGGTCGCGTTGTCGCGCGCTGGGCTGACGGCACTCCCGCCGCAACCGAACGAAAAATGATGAACGGCTGCGTGCGCGACGTTGCGATTCCACTCTCTCGCGCGGGCGATCTCGCGCTGCGCGAGAGCACTCGTCGTCTGATCGGCGCGCTCTCGGCGACGTGCGGCGACCACGGACCGAGTGGCTACGCCTCCGACTCCGCCCTCGCGCAGCTCAGCGGCACGGGCGCACTCGTCGCGACGCGCGCGCTCGAATCGCGCACTGCGGCCTCGGGGAAGCTCACGACGTGGCTTCTCGTAGCTGCGCTCGTGCTACTTGTCCTCGAGCCGCTCGTCCGCCGCCAGCGAGCCTCCGCGTGACGGCGACATGAGCGCCATAGACCGCATCGCCGCTACGCGCCGCACGCTCGGCGCCGCAGTCGTAGCGCGCGCGATACTCTGGGCGAGCGCCGCAGCCGCGGCGGCTCTGGCGGCTGTGGGAACCATAGACTGGCTCGTCGGCGCTCCCCGCGCCCTGCGCGCACTCGTGCTCCCCGTCGCCATCTCGCTCGCGATCGGCGCCGCCGCCTACGCCCTCTGGCGCGGCCGCCGCGTGCGCTCGCTCCCCGCCGTCGCGCTCTGGCTCGAGGAGCGCGTCCCCGAGCTTCGATACGCGCTCGTCACCGCGCTCGACGCTCCGAGCGTGAGCCCCGCGCTCGAGCGGAACATCGCGGCGATCCAATGGCCGCCGGTCATTCGCCGCGCCCTGGGCAACGCGCTCCTGCCACCGCTCATCGTGCTCGTCGCTGCCGCCGCGCTGCTGTTCGCGCTTCCCGCCGGTGTCCGCGCGCGGATCTCAGAGCCGCGCGCCGGCGACGCGCTCCTCCGCGCGCCGATCGCTCCGGCCGCGATGCGCAATCGACTCTCACCGTTGACGGGCGAGGTGCTGCCGCCCAGCTATACGGGCGAGCAGCACATCATAATAGAAGAACCCTCATCGATCGAAGCGCTCACCGGCGGCCACATCATCGTTCGCGGGCAAGGCTCCTCGTCCGGCATCACCGCGTCGCTCGCCAACGCGCCCGTCGCCCCCGCATCGCTTCGCGATTCCGCCGATCAGTGGCGCCTCGACATCGTGGTGCCCGCCAAGCCGGCTGCGCTCGAGCTCCACGATCGCAGCTACGCGCGCACCGTGATCATCGCGCCACACGCTGACTCGCTCCCCGTGGTCTCGCTCACCGCTCCCACGCGCGACACCGTCGTGCGCACGCCCAAAGGCAATCTCGCGCTCTCCGCGACTGCCACCGACGACTACGGGCTCGACGCCGGCTGGTTCGAGTACATCGTCAGCTCGGGGGAGGGCGAGAACTTCACCTTCAAGTCCGGCGTCGTCCATCGCACCGATGCCGGCAACGCGCGTACCACGAAGCTCGCCGGCTCATTGAACCTCGACTCGCTGCAGCTCAAGCCCGGCGATCTCGTCCACGTGCGCGCCGTTGCGCGCGATCGCAACAACGTCACCGGCCCCGGCATCGGCGTCTCCGAAACGCGCACGCTGCGCATTCCGCGCGCGAGCGAGTACGACTCGCTCGCCATCGAGGGCGCGCCACCACCGGACGTCGACAGCTCGCAGCTCAGTCAGCGCATGCTCATCATTCTGGCCGAGAAGCTCCAGGCGCGTCGCTCGAAGCTTCCGCGCGCGCAGGTGCTAACGGAGTCGCGGGCGATCGGCAGTGACCAGGCGCGCCTGCGCCAGCAGGTGGGCGAGATCGTCTTCGCGCGGCTGGGCAAGGAGCAGGGCACCGAGGACGCGGGGAGCGACAACGCGCCCGCGAAGATGACCCCCGACCAGCTCCTCGCCGCCGCGAACGCCGCCACGCAGGCCTCCGCCGGCGCCACCGATTTCGAGGGCGACGAGACGCCCGTCGTCGCCGTCAACCGCCCGCTGCTCGAGGCGTACAACGCGATGTGGGACGCGAGCCGCGCGCTCGAGATGGGCGAGCCCGGAACCGCGCTCCCGCCCATGCGCCTCGCCCTCGCCGCGATTCAGCGCGCGCGCAACGCCGAGCGGCTCTATCTGCGGGGAAAGGCGCCGGTGGTGATCGTCGACATCAACAAGGTGCGCCTCGCCGGCAAGCGCGACGACGCATCGTCCTCAGCGAGACTTCCTCGTGCGGCGCTCGACAGCTCGTCGGAGCGACGCGCGCAGCGCTTCGACGAAGCGATGAACCTGCTCGCGACGAATCCCTCCGCCGCAATCGACTCGCTGCTCGCACTCCGCGTCGACGCACTCGAGAGCGCACCGACGCTCGCCGGCGCGCTCGCCCCTGCCATCGACGCACTCCGCGCCGGCCACGATGCGACGAGTGCCCTCGTCCGCGCGCGCCGCATCGCTGCCGGCGTCACCCTCGAGCGCGTCGATTCGCAGTGGGGCGGGGCATGGTGATCTGCTCATGACCACCTTCACCTTCGCCACAGCGCAGTACGACTCCGGCGACTGGGACTCGGCCCCGCTCGTCCCTCCCAACATCATCGACACGATCGCGCGCTACACCGAGATCGAGGTCACGCCCACTGGCGCGATCGTCCCGCTCGCGTCGCCCGATCTACTGCGATATCCGCTCGTCTATCTCACCGGTCATCTCCCCGTGCGGTTCAGCGATGCCGAGCGCCGGCAGCTGCGCGAGTATCTCGATCGCGGCGGGATGCTTTTCGTCGATGATCACAACCACGATGTCGACGGCGTCTTTCACCGGACGGCGACCGAAGAGATCACGCGCACCATCGCCGAGCCGAAGCTGTTGCCGAACAACCACTCACTCTACTCGGCCTTCTTCAAGTTCCCCGACGGTCCGCCCACCACGAGCCACGAGCTCAACGGCTGGGGCGACAACCTCGTGCACAAGAATCTGTTCGCCGTCATGCGCGAGGGGCGCATCTCTGTACTCTATAGCAGCAAGGACTACAGTTCCGAATGGGGATACCATCCGGACACGAAGCGCTTTCAGTCGGTGGACAACACGAAATTCGCCGTGAACATCGTGGTGTATGCGCTTACCGCCTGACGCGCGCCGCCGCTTCGAGCTCGGCCTCCGCGCCGCAGCGCTCGTCCTGCTCGCGTGGATGATCGCGCGCTCGGCCGCTCCGCGAGACAGCGCGACGGTGCACGAGCGCACGGACTCGCGCGCGCTCAACGCGGCGCTCGCGGCGTGGACGCTCGCGCCCGAGCCGACGTCGGTGCACGTCACCGCCGCCTTCGCGCCGGCCGCGCGCGAGCGCGAGTGGCTGCGCGCGCTCTCGCACGCGGGCGTGCACGTGAGCTGGAGCGGTGACTCGATCCCCGCCACCGCGATCGAAGTCGCCGCGCGCAGCGATCCAGCGGGCGGCGTACGCGCGTACGTCTCCGCGCCCGCGGGCACGCGCGCGACGCTCTCCGATGCGGTGGGACTCATCGACACGCTGAGCATCGCGGCGGGCGCGAACGCACTCTCGCTCCCGATGAACGCGGGCGCGCTCGACCTCCTCGCGCACGAACAGCATGCGCGCGCCCTCGCGCCCGACTCGCTCTTGTCGCGGCAGATCGTCGTTCTCGGGCGCGCCGGCTGGGAAGGGAAGTTCGCGATGGCTGCGCTCGAGGAGCGCGGATGGAAGGTGAGCTCGCGTCTTCGCGTTGGCCCCAACGTCTTCGTGTCGCAGGGCACGCCGCTCGCGCTCGACACCGCGCACACCGCCGTCGTCGTCGCGATCGACTCGAGCGCGGCGCAGTACGCGAACGCGATCGCGAGCTTCGAGCGCAGCGGCGGCGGCGTCGTGCTCGCGGGCGACGCTCCGCTCGCCGCCGCGCTGCGCACGCTCGCTCCCGGACGCTCGGGGCCGCGCGTCGCCGCCGCATCGCTCTCCTTCGCGAGCAACGCGCCGCGCCGCGCGCTCGGCTTCTTCCCGGTCCTCGCCCTCTCCAACGATGCCGTCCCGCTCGAGGGTCGCGACGGCCACATCATCGCCGCCGCACGCCGCCTGGGCGCCGGTCGCGTCGTGCAGCTCGGCTACGACGAGACGTGGCGCTGGCGTCTCGCCGGCACCGGCGACGCTCCGGCTGCGCATCGCGACTTCTGGTCGAGCGTGATCGCCGCGGCCGCGTATCGCGCGACAGCGCCAGTCGCATCGGCCGCGCCCAACGCGGATGCTGCGCCGCTCGCGTCGCTCTACGCTGACCTCGGCGCACCATCCGCCCCGAGCGCTGTCGCGATGCACATCACCGCCGGGCTTCGCTGGTGGATGTTCGCGGCGCTCGCGTTGCTGCTCCTGGCCGAGTGGACGTCGCGTCGACTGCGGGGTGCGCGATGACGGTCGCCTTCATCTCGCACTCGGACTGCGGGCGCCACGACACGGGGTGGGGCGCGGTGGAGCATGTCGGCCGCCTGCGCGCGATCACGCGCGCCTTTCGCGAGCGGCCGGAGCTCTTCATGAGCCTTCTGCATCACGAGGGGCGTCACGCCGAGCCGGAGGAGCTCGCGCTCGTGCACGACGCCGGGTATATCGCTCGAATTCAAGATATTTCGCAGAAGGGCGGCGGGCGGCTCGACCCCGACACCGTCGCGAGCGAAGGCTCGTGGCTCGCGGCCTCCGCCGCGGCGGGGTGCCTGCTCGACGCCGTGGACATGTCCTTCGATGGCCGCGCCGTGCGCTCCTTCTCCGCCGTGCGCCCACCGGGACATCACGCTCTCCGGGACTCGGCGATGGGCTTCTGCCTCTTCGGCAACGTCGCGCTCGCAGCGCACTACGCGCGGCGTACGCACAGAGCCGAGCGCGTGCTCATCGTCGACTGGGACGTGCATCATGGCAACGGCACGCAGGCGCTCGTCGAGCACGATGCGGGGATCCACTTCGTGTCGATGCACCAGTGGCCGTGGTACCCTGGAACGGGCGCTGCGACGGAGCGTGGCATCGGCAACCTCTGGAACATCCCGCTCCCGCCCGAACTTCCGCCGGCCGTGTACGTCGACGCGCTCCGTTCCGGCATCGATGCGGCGACGAAGGGGTGGGTGCCTGACCTCGTGCTCATCTCCGCGGGCTTCGACTCGCTCGCCCGCGATCCGCTCGGGGGCTTCACCCTCGAGATGGAGCATGTCGCGCAGCTCACGCGAGAGCTCGTGCAGCGCGCGGAGGTGTGGTGCGGCGGACGCCTCGTGAGCGCGCTGGAGGGCGGCTACGCCCCCGAGAGGGTCGGCGAGGCGTGCATGGTGCACCTCGAGCAGATGGGCTGAGGGGTGCCGGCGCTTGCTCGGCGCGTCCCGAGGCCTAACTTAGTCGCGTGATAGCGCTCGAACTGCTTGGCCTGATGGCGGTCGCTCATGATGACGTGGAGCCTGCCGCGCCGGGATTGTCGCTCATCCGCGAGCGTGACCTGGGGGCCGTGGTTCGCGCGGCGCCGGCGGTCGCGTACGATCCGCAGGCGGATAATGGCGAGTACGAGCGGCTGCTCGATGCGCTGTTCGCGCGTGGCGCTGTCTTCCCTGCGCCGCCAGGGCTCGTCTTTCGCTCCGTCGACAAGCTGCGCTCGTGGATGGTGCAGAACTACGTTGGGCTCGCCGAGGGGCTCGCGTTCCTCTCCGGCCGCTGCGAGGCGCGCCTTCACGTGCGTCCTGCGCCCTCCAAGTCGTCGCCAGAGGAGATTGCGACGGCGGCGCTCGAGGCAGCCGACGCGATACGAGCGCTTCGACACGGCGCGGTCGCGACGGTAACGCTCCCCGAGCCGCAGGCACCGGTGCTGCTGAGCGTTGCCTTCCTGCTCAGGGCGACCGAGTGGTCGGCGTTTGGCGAAGCCGTGGTCGAGCAGGAGCGCCGTTTTCCGCAGCTGCGCTTCGAGCACACGGGCCCCTGGATCCCGCACGATTTCGTGCGGCTGGATCTCGGAGTCTAGCAATGTTCTGTCCCGATTGCGGCACCTGGAATCGCGGCTCGGCGGTGATCTGCAACCGCTGCTCGCACGAGCTCCCCGAGATGTCGGACGCGCCGGCAGACAAGCCGGACGAGGAGATGGACCTGCTCCGGCGCGCTGCGGGCGGCCGCTATCGCATCTTCCGTCGCCTCGCGACGGGCGGCATGGCGAGCGTCTACGCGGCGAAGCACGTGCAGCTTGGACGCCAACTCGTCGTGAAGGTGCTGCTCGGCCATCTCGCGCGCGATCCGGAGATGCGCGAGCGCTTCAAGCGCGAGGCCGAGGCGAGCGCGCAGCTCTTTCATCCGCACATCTGCTCGATCCTCGACTACGGTGAGCTCGACACGACGGTGTATCTCGTGATGCCGTACATGGCGGGCGGCTCGCTCGCGGATCTCATCGTGCGCGGCGGCACGGTGCCGCCTGCGGTGGCGGCGAGTGTGTGCGCGCAAGTGTCGATCGCGCTCGACTATGCGCACCGCCACGGCATCGTGCACCGCGATGTGAAGCCGGACAACATCTTGTTCGACGAGGACGGTAACGCGCTCATCACCGACTTCGGCATCGCGACCGCGCGCTTTCATCAGCGCCTCACGATGACCGGGCGCGCGATGGGGACGCCGCACTACATGTCGCCGGAGCAGGCGATGGGGAAGATGGTCGACGGGCGCAGCGACATTTATGCGGCGGGCGTGCTGCTCTACGAGATGCTGGTGGGCTTCCCGCCGTTCGATGGCGCGGATTCGTACTCGATCGGCTACAAGCACGTGCACGAGGACGCAGCGTCGCCGGACATCGTCGACTCGCGCACTCCGCCCGCGCTCGCCGCGATCACGATGAAGTGTCTCGCGAAGGCGCCTGCCGATCGCTTTCAGCGCGGCAACGATCTCTCGGACGCCCTCATCGCTTATCTTTCGCAGACCGCCGGCGGCGACGCGCTGCGAAATGCGTGGCTCTCGCGCCGGCTTGGCATTACGCCCACAGCGAAATGAAGCTCACGCACGAAATCGTCTCGCTCCGCACCAAGCACGCCTTCACGATCGCGCGCGGGGGCGGGAGCGAGTACCGCGTCAACCTCGTGAAGATCACGGACAAGGACGGGGCGTTCGGTGTGGGCGAGGCGAATCCGAGCCGCTTCTACGGCGAGAATCCGGATACCGTCGCCGTCGTGCTCGATCAGTTCGCGCCGATCCTCGAGAAGGCCGATGCGTGGACGCTCGATGCGATCGAGCTCGAGATGGGGAAAATGTGGCGCGGCAACGGCTCGGCGAAGAGCGCCGTGATGTCCGCGCTCTACGATCTCATGGGCAAACGGCTCGGCGTTCCCCTCTACAAGATGTGGGGGCTCGACCCGGCCAAGTCGCCGCTCTCGAGCTTCACGATCGGCGTCGCGCCGGAGGCGGAGCTGCGCGTGAAGGTGCAGGAGGCGGCCGAGTATCCGCTGCTCAAGGTGAAGCTCGGCACGCCGAATGATGAGGAGATCATCCGCGTCATCCGCGAGGAGGCGCCGAACAAGGTCATTCGCGTCGACGCGAACGCAGGATGGACGCCCAAGCACGCGCTCGACATGATCGCGCTGTTGGCCGAGTACGAGGTGGAGTTCGTCGAGCAGCCGCTGCCGCCGGAGAACATCGAGGGGCTGCGCTTCGTGCGCGAGCGCTCGCCGCTGCCGATCATCGCGGACGAGTCGTGTCTCGTGGCGAGCGACATTCCGAAGCTCGCGGGCGCCGTCGACGGGATCAACATCAAGCTCGCGAAGTGCGGCGGCCCGCGCGAAGCGCTCAAGATGATCGCGGTCGCGCGCGCGCACGACATGAGCGTGATGATGGGGTGCATGATCGAGACGAGTGTCGGCATCACGACGGCGGCGCATCTCGCGCCGCTGCTCGACTACGCTGATCTTGATGGCGCCGCGCTGCTCGCGGCGGACCCGTATCGCGGCGCCACGATTCACGGCGGCGTGTTCAGCATTCCCTCCGGGCCGGGGCTGGGCGTTACGACGGCATGACCGCCCCTCGGTTCGTCGAGGTCGCGCTTCCGCTGCCGCTGTTCCAGACATTCACGTATTTGGTTGGCGATGGCCCGCTACCTCCGGCGGGCTCGCGCGTGCTCGTTCCGGTGCGCAACAGGCGCGCAATCGGCATCTCGATGGGCGAGACGACAGGCGAGGGAATCGCGCGTCCGCGTGCGATCATCGGCGCGCCCGATACCGAGCCGGTGCTTTCCGAAGCGATGATGTCGCTGTGCCGATGGATGGCGGAGTACTATGTCGTCCCGCTCGGCATCGTGATGCGGAGCGTGCTTCCGGTGCTGCTCACGGGCGAGCGCGAGCCCACGCCCTCGACGAAAACGCTGCGCGTCGCCGCGATCGTGCGCGAGCTGCCGTCGCTGCAGGAGCGCGACGCAATGTTCAAGCGCGCGCCAAGGCAGCGCGCGCTGTACGAGGTGCTCGAGCAGATGGGCGGGCGCGGCGAAGTGCCGCATCTCACGACGCAGCTCGGTTTCGGCGCGGACCTCGTGCGCGCGCTCGAGGCGCGCGGCCTGATCGAGATCGAGACGAGTGTCATCGCGCGCGATCCGTTCAACCAGCGCGCACGCATCGCGGCGACGCCGCACGAGCCCTCGAGTGCGCAGCGCGAGGCGATCGAGCGGCTGGTGCAAGGGAGCGGCGGCGATGTGTTTCTGTTGCACGGCGTCACGGGGAGCGGGAAGACGCTCGTGTACATCGAGCTGTTGCGCGAGATCGTGATGAAGCGCGGCAAGAGTGCGATCGTGCTCGTTCCCGAGATCGCGCTCACGCCGCAGACCGTCGATCGCTTCCGCGCCGTGTTCGGCGACGAGGTCGCGGTGCTGCACTCCGCCCTGAGCGACGGCGAGCGCTACGATGCCTATCTCGCGCTGCGTCGCGGCGAGAAGCGCATCGCGGTGGGCGCGCGCTCGGCGATCTTCGCTCCGCTCGCAAACCTTGGCGCGATCATCGTCGACGAGGAGCACGAGGGGAGCTACAAGAACGGCGAGACTCCGCGCTATCACGCGCGTGAGGTGGCGATGGTGCGCGCGCGGGCCGAGGGCGCGGTGGTGGTGCTCGGGAGCGCGACGCCGAGCCTCGAGAGCTGGGAGAATGCGGCGCAGGGGAAATACACGCTGCTGTCGCTGCCGGAGCGCGTTGGCGCGGCGAAGCTGCCCGCTGTGGAAGTGGTGGATTTACGGCACAGCCAGCGGCCCGTGGGCAACAAGCCTGTGGATCCAGCGCGCGTGCCGTTCAACTACGTCTTCAGCGAGCCGCTCGAGGCGGCGATCGGCGAGCGGCTGCAGCGCGGCGAGCAGAGCATCCTGCTGCTCAATCGCCGAGGCTATGCGAGCTTCCTGCAGTGCGACGCGTGCGGTACGGTGCGGAGCTGTCCGAACTGCAGCATCACGCTCACCTACCATCGCAGTCCGGAGCGACTGGTCTGTCACTATTGCCTGCACGAGGAGCTCCCCGAGGCCACCTGCCGCAAGTGCGGCGGCTCGACGGTGAAGCAGCGCGGGCTCGGCACGCAGCAGGTAGAGCGGCTGATCGCGGAGCGATATCCGTATGCGCGCATCGCGCGAATGGATGTCGACACGACGAGCGGAAAGTGGGCGCACGCCGAGATCCTCGATCGCGTGGGGCGCGGCGAGGTCGAGATTCTGCTCGGCACGCAGATGATCGCAAAGGGACTCGATTTTCCGAACGTGACGCTGGTGGGCGTGATCGATGCGGACGTCGGGATCAATCTCCCGGACTTTCGCGCGAGCGAGCGGAGCTTTCAGCTACTGAGCCAGGTGGCGGGGCGCGCGGGGCGCGGGCCGAAGGGCGGCGAGGTGATCATCCAGACGCGCGTGCCGACGCATCACGCGGTGCAGTGCGCGGTGACGCACGACTATCTCGCGTTCGTGCGGCAGGAGTCGCCAGCGCGGCGCGACCCGCCGTACCCGCCCGCGATCAGGCTCGCAAACGTGATCGTGAGCGGGCTCGACGAAAATGCGACGGCGAAGCTGGCGCTGGATGCGGCCGAGTGGGTGCGGGGGCTGCTGGCGTCGCAATCGATCACCGATGTGACCGTTGTGGGGCCGGCGCCCTGTCCGGTGGACCGGATCAAGAAGCGGTGGCGGTGGCACTTTCTGCTGAAGAGCCAGAAGGCGAGCGCGCTGTCGAGTGTCGGCAAATACTTCCTGGAGCGCTTTGCGGTGCCGTCGGCGCACTCGCTGCGCGTGGCGTTCGATCGGGATCCAGTCTCGCTGCTTTGACCTGCCGCAAAAGAGAGAGGCCATGCCAGAAGCGTCGGAGTTATTTCCGTGCTACGTCGAGCTCGCCGAGAGAATCGACCGGTGGGCAATGGTGTCGAAGTCGCCTGGTGAGCTTAGGCGCACTCTGAAGGGAAGTGAGCACTGGATGAGCGTCAAGAAGGCGGCCGTAGACGAGGTTACATCGCTCTACAGCAGGGTTGCCGAGAGATTTGCGCTGCCGTCGATCCCCATCCGAATGCCTTTGCGCATCAAGGCTCGCGTGCTGGGCGTAGCGGTAAGTCGGAGCAGAATCCCCGAAGAAATTCGAATCTACTTATTAATTGCCCCGTCGCCTCATGCTCCGCTTTCCATCGAATCGGCTTCATTTGCACGACCGACGCACGAGATTCTTGATACCTTCATTCACGAGTGCGCGCATGTACTCGATATTGTGCGTACCGGGCGATCCGATCATGGACCGAACTTCGAGTCTTGCCGGGCCGAAATCGCTGAGTACCTCGGTGTACCTGCAGCCCAACCTCCCTCAACTGCTCCGGCCACACCGTTTAAGCGTGCGCCCTCCGCGACAGCAGCGCGGCCAACGGGATGTGCGGTGCACATCCTTCTCATGGCTGCCGGAGGATTCTGGTTGCTAAGCCACTTCATCTTCATTTGAATTTGTAGCTCAGGTGAGGTCCGTCTCGCTGCTTTGACCTGCCGCGGCTGGTAGCCCAGCGCTAGCTTTAGGGGTGCCTACATTTCTGCATCCAGACCTGACGGCGCCCAAGTTCGCCGGCGCCCCTGACGCGCGCTTCGTCCCCGCGCCCGCCGACGGTGTCCTCCCCGAAGGCTTCTTCTCGACCACCAACCTGCCCACCTACGTGCGGGTCAAGGGCGAGTGGCAGATGCCGCGCGAGCCGCGCATGGACGGCGCCTTGATGCTCGCGAACGACGGCAAGCTGTGGATTCGCGAGATGCGTCGCGTGCGGAAGGGCGAGCTGATCGCGGTGGGTGCGGCGGAGGATGGGAGCGAGGGAATTCTCGTCCACGCGCAGGCCTTCCTCGGCGATGGCGGCGAGGGCGAGTTCAAGTTCATGTCGAGCGAGGTCTCGCGCGAGAAGCCCATCGACTACGCGTTGATGGCGCACCTGCTCATCGAGGAGCGCGACCGCGGCGGCTATCCGATTTGGGTGACGGGACCTGCGCTAGTGCACTCGCGAGCGCGCTCGGACATGACGTGGTTCATCTCGAATGGATTCGTGGGCGCGCTGCTCGCGGGGAATGCGGTGGCGGTGCACGACATCGAGGCGTCGATCTTCAACACGACGCTCGGGATGGATTCGCAGGGCGGCTCGACGCAGGGCGGGCACGGGCTGCACATGCGCGCGATCAACAAAGTGCGCGCGGCGGGATCGATCGAAGCGGCGGTGGCGAATGGCACGATCACGAACGGGATCATGCACGCGTGCGTGGTGCACAAGGTGCCGTACGTGCTCACGGGCTCCATTCGCGACGACGGTCCGCTGCCGGGCGTGCTGAACGACATGACGCAGGCGCAGGACGCGATGAAGGCGCACACGATCAAGGCGACGATGGCGATTCTGGTCGCGACGGCGCTGCACGCGATCGCGACGGGGAACATGCTCCCCGCGTTCGTGACGGAGCCGGACGGCACGCTGCGCGAGTTGCCGACGATCTGCGTGGACTCGTCGGAGTTCGTGGTGAGCAAGCTGAAGGATCGCGGCACGCACCAGGCCTTCGGCGTGGTGACGAACGCGCAGGACTTCATGCACATCCTGAAGCTCTACGTGGAGCGCGAGCTCGACGCGCGCGGCGCGGAGGCGCGGCGCGTGTCGGCGGCGACGGTGACGTCGACGTGAAAAAGATCATCGCGGAGGGGCGCGAGCGCTTCCTCAAGGAGATCGCCGAGCGACTGCCGGTCGATCGGATCGAGGAGCTGCATCTATTCGCGTCGATTCGTCAGGGCGGCAACGAGAGCGCGATTGCGGTGGTGGCGCTGCGTCCGGAGATCGAGGCGGAGGGGAGCGAGGCGCGGCGGACGGTGTATCGCGCGCGCTACCGGCTCGCGCTCAAGGGAACGGATCGCGGCAAGTGGGAGATGGACATCACCGAGGAAGCGGATGCGCCGACGGTGACGGTGGATGAGGTGGTGCGCGGAGTTCGAGAGCGCGCGGGGGATGCGGAGGAGCCTGAGCGGTTGAGCGCGGCGGATCTGCGCGCGATTGCGGCGGATGAGCCCTGGAGCTCGACCACGGGGTGAAAAAAGTCCACCGGTCGCGATGGGGCCGGTGGACTTTTCGGATCCGAGTGCCGCTCGATCGGAGCGGCACTTTTTGCATCCGTGATTCTACGCTCAGCCTAGTGCAACGCGTAACTCAACCCCGTGCGCAACTGCAGGTCCACCTGAGTGCCAGTTTCGGAAACAGGAGGAATCGTCGAATTCGACCCGCGGACGTTGAGTTCATAGATGAGCGAGCTCACTCCGACTTCGGCGCTCAGCCCACCCCGAATACGAATCGCCGAGCCGATACCGAGCGCACTGCCTAAGCTCACGGGACTTCCGTACGGTTCGTACGCCTTTCCGCCATGCTGCACGAGGCTCAGTCCCGTACCCACCCACACGCGCGCACGACTGTTGTCGCCCGTGACGAGATAGAGGAGCTGCGCCGATCCCGTGGACACGCGGACGGGAATGTACGGAGACTGGCCCTCCGGCGTTATCGCTCCCCCGACGGTGCTGGACGCCGTCGAACCAGTGAGCGCAACGCCGACGCGCGGAGCGAACCACACGCGCAACTCGCCGCCGAACGCCGCGCCGGAGAGATCACTCGGACTTCTCGGCAAGCTTGTCGAGTAGACCTGCGCCGGTTGGAAATTTCCAAGTGGAGCATACTCTCCGATCGTCGCCCCCAGCTCGACCTTGAGTTGCGCGCGCGCACTACTCGCGAACGCCATCGAAGACACGGCAACTACGAGCGCAGTGCATCTAACCAGGCTGGGCATGCTCACACTCCTTGCAGGATAGGGGTTCGATTCCAGCATGGTTTCGTGACCAGTTGCAGAGTTCCGCCGGGAAGGGATATCCCGCCCGTGACTCCGACGTGCACCCACCTGGTCGAGAATGTCTGCGCGGAGATGGGCGAAGGCGCCGCGAGCGGCGCGCCGACAACGCAAGCGAGCAACGCCTTCGTGCACGACGGACGAAGCATCGATGACCTCCTTGGGAGGAATTCCGTGCGACATGATGCTACGGGAGCTCCGCCGTTGCCATGGACCGGCGAGCCGTGTCGACCCGATCAGGCTCCCGCGCAGCACAAATTCTCGGCGAATCCACTGCGCCGCTCACGTTACGACCCTCGGTAACGTCTCCGCGTCACCGCAGTAACGGCGAATCCTGATTGTTCTCGCAACGGGATCGTTAACCCCTCCTCGCCGTGATCAACTCGATGAAAAAGACCATTTCGCTCGTCGTCATCGCCGCGCTCCTCACCGTGGTCGCGTGCAGCAAGCACGACGCGACCACACCCCAGGCGACAGCCGACACGCTCGCAGCGCCCCCGTCGCCCCGCGTTGCCGGCGTCCCCGCCGCCCTCGCGAAGCTCACCCCGAACGAGCTCAAATGGGGGATCTCCCCCACACGAAACGCCCAGGTCACGTATCAACCGGACGTGATCATCATGGAGCACGGCTCCGACGCCATCCGCGCGATGGCCTCGAACGGGATGACGTACACGATCGACGCCAACGCGCCGCACGCGGATGAGATCAAGGTCGACAAGATCCTCTTCGCCACCGGTCGAGTCATGGGGCGCATTCTCAAGGTCGACTCCACGCCCGAAGGGCTCGCGGTGACACTCGGTCCGGTCGAGATCACGGACGTTATCAAGGACTGCGACATGAAGTCCGATCAGGAGCTCGATTTCTCGAGCGCCGTGGTGTACACAGCTCCCGATTACCCGGGCGCGACCACCGAGGACAAGCCGACAGAGACGAGCCTCGGCGTGCCGGAGGTTCCGGCGTACTTCGCGTCATATCAGCAAGCCGCGCAGGCGACCGCGGGTCCGACGTTCGGCGCGCCGCTGCAGATGTTCATCAAGGACTTCATGATCATTCCCGTCTGCTGCAAAGGGCTGGGAATCACGATCGCGCGACAGGGCGCGGGTGTGACGATGCAGGCCTCGGCGACCGTCCAGCTGAGCAATCCACACGTGGTCTTCGCGCTCGTCATTCGCAACGGCACGATTTACACGGCGATGGTGCAGCTGAAAGGAACCGCCGGATTCCGCGTGAACTTCCAGGCGCGCACGGACGCCGGAGTCACCGGCAACATCAAAAGGAATTTCTTCGTTCCCGTCGACAACACGTTTCCGTTGCTCGGACTCGCGGCGCCGCTCTCCGTGGTGATTCGGCAGACGCTTCGCGTCGAGACGATCTTCTCCGCGCAGACGGGCACTCTCGAGGCAACCGGTGAGTACGGATTTACCGGCGACTTCAAGGCGGGGAAGGAGAACGGAGGCGCGTGGATGGCGCAGGGGCCCACGAGCGTCACGACGAAGCAGAACCTCGCCAACACGCTCACCGGTGTGTCGATGGGCGTCAACGGCCTGGTGTTCGCGTACGGAGCCAAAGTGATCGTCGGCGTCGGTGCCTTCGGATTCGTGACCGGTCCGTACGTCGGCTACAACACAGTGATCGGCGTGAACAAATCGCCCGATCTGCCTGGCGCACTCCCATGTGGCTCCGGAACCCTCAATACGTCGCTGCGCTACGGAGTCGGCTACCAGATTCCGCAGGTCGTCAGCGATGTCATCAACGTCTTCATGCACGCACTCGGCGTGAAGGAGATCAACAGCGAAGGCGGATACGAGAACGAAGAGAAGCTGATCGACAAGACCGATTACTATCCGTCGGGGTGCTACGGTTCCAAGGCGACGTCATGAAAACGACTCGCTGCGTTTTCATCGCGACGTTGGCCGCGTGCGCGCAGGCGCGCGCGCTCGACGCGCAGTCACCGCGCACTACCGTGCCTCTCGTCACAGGCCTCGCCGTCGTGGGATCCGTCCGCGAGCCCGCTGGCGACTACGAATCCGTGCGACGCGTCACCGGGATCGCGAGCGATCGCGTGGCGTTCACGATCACCGCCGAGCGACCCGGCAAGAATGGGGAGGAGCCCGAACAGATCCAGGCCAGCCGCACCGTACTCATCGCGGACCTCAAGTCGGCGCGGACGATCAAGCCGCGCATCTCGAGCGGCTGGGACGCGGAGGAGATCTATCCCGGCACGACGACGTCGCAATTATCCACCATCAGCCTCACAGAGCTTCGCGCGAGCGGACACACGACGATCACCTTCATCGATGATGGGACGGGAGGCATCAACGCCGCCACCGCCGGCGTGCTCGAAAAGATGATGACCGCCGCAAGCGCCGGCGCGGTGAGCGCAGACTCCGCGAGTAAGCTCGGCAAAATGGCGATCGATCAGGGCGGCGCGGCCTTCACTGTACACGGCACGATGTCGAGCGTCGAGTCGGGAGACGTGCCCGTCTCGATCCTCGTGAACAACGCCGTCGTCGCGCTGCCGGCGCGGCACATTCGCGGCAAGCTCACCGGCGATGATGGTGACAGGAACGCGGACATGTACGTGCTCGACGATCCCGCGAATCCCATCCTTCTGCAGTTTCGCGTCGGTGAAGACTCGATGACCGTCGTGCGGATCGACTGGCCCGACGCGAATACGGCAAAGAGCATGGAGTCCGCGCTCGCGGCGCTGAAACCGGTCGACGTGTACGGCATCTACTTCGCGTACAACAGCGCGGAGATCCGGCCGCAGTCCGATTCGACGCTCGACGCGATCGCCGCGATGATGAAGCGCGATCCGACGTGGAAGCTCAACGTGATCGGACACACCGATAACATCGGCGGCGCCGCGCCGAATCTCGCTCTTTCGCAGCGACGCTCGGCGTCCGTGAAGGCCGCGTTGGTGTCGCGAGGGATCTCGGCGAACAGGCTCGCCACGAGTGGCGCTGGCGCCTCTTCACCCAAGGCGACGAACGCGACGCTCGTCGGCCGCGCGCAAAACCGTCGCGTCGAGCTGAGCCGGCAATGACCGCCTGACCTCTTTTTCCCGTGAATCTCGATATTCAATAAGGGGGGCCCGCCATCCGCCCACCGTAATTGAGGGCCGCATCGGGCCCTTCACGGCCGCGGATCTAGCACTCGACTCAAATCTCCTGTTGCTTAAATGCCGATAGCATCGCCGTTCGAGGATATTTCCAGTCGGATGCCTCCTGTGTCCACTGAATTCCAGGATCGAGTTCAACGCACACTCGGCGACACCTTCCAGATCGAGCGTGAGCTCGCTCCCGGTGGGATGAGTCGACTGTTTTTGGCCGCCGAGCGATCGCTCGATCGTCGTGTGGTGGTGAAGGTGCTGCCGGAGCTCGCGAGCGAGGCAACAGCTCAGCGCTTCCAACGCGAGATGCTCGTTACTGCCAAGCTGCAGCACGCGCACATTCTTCCTGTGCTCACCGCCGGTGCTCGTGACGGGCTGCTCTACTACGTCACGCCGTTCGTCGCCGGAGAATCGCTGCGCCAGCGGCTCATGCTGCACGGCGCGTTGTCGGTCGACGAGGTGGTTCGCGTGATGCGCGACGTCGTGGATGCGCTTGCCTTCGCGCACGCGCTCGGCGTCGTGCATCGGGACCTCAAGCCCGACAATATCCTGCTGCAGCACGGGCACGCGATCCTCGCCGACTTTGGGATCGTGCGCGTGGTCGAACAGACGACTCGAGGAGATTCGGCAGGACCGCTCACGGAGATCGGATTGGCCGTGGGGACGCCTGGCTACATGGCGCCCGAGCAGCTCGTGGGCGATCCGCTCGTGGATGCGCGTGCGGACATCTACGCGATGGGCGTCGTGGCCTACGAGATGCTTGCCGGGCATCCACCGTTCCCGGGCGTCACCGCGCAGGCGCGCATGGTGGCACATCTCACCGTCGCACCCGAGCACATCGCGAGATGCCGTCCGGACACCCCCAAGCTTCTCGCGAACATCGTCATGCGTTGCCTCGAGAAAGAGCCGGGCGACCGGTGGCAGACGGCTGAAGAGCTCAGGCCGTTGCTGGACGAGCGCGACTCATCGCTGAGCATGCCGTCGCTCGCGAGAGATGTTGCCGCGAGTGCTGCGGCCAGTAGCTCGAGAGTCACCTCGCCGAGCATGAACGAATCGCTTCGCACCGGGCTGCTGGCCTTCGAGCGGTGTGAGTGGGCGGAGGCCTTTGCCGCGCTAACCGAAGCGGATGCCGCTGTTGCGCTCGATGCGGGAGCGCTCGTGCGCCTCGCCGAGGCGGCGTGGTGGATCGGCAAGATCGACGAGTGCATCCGGACGCGAGAGCGCGCGTATGCGAAATACCTCGACGCCGGGCAACTGCGCCTCGCCGCCGGCGTCGCGATGAGCGTCGCGGAAGACCATTTCCACAAGCTGTCGCGCTCGGTGGGGCAGGGATGGATGCAGCGCGCCGAGCGTCATCTATTCGGGCTTCCGACGTCGACTGAGCACGGGTGGCTGGCGCGCGTCCAGGCGATGCAGGCGCTCGACGACGAGCGCGATCTCGAGAAGGCGTGGGCGCTCTCGCAGCGAGCGATCGAGATCGCGCAGAAGCACGACGACCGCGACCTCCAGATGCTCGCGCTGCAGGACAGCGGCCGGATTCTGGTATCGCAAGGGCGCGTGGCGGAAGGGATGGCGGCGATCGACGAAGCGATGGCCGCCGCCACCAGCGGACAGCTCGGCCCGCGCACATCGGGGCGCGTCTTCTGCAACATGATGAGCACGTGCGAGAAGCTCGCCGACTATCGGCGCGCGAGCGAGTGGAACGAAGCCGCGCGACACTGGTGCGTGCCACACGCGCAGTCGGGCTATCCGGGCATCTGCCAGGTGCATCGCGCGCAGCTGCTCCGATTGCGCGGCTCGTGGGAAGAAGCGGAAGCGGAAGCGCGTCAGGCATCCGAGGAGCTCGAGGACTTTCTGAGCGACGCCGCTTCGCAGGCGTACTACGAGCTCGGTGAGATTCGGCTTCGCATGGGCGATCTCGCCGGCGCCGACGACCTGTTCAGTCGCGCGCACGAGCTGGGATGCGATCCGCTGCCGGGGCTCGCCCTGCTGCGGCTCGCGCAGGGCGAAACGGAGAGCGCTCGCGCGCTGCTCGAGCGCGCGTTGTCCGATACGCATCTGTCCAGTCTCGATCGAGCGCGGCTGCTGCCGGCGCAGGCGGAAGTCGCGCTCGCGTGCGGTGCGCGGGAGACATCTCGCGCGGTCGCAACGGAGCTCGAGTCAATCGCCGAGGCATACGGATCGCCGGCACTCGCGGCACGCGCTGAGCTCGCGCAGGGGATGGTGGAGCTCGGCGACGAAGAACCGATCGAGGCCGCGATTCACTTTCGCCGGGCGTGGAAGCTCTCGAAGACGAGCGATATGCCGTACGAAGCGGCGCGCGCGCGAGTGATGCTCGCGCAGGCATATCGGGCCTCGGGCGACAAAGAGGATGCGAGACTCGAGCTGCGTGCGGCGATCGGAGCATTTCAAAAGCTGGGTGCAGCTGAGGACACGAGACGAACGAAGGCGCTGCTCGACTCGTGATGTGATCGGTTGACCACACGGTCAGCGAGCGTCGTTGGCTGAATGAGAGTTCGCGTTGTGTCGCGACGCGCCCATCTCACAGCTTTCGCCGCACGATGACAAGACAGTTCACGAAGCTGCCCGAACGAAATCTCGATGTGCTGCGTGCGATCGCGGTGCTGTGCGTCCTCGCCGATCACGTCGTCATTGCGGCGACTGCGCCGGGCGACGTTTCGTGGGGGTGGGTGGGGCGGGCTGGCGTCCTGATCTTCTTCGTGCATACGGCGCTCGTGCTCATGAGCTCTCTGGAGCGCTCGGGAGACACGAGAGACGGCTGGCCCCTGCGATTCTACGTGCGGCGAGCGTTTCGCATTTATCCGCTGGCCATTGCCTCGATCGTGCTGGTGATCGCGCTGCACATCCCCGCGCACACGCCGCACGTGGGACTCGTCGCGCGATTCTTCCCGCCGGATTCCATCACGCTCGTCAGCAATCTGCTGCTGGCGCAGAATCTCGTTGCTGCGCGCGATGTCATCGGCGTGCTCTGGACGCTGCCGATCGAAGTGCAGATGTATCTCACGCTTCCTTTCTGCTACCTGGTCGCGAAGCGGAGCATGTTCGGGGTTGCGGGGCTCGTCATCGCGGGCGCGATCGCGGCCGTCGCCTTTGAAGCGCACCTCCCCGTGCCGGGGCTGTGGCGATTCACGATGCTGGTCTTCGTCCCCTGTTTTCTGGGCGGCGTGCTCGCGTATTCGCTGCTGCGGCATTACGTCGCGCCACGCATTTCGGGGGGCCTCTGGTTTCTCCTCGTCGCGATCCTGCTCGCGGGATTCTTCGTTACTCGCGCGCATTATGAGGAGCTGCTCCCCCAGTGGGCGTTCTGCCTCGCGCTCGGCGTCATGATCCCGTTCGGTCGCGAGATCTCGCTGTCGCCGATCTCGCGCGCGGCGCACGTAGTCGCGAAGTACTCGTATGGCATTTACCTGCTGCATCTCCCGCTGCTGTGGATCGCCCTCGTCCCATTCCGCGAGGCGCCGGTCGCGATGCAGTGGCTTGTCTTCGCGGGACTGATGGTCACGATCCCGTGGCTCGCCTTCCATCTCATCGAGCGTCCGGGGATCTGGTTCGGGCAGCGGTTGGCGCAGCAGCCGATGCCTGCGGCGACGCCAGTGGGCGCGCCATAACAGGCACTGCGCGAAGAATTCTTGATCGGTGAGATGGATCGCTCGAGCATCGTAGACTTCTGCACGACGCCACGAGATCGAACACCCCTCATCAACGCCTTCCTCGCGATGCCTGAAGAAATCGAGATCGACACCGACAAGCTGAGAGAGACGATCGACGAAGAGATCGAGCGCGAGGAGAAGGGAAGTTCGCGACTCGTTCGATGGATCGCGCTCACGACCGCGATTCTCGCCGCGCTCGCCGCCATCGCATCGCTCGAAGCTGGCGCAACGGTGAACGAGGCGCTCGTGCTCAAGACGGAGTCGACGCGACTGCAGTCGCAGGCCTCCGACCAGTGGGCCTACTACCAGGCGAAAGGGATCAAGGCCGACGTCATCCAGGCGTCAACGAGTGCGTTTCTCGCCGCCGGCAAGGCACTACCCGCGACGATAGCAAGCCAGACGGCGCGGTACGCGGCGCAGCAGGACACCATACGCCGGGAAGCGAAGAGGCTCGAAGCCGAGCGTGACGCGAAGTCGGGAGAAGCCGACGAGCTACTCGAGCGGCACCACCACTTCGCAGCGGCGGTGGCGCTCTTTCAGGTCGCGATCGCGCTCGGTGCAATCGCGGCGCTCACGCGAGTGAGAGCGGTGTGGCTTGGCTCGCTGCTCGTCGGGGGCGCTGGGATCGCGTTCGGATTACTGGCGATCGTGCATTGAGCGCACGAATCCACCGCTAGTCTCGCACGTATCGCTCCATCACCACGCGATGCACATCCCGCGCATCCTCGAGCACTTCGCCGTCGAGATCCAGATCCGGCGGCGTGATGATGAACGGATACACCTGATCTCCGCCCGCGCTTCCGTGCGCGCCCACCTGATCGTCGAACGACACGATGTCGTAACCGTCGTAGGCGCCGAATAGCACGATGTCGCCCGAGTTTGGCTGCATGATGAGGTCGCGCACGGCGCGCACCACGTAGCTCGCGGTTCCGTAGTGCGCGAGCGGATTCTCCCCCTCGAGCACGCGCACCTGCTCGCTCCCGTGCGCGATCACCGCTCGCCCGCGCGGGCTCTCGAGCTCCACGCCCTCCTCGCTTCGCGTCGCCACGAGCCCGATCCCCTTGTGCGCGAGCAGCGCGCGATAGAGGTACGCGCGGCGCGGCTCGTCCACGATCTCCTCCCGCGTCAGCTGCGTGGACACATCGTCGAAGTAGATGAGCGCAAGACACGAGCTGTACGTCACCACCAGCTCGTGCCGCGCATCCACCCGATACTTCTCGGGAAAGATGATCTCGCGCAGTCCGTAGCGGCTGCGCGTCCAGTCGCGCACCGCGCGCAACGTCTTTCGCCAGCCGCGATGCCGGTGCCGTGACATTTGCGCCACGCTCTCCACGATCCCTGGCCCCACATCCGCGTACTCGCTGTCCTCGCTCGCGCTCGTGAGTACGTCCGCATCCAGCGATGACGTCGCGACGCTGTCCGGTCCGCGCGACATGATCCGCGTCACCGTCGTTCCCAGCGACTCCTTGAACAGCACCCGGTAGCTCTTCGCCGGCGTCATTCCGTGATCCGAGAGAATGACCAGATCGTAATGGCGCGGCGCGCCGTCCTGGATCATCCGCCAGATCTCCGCGATCCGCGCGTCCGTGCGCTTCAAGTCGCTCAGCGCGCCGGTGCTCGATGGCCCGAAGTGATGCGCCAGCTCGTCGTACTGCATGTACGTGCTGTAAATCACCGGCACCCCCAGCCACACGTCGAGCACGATCGCCATCGTTTGCAGCTCACGCACGATGACGTTGCTCAGAATCCGCACGAAGGGAAAAATCCCCTCCGAATGCGTCGCCCGCGCCGCCAGTTGCGAGGCGGCGCGCTCCCACTCCTCGCGCAGCCATTCCACCACGCTCTGCAACGCCATGCGCAGCACGCGCACCGGATGGAGCGCGATCAGCAGCAGCATCCGCGTTCCGCCGAGCCGGCGATACACCGACATCCGCTCGCGCGTGGCGACCGTGAAGGCCACCGTGCGCGCGTCGCCATCGAGCAGATTCACGTAGCTCGAGCCGTTCGCCAGGGCGCCCGGCGCGACAATGCGATCGCGAATGTACTGCACGCCGTGCGGTGCGTTGCAGGTGATCACGCGCCGCGTCGCCTTGTCGAAAAAGCGAAACGCAGGAATGCCCGCGTTCTCGCCGTGGAAGATCCCCGCCTGACAGTACGGAGTCGCCGACGGCAGCCCGCTGAACCACCGCCGTATGTGAAAGCCCTCCTCCCGCAGCAGCCGCGCGATCGTCGGGCAATAGCCCAGCGCGATCGCTCGGCGCAGGTCCGCGTACGCGAGGGCGTCGATCTGGAGCGCCACAATGCCGCGTCGCCCGTCGCGCGTTCGACTCTCGCGGCGAAATGCGCGATACTTCACATCATAGTACCACCGGAGCAGTGGTCCCATGCGGCGGCGCTCCCGCCGATCCAGACTCGGAGGAAGAGTGGAAAGTCCAGCGACGTTCGGATTGCTTGTCGCGTTCTCGGCCGGATTGCTCAGCTTTCTCTCTCCGTGTGTGCTACCGCTCGTTCCGAGCTACGTCACCTTCATTACCGGGTTGAGCCTCGAGGAAGTGCGCACAGCGCGACGTACGGCGCTGGTGCACGCCCTCCTCTTCGTCCTCGGCTTCTCCCTCATATTCATCGCGCTCGGCGCCACCGCAAGTGTACTCGGTCGCGTGCTCTTCGTCGCGCGCGTCTGGATCGCGCGTCTTGGGGGGGCGCTCATCATCATCTTCGGGCTCTACCTGCTCGGCGCATTCAACGTCCGACTGCTCGGGCAGGACAAGCGCATCCATCTGGCCGACAAACCGCTCGGCTATCTCGGCACGGTGCTCGTCGGCCTCGCCTTCGGTGCGGGGTGGACGCCGTGCATTGGGCCGATTCTGGGATCGATCCTCATTTACACCTCGAGCACCGCGGACCTGCATCGCGGCTTGGGGCTGCTCACCGCGTACTCGGCGGGGCTCGCCATTCCATTCCTCGTCGCCGCGCTGGCCATCGACCGCTTTCTCGCGGTGTTCGCGCGCTATCGCGGCGCGCTGAAGTGGGTGAATCGCGTGGGTGGCGTGCTGCTCATCGCGATCGGCCTGCTGCTCGTCACCAATTACTTCACGGTGCTCGCGAGCTGGCTTCAGGCGCTCACTCCGGACGCGCTGCGCAGTCGCATCTAGCCCTTTGCGCGCTCGCCGAGCCACTCGGCGATCTGCGACTTGAGCTTCATCGGTTGGATCGGCTTCACGAGCACCGCGCGACACCCCGCGCTGGTGCACCGTTCGAGCGTCACGGCATCATCGTGGCCGGTGAGGGCGACGACGATCGGACGCTGCCCTTGGTGCGCGCCGATCGCAGTCATGAGCGAGAGCCCATCCTCGCCGCCGAGCGTGAGATCGAGCAGCACGACATCAGGCGGATCGTCGCCGAGCACGCGCGCGGCCCCGGCGACGGTGCCGGCGTCGCTCACGCGGTGTCCGGTTTCCTCGAGCAGCAATCGCAGCGCGCCGATGACGAGGGCGTTGTCCTCGACGAGCAGGATGTGCGGGAGCATTCAGGGCGCGCTGCGCACCGGAATCGTGAAGAAGAAGTGGCTTCCAACGCCGAGCATGCTCTCCACCCAGAGGCGGCCATCGTGCAGCTCGACGAATTTGCGCGCGATCGCGAGGCCGAGCCCGGTGCCATGATGCTGACGCGAGGCGGACGCATCGACCTGCGCAAACTCGCGGAACACGAGCTCGTGATGCTCCGGCGCGATGCCGATCCCCGAGTCGCCGACCTCGACGAGCATGGCATGCCCGCGCTCCATGGGCAGGCCGCGCGAGCATCGAACCCACACCCTGCCGCCAGGGAGGGTAAAGTCGATGGCGTTGCCGACGAGATTGCCGAGCACGTGCGCGATCTTGTCGCGGTCGGCGTAGAGCGGCGGAAGCGACGGTTCGATAGTAACGGAGAGGGTGTGCCCCTTTTTCGCGACGAGCGACTCGTTGAGCGCGCACACCTGCTCGACCACCTGCTCGATGCTGAACTCGCTGCGCGTGAGCGTGAGCTGGTTCGCCGCGCCGCGCGCGTAGGTGAGGATCTCGCCGATCATGTCGAGGAGCTGGCGGCCGCCGCCGATGATGCCGCTGACGCTGTCCTTTTGACGCGTCGTCAGCTCGCCGAGGATCCCATCGCGCAGGATTTCACCGTGCGTGATGATGGCGGTGAGCGGCGTGCGTAGGTCGTGCGAAATGTTCGACAGGAACTGGGTGCGCAGCGCAGCCTCGTTGCGCAGCTCGGTGACGATTCGCGTCAGTTCGAGATTTTGCTCCTGCAGCGAGGCGAGTCGTTCGGCAGAGACGTCGTCGATGTAGGCGCGTGTCATTGCTCAATCATACCCGTTACATGGGTTTATTCCAATGATCTCCATACACGTGACAGACTTAGGACAATTGCTGGTGATGGGAGTCACGCGACTTGAAAACGATTCAGCACTATTTTGTATTGCCTAGGCTCGGCGAACCCATGCGTGGCATGCGGATTGCCCTCATATCGCCCAGACTCACTACCCGAAGGAGCTCTACATGTCGATCAATAGGTGGCTCACTCCCGTCGCGCTGACATCCGCGCTGTTGATGGGCGCTTGCAAGAAGTCGGACAGCGCGCAGCTTACGGCGGATTCCGCCGCCTATGCGCGCGACCTGCAGATGGCCAATCGCGACTCGACCGCGCAGCCGCAGCTCAACGATGCTCCCCCGGCGGCTCCGTCCTCAGCGCCTTCGAAGCCGCGCACCCGCACTCCGCCCGCCGCACCGTCAGGGCCGACGACCACGGCGAGCGGCAACACGGTTGTGAAGGGGACGAAGGGAAGCGAGGGTGCGGTGGGAACCGTCGCAAGCGGAACGTCAATGGACCTCACGTCCACCGAGCGAGTCTGCACGAACACGAACCACGTCGGCGACAAGTTCACGGCGACGGTGAATTCGGCGATCGCCGGCAGCAACGGCGTCATGATTCCGGCGGGCGCGAAGGCAGTGATCGCGGTGACGCAGCTCCAGCAAAGCGGCAAGACCGGCGATCCGATCCAGATGACGTTCGATGTGCAGTCGCTCACCTGGGGCGACAAGAGTTATCCGATCGACGCGACGATCGATCACGTCGACGTGGACAAGGTGCGTAACGCGAGCGCGAAGTCCGACGCGGCGAAGGTCGGCGGCGGCGCGGTGATCGGCGGCATCATCGGCCAGATCATCGGGCACAGCACGAAGAGCGTCGTGATCGGCGCGGCGACGGGTGCGGCGGCGGGAACGGCGGTCGCGATGGGCACGGCGGGCTACGATGGCTGCGTGCCGGTAGGCGGGAACATCAAGGTGCACCTGAACGCGCCGGCGCAGATTCAGAGCGAGTAGGAGATACCTTAGTACTAAGATAATTCGCCCGCGTCGGCACTATGCCGGCGCGGGCGATTTTTGTTAGTGGATCGGGGATAGTCAAAAGCGACCGATTTGATGAGAACCACACTGACGGATAACGACGGACACGAACGGCGAGCTGCTACTTCAGCTTTTCTCCGTTTGCGTCCGTCAAATCCGTCAGTGTGGTCTTCTAATACCCCGCCGCCCCCCCGCTCGTGCGCGGGTCCACGACGCCCTCCCAGCCGTCCTCGACGCGTCCGACCATGATCACACGCCCCACAAAGCCGCCCGGGGTGAAGGTGGCCGCCTCCACAGCGTGGCCCATTCGACGCAGTGAATCGACGGTTGCGAAGCTCAAGCCGTTCGGCTCGTAGCGCAGCTGGTCGGGCCATGCCTGGTGGTGGATCCGCGGCTCCGACATCGCGTCCGCGAACTTCATGTGGTGATCGATCACGTTCACGATCACCTGCGCCACGCTCGTGATGATGCGCGGGCCGCCGCGCGAGCCGATCACCATGAACAGCTGCCCCCTGGGATCGATCACGATCGTCGGCGTCATCGCGCTCAGCATCCGCTTCCCCGGCGCGATCGCATTTTGCTCGCCCTGCACGAGCCCGAACATGTTCGGCTGCCCCGGGCGCGCCGCGAAGTCGTCCATCTCGTCGTTCAGGAAGAACCCTCCCTGCGCGACGTAGACCCCCGATCCGTACAGATCGTTGAGCGTCGTCGTCGTCGCGACGGAGTTGCCGTGATCATCCACCACCGAATAGTGCGTGGTGTTCACCCCTTCGGCCTTCGTCTCCGCGAACGCCCCCGTCTTCGTCGCGCGCTTCACGTCGATCGACGCCGCGCGATCGCGCGCGTAGCTCTTGCTGATGAGCTCTCGCACGGGCACGTGCACGAATGCAGGATCGCCGAGCTTCGTGTTGCGATCCACGAAGGCACGGCGCAGCGCCTCGGTCATGAGATGGTAGCTCAGCGTGCTGCCCGTACGCGGCGCCGGATACCGTTCGAGGATGTTGAGCGTTTCGAGCAGCGTGATCCCTCCGGACGACGACGGCGGCATCACGAGCAGCGTGTATCCGCGGTAGGTGCCGGAGAGCGGCGCGTGCCACACAGGCGCGTAGCGCGCGAGGTCGTCCTTCGTGATGATCCCGCCGCCCTGCTTCATCTCGGCCGCGATCGCGTCGGCGATGGCGCCCGAGTAG
>Ga0105249_10000243_pt1 | contig 60371 bp, 66 predicted proteins | sample KBSS44metaG_FD_81522 | JGI IMG/M metagenome (GOLD analysis project Ga0105249, IMG submission 81522) | Switchgrass rhizosphere microbial communities from Kellogg Biological Station, Michigan, USA - KBS S4-4 metaG | ecosystem: Host-associated > Plants > Roots > Rhizosphere > Soil | place... | reverse complement strand
TAGTCGAGGCGCTGCCGGGCAAATTCCCAGAAGGCGAAGGCGTGGAGCAGCTCAAAGTACGTTGGCTCAAGGTCGCTTTGTGCGATGAGCGTCAAAAACTCACCTAGCTCTGCGCAAAATTGCGCTTCCGCCAACGGTTGGCCGTTAATCTGCACACGCTCGCTCAGGGTATCGACATGTGGCGAAACTGTGAGGCCAACGCGTTTGCCCGTCGCCCGGAGCAAAGCCGCAGCATAGTACGCAGTCGACGTTTTACCAGAGGTACCAGCCACATGCACCACCTTGTAGCGATCCTGCGGATTGCCCAAAAAATCCATCAGCTGCGTCATAAACTCCAGAGAGTAGCGATGCTTAATGGCAGTGTTGTGCGGCCAAAACGGCTCAAGCGCCGCCTCCGCTGCGGCAAGCGTGCGTATGTGATGCATGGGTCTTATTATCCTCTCTTCAGGTGGTCAAGAGCAACGGCAATGAGATGATCAACACCTCTTGCATGTCCGGGCTAAACTGCTTCGTCCACTGATTAGCAATGGCCGTACATCCTGCTCACATTACTCAACAAAAATCAGTCTTACCGAACCAATCTGCGTTAGTGCAAAAATATACCGATTACAACTAGCCCTTGGGAGACTACCCACAACATACCTGAAACAGTTATTGGTTTGTCTTTGGTCTTTAGCCCGTAGATTAGCCAGATGGTCGACGTCAAGGTATAAAAGAACCACGTGCTCAGAGAGACTCCAGATGTATCGTGGCCTGCCCAAATATTGATAATTTGAGGGATGGTTGCCAGCGGCTCAACTGTAGCAAAGATCAGCATGAAGCGTTCAAATAATTTGCTATTCGTTTTGTTTTTTATTTCTGGATTCATAGACTAATAGTAGCTAGTTTCTATAGTGCAGCCATGGTGCCCCCTGCAGGATTCGAACCTACGACCTTCTGTTCCGAAGACAGACGCTCTAATCCGCTGAGCTAAGGAGGCGTGTGGTCAAATTATAGCAGAGTCGATAATATCTCACATTAATAATGTGTACTTTTTTTCAAACATGGGATATAACAATAATATGACTACACCCTCCGCCGAAGCACCACAAGCTCTCCCAACCGATCCCTACCAAGCTTTGCGCGAGCTAGTGCTTGCCCGCTTCCAATCGCCTGACGCACGCGACTATACGGTTGCTCCAGCGCTGGGAGATAGTACCGACCGCGAAACGCAAGCCCGAGCGGTCTTCCTCGAGGGTTTTACGCATGCGGAAGACGGCACGCCTCGGAGATCTTTGCTGACCCTTGTGGCATCTATCGGAGAAGTCGCTACGCTCGCTCTTACGCTCCATGACCGACCGCCAAGCAAAGATACACCTACGAGCCAAGAAATACGAGTTTGGCGCGCAGCATCCCAGGGCGCGATCGCGCTCCTTCGTGACGTCGACCAGTTAGGTAATCCACGGACAATTACCAGTGCGGATCGTCTGGCGGCAGTCGCGGCTGCGCAGCGTCCATGGTCGAGCTACGGCCCCATAGCACCAAGGTTAGCAGATTTTCTGACTGTTTTAGAGAACGGCACCCCTTATATGCCACAGGTAGAGTTCGTAGCCGTCCCGGGTAGCACCAGCCGCCTCGAAACGGGTATTACAGAGGTATTCCACGGAGAGCACACAGCACTTGATGATTTCATCACCTCCGCAGTCGGCAACATTCGGCCATTTCAGCCTAAAACATCTTGATCATAGAGTTACGTTCGAGTATCACGCCTACGACGGACCACCGAGAGCACTGCCACCAATCCAACTACCGCAGCAGCGATAACGACGCCATTACTTATAACACGTCCGTAGCCTTGCACGCGCGGGTCCAAAAATGGATAGGGGTACCAGCCGGCATTCGGGCCGCGGAGCAAACTATACGCGAAATAAAGCAGTGGGAAGACAAGCCACACCAACGCTCGTTTGAACGGAATGCGGCGCTGAGGCGGATCAACCAGCCAATCGGCTAGTACTACCAACGGCATGAGGTAATGGACCACCGTATTTACCCACGGAATGGTCGTCTGCAACGCGACCTCGTTGCCGGAAAGCAATAAGGTATAAATAATGCCAGTAGTCACCATATATAGTGTCGTTGCGCCGCGCAGCACTGTGTAGCCTCGTCTTGATCCGCAGGCAAGGGCCGCGGCCGTACACAAGAACACCACGATAGCCAGTATGTTGCTCTCAATGGTAAAAAAACTGAAGAAGTGAACCGGGTCGGAACCGTTTGTGATAACTGCTCGTACGAACTGCGTGATAACTGCGGCAAGTGCCAGCACGCCGAAGACTGCGCGATAGCCCACCACAAAATATCGTCGATGCATGCTCGTAGTATATCGCTTTGGCGAGAATCGTGCTAATGCATTGCCGGCGCAGGTACTGCGCCCTCGGTATCCGGAACTTTATTCTTGAGAATAAGTGCCGCCAGCCCAGCGGCAGCCACTGCAAAGATCGCACCCACGTAGAACGCAACGTGGAACCCGTGCACTGCGGCAGCGGCTGGCGAAGTGGTCATACCATGGTGCATGATGTACCGCGTCGTTGCCGAAGCAGCCAGCCCGCTCAAGACAGCCAGACCTAATGCCCCACCAATTTGTTGCGCCGTGTTCAAAAGACCAGACGCCAAGCCACTTTGTTTGTGCGGCACGCCTGAGGTCGCAGCAACCGTTACCGCCACAAAAGTAAAGCCCATACCAATAGCCATCAGTATCAAAGCCGGCATAATGTCAGTCCAATAGCTTGCCACAACCGGCACATGACCCAGCCAGAAGAGTGCACCAGCCACAACCAGCGGCGAGACCATGAGAATCCGCTTATACCCTATCTTCTGAATGACTCGGGGCACATTGGTCGCCGTTATGCCCAGCACAAACGGCATAATCAAAAAGCAAAGACCGGTACGGACCGGCGAGTAGCCGAGAATATTCTGCACGTAGATCGACACAAAAAAGAATGTCGCAAACATCGCCGCTGTCATCGGCAGCTGCATTAAGTCAGCACCGCTGATATTCCTAATTTTGAAGATCGACAGTGGAATAAGCGGGTGCTTGACGCGGCTCTCGTTGATCACAAAGGCAACCAGCAGCGCGAGTGCGCCACCCAGGAATAGCAACGTCAAGTGATCAGTCCAGCCGTAGATGGGAGCCTTGACCAGACCGTAGACAAGCATCATCAAACCGCTGGTCACCGTCAGGGCGCCAGTCAGATCGAGGCTGTTGTGCGTCTCTTCTGACTCGTGTTTGTGCACCACTTTGTAGACACCCAAGGAAACCAACAGACCAACCGGCACATTAATGAAGAAATTCCAGCGCCATCCAAGATATTCGGTCAGTAGACCACCGAGCAGCAAGCCCACTGCTGCGCCCCCTGCTGCTACCGCACCCCACACTGACAGGGCAATATTGCGTTCGTGGCCTTCTTTGTAAGTAACAAGCACGATCGACAAAGCAGCCGGCGACATAAAGGCTGCCGCCAAACCTTGCACGCCGCGCAGCACAATGAGCATTGTACTGTTTTGGGCCAGCCCTGCGGCTAGGCTCACCAAAGAGAAGCTCAGGACGCCAATCAAAAAGACTCGGCGGCGACCAAACAAATCGGCAGCTCGGCCACCAAGTAACAAAAAGCCACCAAAACAAATGGTGTAGGCGGTAATAATCCACTGTAAATCAGTCGCACCAATATGTAGCGAGCGCTGCAGCACCGGCAATGCCACATTCACAATTGAGACATCGAGCACGACCATAAACTGGGCCAGCGCCAGCAAGATCAGAATCGCCCAATGTTTTTTTGGTTTTTCTTTCATAGTTCCCTCTATATAGTTAACGCTGTTCGTAGTTTACAGTTAACGCGTTAAGGGTGTCAACAAAACCTGCGTCCCTAAAAAGTGAGTAAATACTCACTTTTTAGAAAAACTGGTTGATTATTACACTTATACCATCTTACAATGTGGGGGAAATGCCACTTGTGCACATTACATACAAGTCTAACGTCAATGTAGACACGCTTATTAGTATTATTCCGACAGTCAACCGAACCGTCGCCGAACAACTGTGCCGCAAAGATTTCGAGGAAGGCATCGTCGTGACTCCAGAGATGGTAAAAATCCGCTTTAGCCAAGCCTCAGATCTAGACAGTCAAATGCCCGATATTCTCGTCGAAATTGAAGGGCGTGCTTTCAAATCACGACTAGGACATCACGAAGCCTACGCCACTGTGTTGAGCGAAGCGCTGGCACCGCTCCTCCCTTCACACACGAGTTATGGCATTTGGTTCAAGCTCTGCCATGCCGGTTGGAAGGCCGGGACGGGCCAACTCTCAACTGTAGCTCGCTAGTTGACTACGTTTGGCATTCAGTTCAATATGCCTGACTTCGCAAAAATCAGGAATGCGATTGTGCGGGTCGGCCTGTCCGAGCGCCTCCAGCAGGGCGGCAATAACCTGGCCGTGCGTCACCCAAATCAACTCCTTAGGAGGATTGGCTAAAATACGTTGCGCGGCAGCACGCGCCTCCTCTGGGATAGTGCCCTGAGCAATAAGCTCGTTGGTTTTTTGAGGATCAGGCGTCTTGACTTCGTTAAGCACAGCATAGGTGACAAGCCGCTTGAGCCCGGCGGCTTCTGCGGTCTGGGCGGTACGCAGGAGCTCGGAAACGGCTACTGGCTCGACATTGAGATCAATGCCCAGTTTCACGAGTTCCTGGTGCAGTTTCTCGGCTTGCCTGCGGCCCGCGTCGTTGATGGGCGCACCATACTTGCCGTACATCGCCCGATTCAGGCGATTCGCGTCAGTTTGGGCATGGCGCACGAGCAGATGATGCATGTGATCAGTATAGCAAAATGCCCTGCGGGGCGTCTGATATAATCGGGCTATGAGCATATCTAAAAAAATTGAACCGCTGTCTGTTGGCACGGCCAAGTCGCAGGCGCCCGCACCCGAGCCAGCCGGCCATCCTCTTGATCTTGCAAAAGTACAAAGTGTCTATCCCCAAGTGGACGACCGGCCACGCGTGGAGCAGGCCAGAGCGCAGTCTGCCATGGCGGCGGCAAATGATCTGGAATTTCAAAACGACCGCAGTAGAGCGTATGAAGTTTTCGCGGCACTCAGCGGCCTTGCTTCGTGTATCGCATATAGCACAATTGCCATGCTCGTTAAAAATAGCTGGCTGACCATTGGAATTATCATGATCCTCGTGCTCGTTGCCATGGTCTGCGCCATCAAAAGTTTCCGCGACAACGGCAGCCTGTCGCCATTCGCCATTGCAGGTGTCGCCGCCGCTACATTCGCCTTTGTGAACATAGCTAATATTGTCGTTGCCCACCTCTACATCCAGTCACTGGTCCTTTAGGCTGGGTCGAGCAAGCAACACGCCGTTTTTGGAAACCTCGGGCACGCAACACATATTGCGGTTAAAGCAGCAGGGTCTTCGCGTGCCAGCCATAAGTTTGGAACAGCTGACCTCGATGCGCCTTGCGCGAGTCGCGGGCTCTTTGGTCGAGTTGATCCAACGAATCCACTCCCAGCGAGCCATGGGCGTTACATCGTTCCATACCACTTGCGCCCGGGGGTGGGCGTGGAGAGCGGCTTGTATATCCGCCGGTATGTCGGGCTCGGGCCAATCTTTTGTTGGCTCAATTGTCAGGGTCGCAACATCACCAACGATAATTCCCGCGGCTTTCTGCACATGCCTGTCGATCCTAAACCAGTGGCTACCGTCACCATCTGGCTCAAGCGCCGTTTGCAGCGGCTGGCCGTTCATAGTGCCTTTGACCATCACCTGACCCCGCGAAGGAAGCTTGATGCTGGCGCTTTTTGGCAGTTTTAGGATAGTCCAGTTGTTGATGATAAACGGCTTGCTTTTAAATTCGACTTGTCTCACTAGCAATGATTGTACTACGAGGTTGTCGGTGTGTGCTAACGTTGACCTGGTGCATGGCGAAGATGGGTGTTTTCACCAGTAGCCAAACAGGATCTTCGTTGAATGGGCGGGATGAACACGCTCGTTGAAAAGGTGAGTAACCAAAACAGCGCCACGAGGCGCTGTGTGAAGAACGAGCCTACAGCCCTTGCATATGATTTGTACTTTTTACCATTGCGGAACCCAGTAGCTCCAGCATCTAGTTTCATCTCCCACATTAAGTCTATTGTTAATTAGATAATAAGCGAACTTGCCCGTAAATGGAATGGTAAAATCTTGGGTTTATGTTCAGGCCAGATTCGCGCAAGTTATTAGCGATTTTCCAGATTGTACCGTGTGTCTTGTTCGTTTTCGTTCTTTTGGTATCACTCAGAATATAGCCCCTAGAAATCGAAATATGTAGCGGTTTTGCTGGAGGTTTTTTCGTGCCATACATAAAACATGTCACTGCAACAATAGTGGTACGCTCAATGGATAAAAAGTGGAACCGCCTGTATCCTGACATCATTCAACTATACAAAAGCCTGAAAGAGCTTGGGCTTGATAGCTACTTCCCTTTAATAGAATAACCGCCGTCAACCAAGAATTCGCTACCCGTAATGTAGCTCGCGTCGTTTGAAGCTAAGAACATGACGAGCGGCGCAATCTCTTCCGGCTTAGCAATACGACCAAGAATAGTGCCATTATTGATGCGATCAAAAGTGTCTTGATTCCAGTCCTTCACTTGGTCGGTCTCAACGTAGCCTGGAGCAATGGCGTTGAACCGGATACTTGGATATGTCTTTGCCAACGCCTTGGTAATCGAGATTACACCCGCCTTTGTTGCAGCGTATGTAAGCGTACTCATGGTCGCTAAATTAGGGTAACCCTTGATGGAACTGACATTGATAACGCTTCCGTCACCTTTTTCGAGCATCTTTGGAATAACGGCTTGCACACAATGCAAAATACCCAGCACATTCACTTTGTATTCTTCTAACGCTCTATTGTCATCCATCTCTAAAACATCTTTAAGGAAATTGCGGGCAACGCCAGCGTTATTGACGAGTACATCAATCGAGCCAACTTCAGTGATAAGTTTTGCAATCGCCTCTTTTGTAGCAGCTTGGTTGGCCACGTCAAAAGAAGTACTTAATGAACCGTCTAATTCCTGCTGAGCTTGACGTAGTTCCTGCGAATCAGTCTTTCCATGCATGATAACTTTATAGCCCTGTTTGTGGGCAAGCACTGCGACAGCTTTGCCGATACCTCGACTAGAGCCAGTAATGAGAATTGTCTTCATATGATCAAGTATACCTTACCGTCATAAGGGATTCGAACCCATCAAACAGATTGGAAATTTAGATCGAATCAAAAAGATGACCAAATCAGGACATCTCCGTATCTGTCAATTTCTCTTGGTACGCTCAGTGGATAAAAGGTGGAACTCTCTTTATCCCGATATCCTGCACTTGGTACAGGGGTTAGAGCGTCTAGGACTAGAATATCACAATGGCGCGGTGAGTTATGTTGGTTTGGAGGACTGCAATGTTTAGCATATTCTTCAAGCGCCAGGCTCCGGCCGACTTTACTAACTCACGGTTATTTAATCAGGATGACTTCTACGCCGCTTTTCTAAAGGATCTAAGCAAGTGTCAACGCGAAGCCATCATAGAATCGCCTTTCATGACGCGGCGTCGGCTCGACATGCTTTTGCCAGTCATCCAAAAGCTCAAAAACCGCAGGGTCAAGGTCGTAGTCAATACACGCAACCCACTGGAGAACGACGACGAATACATGCGCGATGAGAGCACACACGCCATCGCAAAATTACAGCACCTGGGCGTACATGTGTTATTTACTGGCGGCCACCACCGTAAACTGGCCATCATTGATCGGCAGATACTTTGGGAAGGAAGCTTGAATATTTTGTCGCAGAACGATAGCTGCGAAGTCATGCGCCGTATTCCGTCAACACAACTTGCCTGGCAAATGGCGCACTTTATTGGCATCGACAAGCTAATAAACTAACACTTTTGAGGGAACTAATGCTAGAGTGGAGGTGATATGGAAGAACCCTACAAACCAGATGAGAAAGATATCGAAAGCACCTTGCGGTGGCTAAAGATAAACGATCCCGAAAACGCTACGCGCGACCAGGCGATTGCCCTATTGCAAGACCTAAAAGCTGGCTTTCATGGAATGGCGCACAGCAATCCTGAATTGCTTGCTAAGCTCAAACAAGAATTGGATAGTTAGATGTATGTTGCTATCGACCTGGGCGGCACACGCTGCCGCGTATTAACCACCCATACTCTTGACCAAGTGCAGAGAATCGACAGACATGAATTTGTTTTGTCTCATGTATTCGAGACAGATGTTCAGTCACTTATAGATACCATCCGACGCTTTGTTGGCAATGAGCGCATAGAAGCGATTGGATTCGGCGTACCGGGCAATCTAGACCCTGAAAAGACCAGATTCGCAGATCCATCTGTTAATTTGCTTGAGTGGGCCGATAAGCCGATTAAAGACATCCTGACAAAAGAGTTCAACTGCCCTGTCTTTCTGGAAAACGACGGCGCTACGGCCGCACTCAGCGAAGCCTATTTTGGCTTAGGCAAAGGAAAGGACTTCTGCTTCGTTATTTGGGGAACCGGCATAGGAGGCGCATCGGTAAAACACGTCGGCAAGCACCTACACTGTGAACCGTTTGATTGGTATAAATACTTCGAGAGCTGGGAAGAAGCTTGCGGCGGGAACAAGATTCTTGAACATTACAGCAAAGAAGCCAGTGAGCTTACCGAGGCTGAATGGCAATCTGTTATGGGCGACTTTCGCACCGAACTGTCACAGTTCATTCAGGCAACCGCCACCGAGAACATTGTGTTTGGAGGCGGGATCGCAATTAGGCAGCAAGAACGCCTACTAACTTTAGCCCGAGAGTTCCCGGACGTAAGCATACAGGTCTCGCATCTTGGCGAAGACGCGGGACTGTATGGCGCGTTGGCGCTAATCAAGGGCTCATATGACATTACTGGTATAGTGAAAGCATGAAAACAGCAGTAGTTACAGGCGCAAGTTACGGTATCGGCAAGTCAATCACAGAAGTTTTGCTGAAAGATGGCTACAAAGTATACGGATTATCCCGCTCCAAGCCAGAGTTTGCTGGTGCGGACTTCGAATGGCTGCAATGCGATTTAAGCCAGCATCAGGATATTACAAAGTGCCTACAGGCCATCCAAGAGCCAACGATCGACGTATTGGTCAACAATGCTGGTGTAATTGAGATCGAAAACGCATCGGCCGTGAGCAAAGCATCCTACGAGAGAACGTTCTCTGTCAACGTACTAGCACCAATGCTGATTGTTAACGCGTTGCTCGACAAAATCAAAAGAGCTACCATCATCAGCATATCCTCAGTCGCTGACCGTTTCCCAGCGACAGATGTAGCTTTATATTGCTGCTCTAAAGCCGCAATTACTTCGTACTTTGGCTCACTGGCAGACGAGCTAAAAGATGCCAAAGTCTACACACTACTACCAGACTACACTGATACGCCCATGCAGCATCGTACAAATGATGACAACAAAGACTTTGACTGGAGCGCCACGCTTAAACCCGAGGGCATAGCCAAGTTCACTGGCGACATCTTAGCTGGCAGGTTTAAGCTTGAGTCCGGTGCAGACGTTATAATCATTAACGAAAAGCTCAAAGAAGACTTGCAGAGTCCAGAGAAGCTGTACGGCTTTAACGTAGACACAGATGAATTGATAAAATTAAATCCCTGATCAACCTGGATTGTTTAGTTTAATTGTCGAGTAGCCCCCGTTCCCGAAAACTAAAATATCCTGTCCTGGTGACTATAAAATGATCTCTTAGAGGTATGCCGATCAATATGCCAGCTGCGATTAGCTGTTGCGTCGTCTCTATGTCTTGTTTGCTCGGGGCAGCTTCGCCCGAGGGATGATTGTGGGCGATAATTATCGAAGCTGCCCTATCTTTTAGGGGTGCCGCAAACACTTCGCGCGGATGCGCTAAGGAAACATTAAGCAGGCCGATTGTTACAGTTCGACGGGCAATCAGAGCGCCGCTGCTGTCTAGAGACAGGCAGACTAAGTATTCCTGTTTCTTGTTGCGTATATAACTGAGGTAGCGAAGTATATCATCGGTAGTAATGGGCGACCTAGATTTTTCCATAGATAAACACTCTGCCGCCTTTTGGCATCCAGCCTGTCAGCATGTACAACTTCTCTTTATCTAACGCATGCATGACATACAGCGTTGAGCAAAGCGGCGGAACTCTCATAAAGCTGTCGGCTGTGCCGAATGTGACATTGGCCTCCAGAAAATCCCCTGTTGTTTTTGCGGAGAAGCTTAATCGCTGCATCCAGTCAATCTGCTGGGTAAGCTCAGACATTTTTGCAGCGTTGAGGGTGCTCGCTCGCTCACGTTCGAGTCGTCTCGTTAGCTTTAGTAGCTGTTTCCTTGTTGCGGCGAGTAGCGCGGCGGGCTTGTCGGTAATAACCACAATCTTGCCGTAGATGCTTCGCTCGTACATTTGCTCCGCTAGATCTCGGGAAAGAGTTGTGCGAGTCTGCCGACAAATAACGGTCAAATTATACATATTGAGCCTCTTACGTTTCGTAATAGTAGTATCTGTAAAATCATACACCAGATAAAACTCTATTACAAATTGTAAGTGTTACGACTTGTCATATTTCATTACTCTGGAAGTAATGAATGACCCAAAAGAATCAAAATACCTCAAGGCATTCGGTAAACGTCTTGCCGATGTGCGCCGCAGCCGTGGCTATACTCAAGAAAAACTCGCCGAGAAGGCGAACATAACCGCCCTATCCCTGGGTTATATCGAGCAAGGTCGACGTTGGCCGAGGATCGCTACTCTGCAAAGGCTGGCAAAGTGTCTTGATGTCTCGATCGTCGAATTCTTTAAAGGCCTCTAGCCCAGCGTAAAACTCTATCGGCGTGTTAGATGCAAGAGTTGTGGGAATCCCTGTACGATCGTATCTCGTATACTTGTAAAGATTTGTGCTTGTACATCCTTGCCGCTCACACTTTCAGGATCGGTAATATTCTGGCGCTTGCCAATTAACTCCGAGAGAAGATGAATCTTACTGATCTGATCCGGGAAGAGAGTATGTAAGCCATCCAGCACTTTATCATCCATCGCGAGCAAAATATCTGCCTGCTCCGCGTCGGATCTTTCAATCGATCTTGATACATGATGTGACATGTCTACCCCCAACTCATCCAGAACGGGCTTGGCGTCAGCGTAGAGGTGTTTGTAATGGGTGATATTGGGAAATTCGACGCGCCCCGGATCTACCAGAGTACCTTGCGTACCTCTTGACTCAACTCGATACTCACGCTCAAGCCCACGCTTAACCAATTCCTGCTTGATAACCGCTTCGGCAAATGGCGAGCGCCCGATGTTTCCACGACAGACAACCAGTATCAGGGCTTTTTTCTGCATACCGCTATTATACATCGATAGAATACGGATATACGGTACTCCACGCTAATCCATATGATCAGATTTGCTCCTCTGTTGGATTTCGGCTACCATACGTTTGTGTATTTGTTGTAATCGTGATGTGGTTATGCTTTTCTTGAATGATTTTCTGAATTTCCTTGGCCATAATTTTTTCGAGAGGCTTCTTAGTGTCGCCCTCTTGGTATCCGTTGCATATCTCATGTACCGCTGGATCATCGAGCCAGCTTATAGGATTCTTAGGGGCATGTGGAATTTCCAGAAGATGCGCAACCGGCCAACTGCTACTCTGGAAATCACGCCACCTAAACATATTGAGAGGTTGCCCCACGCCACAGGGCAATTATTTTCGATCTTGCAGCAACTTATCGCTAAAGATGAGGTCATGCCGCTAGAGATTGACGCCTCGCGCACAGAGGGCACTCGCTACCTAATCCGCGTACATCCAGGCGACATAGAGACATTGCGCCGACAGCTCGCGTCATATCTGCCGGAAGCAAGATTTCGAGTACTCGAAGATAAGCAAGAAGAAATCATGGACAAGCACACTAGGGTACTCGAGATAAAACAGACCAGGCACTATGCCTACCCGTTGCAGCCCCAAGAAGACTTGGCCTCAAGTGATCCGGCCAACTATCTTGCCGGAGCTATGACAAAACTACGGCCTGGCGAGAGGATTACCATGCAGCTGGTGCTCGCACCTCACTTCTCGCACTGGACAGACAGGCTGCGTAATAAGATAGATAGCCAGGGTTACGCGGTTGTCGACCATAAGCTGCGTCACTTTGTTCTGAGCCGCCCGTTGTGGGTATGGGTTGCGACCGTTCTGTATGGCCTGTTTACCAACGATCTAAAGGCCACCTTTTCACTACTATTAGTGCTGCTAATCGTGTCACTCTTTATAAAACGAGAGGTACCCAAGCTTACCGTGTCGCAGCAAGAAATGTACGCTGATATACTCGCCAAGCTCGATCAGCCGCTTTTTCGCGCAGATATCCGTGTGCTAGTTTCGGCCGAGAGTGGCCGCAGGCTTTATGAATTGACGTCTGGCGTAGTCAGTTCGCTTGCGCCACTCAATACATCTGGCCTACAAGCCCTGGGTGAACCGCGCCAGTACCCGGATTGGGTTGGTCAGAAGATCAGTAGGCTCAAGTTCAGGCTTCGTATGCCGTCATTTTTGGTATTTGATTCAAATATCCTGGCAGCTTCTGAGCTTGCCAGCATTTACCACTTCCCATACGGCACCATCAAGACGGAGGGCATGGTGCGCTCGCACAGCCGCACACTTCCGGCAACGCTTGGCATGAAGAACAATGAATTTGATATCGTGCTTGGCCAGAACGATCACCACGGCGAGATTACGCCTATTGGCCTGACTGTTGCCGAACGCGAACGGCATGTGTTTATCATCGGAGGTACTGGTAACGGCAAGACGACCATGCTGCAATACGCCATTGTGCAGGACATTCAAAATGGTAAGGGCGTAGCCGTGGTCGACCCTCACGGTGATATGGCCGAAACGCTGCTGCATTACATCCCTGAGGAGCGCATCAACGACGTGATTTACTTTAACCCTGACGACTTGGCGCACCCAATCGGCCTAAATCTACTTGAACTGACGCCCGGCCTGGAAGGCGACGAGCTACTGCGCGAGAAGGATTTAGTCACCGAATCGGTCGTGTCTGTCTTTCGTAAGATATTCTCCGACGACGACACCGGCGGCCACCGCATTGAGTATGTACTGCGCAATGCCATACAAACGGCGCTTACCGTCAAAGACGCAACACTATTCACCGTTTACGACCTGTTAAATGATCCTACCTATCGCAAGCAAGTGCTCCGAGATGTTGACGATAAGAATCTGATTAACTTCTGGAGGCAAGAACTCGGCAAGGCTGGCGACATGCAGAAGGTCAAAATGGCCGCCGGTATCACGGCCAAGATTGGCCGCTTCCTGTTTTCGGCATCGGCCAAGCGTATTTTGGAGCAGCCACGCTCGACAATCGACTTCGACGAAATCCTAGACGGCAAGATTCTGATTTGTAACTTCTCTAAAGGCCTAATCGGCGAAGACACCTCCGAGCTGTTCGGCATCGCCGTACTTGCCAAGTTGCAGCTGGCCTCCCTGCGCCGCGCCCGACTCAAACAGGCAGACCGCAAGCCATTCTATTTGTATGTGGACGAGTTCCAAAACTTCGCCACGCCGTCATTTGTGCAGATGCTGTCCGAGGCACGCAAGTACAAGTTGTATCTTACGATGGCCGAGCAAACCACATCACAGCAGGAGGAGCAACAGATGGTCAATGTTATCCTGGCGAATGTTGGCACGGTGATTTGCTTCCGCTCCGGTAATCCGGCCGACGAAAAGTTAGTGCTACCGCTGTTTGAACCATATATAGAGGAGAGTGAGATAGCCAATCTGCCATCTTTTAATTTTTACATGCGCGTCTCGGCACAGAAATCACAGGAGCCTCTCTCCGGTAAGACTCTAATTGTAGACGATCAGGAGGCGCTTAGCGAACCTAAAGTAATCATTCAAAGCTCGCGCCGTCATCATTCCACCGGATGGGTGCCAGCAAAAACTATCCGTGCCCGACCCGGCGATGCTAGGCCAGCATACTAGGGAGACTCTGTTTTACGCTTCCATCTGTTAATGTTATAATTACTACAATAATAGGCCCCTGCTGGAGTTACCGAGATGTCCATTAATGGAGTTACAATTACTCAGGCCGACAACTACGCGATCTGTTGCGTAGACGATTTTAGCGATGAACTAAAGGACGTCATTCGCAAAGAGTTAAATGCAATCTGTTTCGGAAAGCGAGCCGCTGGCGGCCTCCCTGGCATTTACTCCTACGAAAAGACGTTAAAAGAGTTTCTGGTACGCTACGACAAAACCACCCCTAAAATACAAGTGGGCATGATGGGAGAGCTACTCGCCCACATACTAGTAGGTAGCGCTTTTTCTGATCTTGAGCCAATTAGCAGGCTGTTCAACAAAGAGGAGCGCCATATCAAAAAAGGCTTCGACCTGAACTTCCTGGGCAAGTCCAAAGACAGCATTTGGTATGGCGAGGTAAAATCCGGCGAGAAGTCAGATCTTCACACGGTGGACTCTAAACATAAAGACCTCCTCGGAACAGCAAAGCGCGACCTTCTAGGCAAATTTAAAGAGGGTAAGCTGAGCTTATGGGATAATGCACTAAATGATGTCTCACTGGTACTTGCAACCAAGAAGGCCAAATCGGTTTCCCAGCTTCTACAGAAGGATTTCCTTTCGCTCGAAAAAGACAGCAATCTAAAGAAAAACGCAGTGCTTATCTCCTCCCTCTTTCATAGTTCAAAGGATAGGCCAACAGAAAAAACAGTCGCCGAACATACCGCTAATCTACTATCAAAAGGAGAGTTCTCGGGCGTTCTGGTGCTTTGCATACAAAAAACAGCTTACAGCACAATCGTAGACTTTTTACGCGAAGAGGCAAAGGATGAAGAATAACGACCTCACGCTTTCGCAGCTACGCCATAAAAATAATTTGGGTGGATCGTTCTTCCTAGAAGTATATACACGCCTTATCACGGGGCAGAGCCTCAAGGAGGAAGAAAAAATATACCTGCTCAAAGTGGGGATTATCTTTGCAGGATCTTCAGATAGAAATATCGAGAAACTCGGCTATAGGGTCATCCTTCATTACTCAAATCGCTTCTCAGACTACGCCCCCTTGTACGATATAGCGCTCGGCAGGGACTATATACCCATCGTAGGCTATCTTGAACGAAAGGGGTTGAAAAACCTTAAGGAGGGCAGTTTTTCTGAAGTCTATCTATCCTCATTTAAAGAGAACTTTCGCGTTAAAGGCGCCGGAGAGGATACATACCGTTCGGGAGGGCAGCTAATCCTGGCCGAATTTGCAAAGCAGAACAACAATATTGCCGTAGTAGCGCCCACGTCTTACGGAAAATCAGAGATGCTTATTGAAAAAGTACGCTCTAACTCCACTCAAAACATTTGCATAATTGTGCCCACTAAGGCGCTACTGGCGCAAACGAAAAAGTCATTACTGAACGATGCTGGCGTGAAGAAGAATACCCCCCAAATAATCACGCACCCTGACATGTATAGGGATGGGCTTTCGTCATTCATAGCCGTCCTGACCCAAGAGAGACTGCTACGCCTTCTTCAAAAAAATTCAAAACTCGCGTTTGACCACATACTAGTTGATGAAGCACATAACATTCTAGATAATGACGAGCGCGCACGTTTACTGGCACAGGTTCTGCTTATTGCGCAAAAGCGAAATGCAAACCTCGATGCTAGTTTCTTCACACCTTTTCTAGCCGATCCAACAAGTATCGAAATCGTCAATCGCAACCAAAAGATGCACGGCAAGAAAATAGATGAATACATGAAGGTTGAAACTTTCTACCTCGTGGATATGTCCAAAAAGGAAGTGCTGCTTTACGACCAGTTTTTGGATCGCTTCTTCTCACTCGGACTGACTAAGGCTAACAATGAAATTATGTTCATCGTTAAGAATAGTTCAAAGAAAAATGTAGTATACCTAAACCAGCCCCGCAAAGCCGAAGAGGTGGCGTTAAGAATAGCTGAGCAGCGGCCTTTCGTAGAAGGCGGCAATCTTAAGAGCATCGTTAAAGCGATCGGCAAGTTGATTCACCCAGAGTACAACCTCATAAAGTGCATCGAACGCGGCGTCCTGTACCACCATGGAAAGCTGCCTGACGTTGTACGACTATACGTCGAGGATCTATTCTCAAAATATAGCGACTTTCAATTTCTGGCGAGCACATCGACACTACTAGAAGGTGTCAACACACCGGCCGATAGAATATTCCTGCTCAGTCCAAAGAAAGGACGGGGCAATCTTAAGCCAGCACAGTTCAAAAACCTAGTAGGAAGGGTGTCGCGTTTTAGAGAAGTTTTCAATATCGATAATGGCAGCCTCAGTTTGCTTGAGCCAAAAGTTTTCCTTCTAGATGGCGTCTACTGCCCTGATAACTTTAACAGCGTGGCGTTCTATCGCAGAGTGGCCAATGTGGGTCATCTCATAAACGACGATGTCAAAAATCCATTGCTTGAACACCGCCCGGCAGATGAAGAACGACAAGAAGCACTACACTACTTAGAGAATATTGAGCCAGGCGCATCTGGAGAGAAAAATGTAAAGACAGCGACGACCGAGATCGGCCGACTATGCTTTGCAAACAATATTTACCACTTTGATATATTAAAAAGCGAAAAATTGCTCGGCCAAAATCTGTCCGCCTTCACCGAACTATATGGCTCTACGATCACCAATTCAGTACAGCTGGTCGAAGCCATATGTCAGATTTTCTTAGTAGGGCTAGACCTCTCGAAGTCTAAAGACAAGGATAACCTTGAGCGACTTAGAGACAACGCCCCTGCTCAAAGATTTTACAGTATGTTTTTGCAGTGGCGAGTCAAAGGGATGAGTTATGGCGAAATGATAGCCCGTTTCCTTGCCCACTGGGATAGGAGCGGACAAGACCTAATTTATGTCGGCACCACATGGGGTGAGCTCACTCGAAATGGACATAACCGTTTATGGGTTGATCTCAGCAGGAAGAGTCACGCGCAAAAGGTAAATCTTGCCATAGGCAAGATCAAAGAAGAGCAAGATTTTCTCGACTTCAAACTTATGCCATTCATCGAAGTCTTAAAAGACCTGGGGCTGGTCGATAAACAATTCTACGATCAGATCAAGTTTGGAACTAGCGATCTACGCTTGATTAGCCTACTACAGAACGGCCTTTCGCTCGAACTCTCAAGGCTACTACTTGAAAACTACTCCCAATATTTGGGCATCGACACGGAAAAGAGCACCGTTTCCTACGGGGCAGGGCTAATCGACACTATGCAAGAAAACAACGAAAACCCCATACTTATTTTTGAAGCACAAAGTCACGCCTAAAAGCGCAGCGAGACTAAACCTCAAAGCGACCTGTAGAATATAATCATGAACCAAGCCGAAATAGATGCATTAATAAAAAAGGCTCAGCGCCGTGATACCCTCAAACAATTTTTCGACCAAACGCTCGATGCAAGAGTAGACAGATGGTGTGTGGTCACGCCGCCTAGTATCGTGGCCGACTCACATTTTGCCGCGGTGTCAATGGAATGTTACTCCCTTTATCAGGACGGGTATTTCTATGGAGCGATCTCTTTGTCTCAATCGGTGGCCGAGGCATTGGTACGCTTTGTGTGCGAAAAAAACGGCTTAAAGTCTGACGAAAAATACTGGAATAACCTAAAGAAGTTGAAAACTCATGGGGTTGGTGCGCCGCTAACTGATTTATTTAAGGCTATTTGGGAAGACAGGAACGATTACCATCATCTTAACCCAGGTATTGAAAGCGATCGCCAAAAATTAGAAGCAATAGCCAAGACTAAACTAGAGACCCTGAAGACGATTGAGGATACCATTTTTACCTACAGCGTAAATGATGGCAAGATTTTACCGGCGAACCCTCAATACTGGAGCGCTGGCACTTCCGAGGGCACCCTACAGGTCTATCTGCGCATAGACTAAATAATATCTTCGTCTTCTTCGATCAAATCGTTCATCTTTGCCGGAAACTCTTCGCCCGGATGTGGTTCGCCAAGTATTTCCACGAGTCTTTGCTTGTACTCGTCAACGTCACTGTGTGCTTGCCACAACTCATGAAAAATAAACTCACGGGGATTCTGGGTATTTTGGAAAAGCGAGAACAGCTGGCAGCCCGACATCTTCTTGGCCTCCGCAATAAGAATGTCATCAGCGAGCTTTTTGAATGCACGTTCCTGATCTTCCTTGGCTGTTATCCTGTAGATTATGCGAATCATAAGATGTCGGCAATCGTAGGCTGAACGAGCTTTTTATAATCAGCAGACTTCATACCAATAGAGCTTGTCCGTCCCGCGCTAAAGATGATCTTTTCGTTTTGATAAAGCGAGGCATCGCTAATTACTTCCAGCCCAAATAAGTTGCCGAATGGTGGAACGCCCCCGGGCTTCACACCTTTGGTGATTTCTTCCACTTCTTCCTCTGTGGCAAAACGGATATCTTTAGATCGAAGGAGTTGTTTTACTCTAGCGCTATCAAACTTTTTGTCACCGGGCACTATTAGCATGACGAACTTCTTACCTTCGTTTGGTATCTTTGCTCGGATGATGATGGCTTTTGCGCCTTGCTGCAATGTGTAGTCATCACGCAGAGCTGCTGCTTCTTCGCTCGTGCGGACGGGTTCGTGCGTAAACTCTTCAAACCAGCAGTCGTGCTGGCGCAGTATGTCGGTGATTTGTTGGTGGATGGAGTGTTCCATATTACCCCGCGCAAGTACCGTTAGGCACCGGCTTCTCAGGCATTGCTAGAACCGGTGTAACATCATTTGCATAGCCAATATCAAACACCATACCTTCGGACATTTCACCCATCATCTTGCGCGGTTCAAGGTTTACCACGAACAAGGCCTGTTTACCTTCGATCTCCGCTGGGTTTTCGCGCTCTTTCTTCATGCCAACCAGAATAGTTCGCTTGAATTCGCCAAAGTTTACGGTGAGGCGTACTAGTTTATCGGAGGCCTCGATGTCTTCAACTTTCTCAATCGTTCCTACGCGGATATCCAACTTCTCCAGGTCTTCAAATTTGATGGGCGGTTTGATTGGGAGTGGTTTCATGTTTTAAGTATACCTCATCTGTTAGCATCAAACCTATTTGCCGTAGGCAAACAGGTGACTTCCCATTTGATTACAAATGAGAAGTACTAGATTTGGCTCAACATGAGCGATTCGTCGTGGTCGTCCAAGCCGACCCAAAGCGCACTCTTACCCCGCTTCATTTCATCCTCAGTCGTGACATAAAACCTTAAGCCATCACCCGCATCTTCCAGAACGCCACCAGACTTTTTCAGCAACCGTCTTTGCAAGCCCGGTATATCGCAAACCAATAACACTGGCGGAAAATCGCTCTTTGTTCCGTCTTCCCATTCACCGCCGTCAAAGTAGTCGCTGTATTGCTTCAGCCTCCGCAGGAAGGTGAAGAACGGCCTGGAGCTTTGCCAGTACTCGAAAAAGAAGTCCTGTTCTTTGCCTCCAAGATTGAGCCGGATGTAAGCGTTGGGCGTGAATTCAGAAAAGAAGTCGTAATTAGACAGCTGCACCCTGGTGATGAATTTGAGGCGATCTCCGTAGTCTGCCTTAAGACGGCAGTAAATGCCGAATACTTTTAGGCAAGAGTCAACAAATTCTTCTGAAAGGGTTTTGTCTTTGTAAATTGTCTTGGCGTTTATGGGACGATCAGGTTTGTGTGCCTGGAGGGCGCGTGCGCCGCCTGGAGTTAAATAGTAGGCCGCTGGCTTGCCCAGCAAGCGATAACTGGGTTCAAAGCGTTTGCCGACTAGCCCCTGCTCTAGCAGTATGGCAAGCCGCTTGTATACAAACGACCGATCCTTTTTACCAAAATACTGTGCAAACAAATCATTACTGCCAAACCTAAACTTATACAACAGTTCCAAGACTTCTAGCTGTTGTGCGTTTAATTTTTTTCTATGTTTCGATACTGTCTTGTCCATAATCACTCACATAAATACTTTTTCAATAATTACTAACAAAATTAAACGCTATGCATTAATCCGTCTTTCTCTATATGTATATATAATAGGAGGGGAGAAGTGTAAAGAAGGAATAATAGAGGAGAAGGAGAGCTTGAGGGTACAATGGCAAGAACAAAAGGCTCAAAAAATAAGAACTCGTCGGCACTTCCCGACTATGCAATGCTGCCAACGGAGGAGAGGGTCATGGTGCTGGCAAACCTGATCGTGGACAAAATCTATGAAGACTTGCAGGGTAAAAGGACTATCCTTAAACAGCTAGCGAGGGTCGGTGATGCCTAGCCAGAACGCCGTTGCCGCCATTCGAGTTTCGACCGCCAAGCAAGGCTTTAACGGCGACTCGCCCGAAGCCCAAAAGGAGCAGATCGAACGCTTTGCGGCAGCGCGAGGCATTACCATCAAAGAATACTTCGTGTTTTTGGAATCCGCATCCAAAGAGCTACAGCCGATGCAGCAAGCTATTAATTACTGCAAAGACCCGAAGAACGGTATACAGCTCTTTATCGTCAAATCTATCGACCGCTTTACAAGGGGCGGCTCGGATTTTTATAGCCCTCTCAAAAATCAGCTTGAAGCGTGTGGCGTTACCCTCATGGACGTTTATGGGGTCATTAGCACACAGAGGATTAATACCCTTGAACACCTGGGCGTGCAGTACAAATGGAGCGTCCACTCTCCGACCAAGAAAGCAGAACTCTTAGAAGCTGAGCGAGCCAATGACGAAATGCGCGACATTATGAGCCGTCTCATCGGCGCGGAAGTCCGCTACACACGCATGGGCTTTTGGATGCGCCAAGCGCCTTACGGCTTTGATAGCGGTAAGGTGGACACGGCGAATGGTAAGCGATGCGTGCTTAGGCCGCATACGGACGAAGCTGACATGATAGCCAAAATGTTTGAGTTGCGGGCTAGAGGCACGTTAGACGATCACCAAATCGTCGATCAGCTTAACAAGCTGGGCTACAAGTCACGAACACAAACTGTCCGAAGCATGAAAGACCGTACACAAATTATTGGCAAGCGCGGTGGCAAAAAGCTCGATATAAAAACCTTCTGGCGATACATCCAAAATCCTATTTACGCGGGCATTATCTGCGAAAAATGGACTGAAAACAAACCAGTTAAAGCACAGTTCCCCGGCCTCGTGTCATACGAATTATTTAATGCCGCCAACAAAGGCAAGCTGACGCTCGGCGAAAAAGATGGCACTGTTTTTATCTACGAACGCAAAGATCACCCTACTGGCGTCAAAGGCACTCGGAACGCCGAGTTCTCTTACCGCAAGATCGTCATGTGCCCGGAATGCGAAAAGCCGCTCTTTGGCAGCTCAACACGCGGCAAGATGGGCAAACGCTACCCGGCGTACCACTGCAACAAGCGCGGCCATTACTTCCGCGTACCGAAAAAGGACTTCGAGCAGACCGTTGCCGAGTTCGTTTACCGCGTCAAATACGACCAAGCGCAAATAAACGAGCTTTTGACAGCCGTGGAGACCGTCTGGAACCAGCGAAACGAGTCAGTCGTAAGCGAAGAACAACGCATTGAAACGCACATTGCCGAACTACGAGCTAAGGCTCATGCCTTGGTCGATAAAATTAAGCTCGTCAGTTCAGAGATAGTCATTAAGTCCATAGAGGAGGACATCGTGCACACAGAAGAAGAAATCAAAAAGCTAAACGAGGAGCGCGACATGCGTAGTGCCGAAAAACCGCTCGATTTTGTGGTCGTCAAACAATACCTAAAATACTTTCTGGAACACCTGGAAGATTTGCTGGTAAAACAGATTGACCCCGTCCAAAAAGCCAACTTTTTTGGCCTACTTTTCAATGGTGCGCCAAACTATGGCGAAATACTTTCTGCAAATAAAAATTCGGTGGAACCACCGAAGTTAAACGAGCTGTTCAAGCTCAAAAATGATGACTTGGGAAATATGGTACGCCCGATAGGATTCGAACCTACGACCTTTGGTACCGGAAACCAACGCTCTATCCAGCTGAGCTACGGGCGCGCACCAGGTTATTATACCGGCCACGGCTCAAAAGTGACAGGGGTGTACAATAGGGGCATGAAACGACAGGCTACTGGTGTATATCTCGTGCGCGGCAACTCACTCCTGTTTTTGGTGCGCAATAAGCAAAACGACACCGTGCACCGACAGGGCATGTACCTGCCAGTAGGTGGCAAGGTGGAGCCTGGCGAAAGCATCGCCGACTGCGCGATCCGCGAGGTCAAAGAAGAGTCGGGCGTGCAGATTAACTCCTTAGAATTGCGCGGCATTCACTACATTCGACAGCTCGACGACCGGCACCACGACTGGATCAACTTCGTGTATACCTCGGATAATTTTACCGGTGAACCGGTGGCTGGCAACGAAGGACACTTTGAGTGGGTCAAGCGCAAACATTTCCCCAACATCCAGTTGTATGACGGCGACCGTATCTACCTCGATTATCTGCGCGACTACCAATTCCACGTCGCAGAATTCCTGTATAACGGCTTCGACTTCGTAAAAGTCGATATGCTACACAGCGTTGCGGCGTAATAGGGCGTACTCGTTAGCTGTTGGTAGGAGTGGATTTGTCTTCGGAATTAGAAGTGTCTTTGCGCGGCGCTTTTGACTTGGAATCGGTCGTAGAAGCTGGCAACTGGCGCGGCCGCGGTGTGGAGCCTTCCAAAACCTGGTTGAGCGTCCGCAGTACGGCGTAGGCTTGCTCGCGGCTCATTCCTACTCGCGCGGTCGTAATCGCCTGCGGCGTACCCATGCCTTGTCCAAAATTGAACACTACGCCGCTTTCATTGGCCGTAATTTGTACACCGTCGCTATAAATAACGCGCGGGTCAACGGCCATAATCATGACCATGGTGCGGTTATTAGGAGTTTCACCTGAGCTTTCTTTGCGATCGTTCGGTTGGTCATACCCAGCCAGTTGCCACAGCTTGGTGGCTTCGTCATCTTGCATACCAAAATGGTTAATTAGTAGCATCAAGATGTCTTCACTGGGGCGTTCTTGGCCTTCTTCGATACGCTGCAAGCGCTGCTCGTCGATCTCGACAGCGCCCGAAACCTCGGACACACTTTCGTGTAGTTTTTGGCGAAGCGTCTTTAGCTCTTCGCCGAGTGGTTTGAATGGCTCTTGGGGGCGTTCTTCACTCATAGTTACCTATACTACCTTTGATCTGTTATTGATGCAACCCGTGGGCCATCAAGGCGTAGCGTATAATGGCAATATGCAGATTCGCACCAATGAGCCGCTCAGCCGGCACTCGACGATGCGCCTCGGTGGCGTGGCGGCCTACGCAACCGATATTCATACCAAAGCCGAGCTCACCGATGCCATCCAGTGGGCCGACGCTCGCACCCTGCCGGTCATCATGATTGGCGAGGGCAGCAACGTTATCTGGCGCGACGAGGGTTTCCCCGGCCTGCTGCTGGTTAATCGCTTAACCGGCTACGAAGAGCAGCAGGAAGACGACGAAAATTGGTACATCACCGTTGCTTCCGGCGAAAACTGGGACAGTGTCGTGCAGCGGACCGTTGACCGCAACCTAACCGGCATTGAAGCACTGAGCCTTATCCCTGGGACGGTGGGCGCTACGCCTATCCAAAACGTGGGCGCCTACGGCCAGGACGTTTCGCAGACCCTGGTCAGCCTTGAGGCATACGACCGACAAACTAAGCAACTCGTCAATATTGCTGCGGCCGATTGCGCCTTCGGCTACCGCACTAGCCGGTTCAAAACTACCGACCGTGGACGATTCTTTATCACCGCTGTCACCTTTCACTTACGACAAGGCAACCCACTGCCGCCATACTACGCCGCCGTACAAGCATATTTAGATGAACACGGCATCCACGAGTGCACGCCGCACATATTGCGCGAAGCCGTTATCGCCATTCGGAAAAGCAAATTGCCCGATCCGCGCGAGGTTGCCAACAACGGATCGTTCTTCCCGAATGTAGTCGTGGACGAAACGATATTGGCGCAGCTCCGCGCCGTGCACGGCGACGTTCCGTACGCACCGCTTAGTGCAGGCAAAGTGAAGCTCTACGCCGCGTGGCTGGTGGAACAAGCCGGGTTTAAAGATTTCCACGATCCCGAGACCGGCATGGCGACCTGGGCCAAACAGCCGCTAGTAGTCGTCAACGAGCATGCCCAAACCACCGAGCAAGCCACGCGATTCGTCAAAAAAATAACCGATGCCGTGCAGCAAAAATTTCACATTGCGCTCGAGCAAGAGCCCGAGCTATTGCCTCACGCTTCAAAACCAAAATCCGAATAGGTCTGCCCGTTGTTGGTGATCGTCAACAAGGCTTGGCGAACAGCTGGGATCATGTTGCCTGGCAGCGCGTCCTCGGCAAACCATTGGATGTCGTCGCACTTTTCGGGCTCGGCGTTGTGCAATTCGTCGCTCCATTTGGTGACTTCAAAATAAAAATCGACGCGTTCGTGGTCGCGCTCTTCGGCAAAACGATAGGCGACGTGCACAAATGCTAAATCTGCCGGATCAATGGTGATGCCGATTTCTTCCTTAGCTTCGCGGATGACGGCCATAACCGCCGACTCACGCGCTTCCACGTGGCCCGACGGCAAGCTGTACAGCCCATCGCCGTAGCCGGTGTTGGCGCGCCGTGCGCACAGTATTTTCTTATCCTTGCGAACGATCAGGTAGACCGCCGGAACAACTTGATGCTTATCTTGCCACGTCATGCTCTTTGCTCCGTTAATCTGGCAACGGGTAATCTTTGGCGAACGCCATGATTTCCTGTTTGATATTAGCAAGCTCGCTCTCGTTGCTGGCCGCCTTGATGGCGCGGTCGATCCACTTGCCCACCTGCTCCATTTCGGTCTCTTTGAGGCCACGTGTGGTGAGGGCCGGTGTGCCCAGGCGAATGCCGCTCGGATCAAATGGCGGGCGTGGGTCGAACGGCACAGTGTTTTTGTTGACGGTGATCCCAGCTAGGCCCAAGGCCGTCTCAGCTTCCGCGCCCTTAATCCCCTTATTACTAAGGTCAATCAGCAATAAGTGGTTGTCGGTGCCGCCGGTGACCAAATTGTAGCCCTTGCCCATCAGGCTCGCAGCCAAGGTTTTGGCATTCTTAACAATCTGCTGGCCATAGATCTTAAACGAAGGCTGCGCCGCTTCGTTGAGCGCTACGGCAATCGCTGCTGTTTGGTGGTTGTGCGGACCTCCCTGCAGACCGGGGATAATCGCCCGGTCGATCAGTGTCGGCAGATTCTCAGGTGTGCGCTCGGCCTTTTTGAGCGGATTAGACGGCAAACCGTTACACAAAATCATGGCGCCACGCGGACCGCGGAGCGTTTTGTGCGTGGTCGTGGTAATGACGTCCGCATAGCCAACTGGCGAGGGATGCGCCCCGGCCACCACCAACCCTGCAATATGCGAGATGTCGGCCACCAAGAAAGCGCCGCAGATATCGGCAATCTGGCGCAATTTTTTCCAGTCAAAAATACGTGGATAGGCCGTGGCACCCACAAAAATCAGTTTCGGCTTGTGCTCGCGCACCAGTTCGGCCATCGCCCCGTAATCGAGCAATCCATCATGCCCGGTATTGTACTGTACGGAGTTAAACCACTTGCCTGAAAAATTCACTTTGAGTCCGTGGGTCATGTGCCCACCAAAGTACAGCGCCATGCCCATCACCGTGTCGCCGGGGTCGGCGAGGGCAAAGTAGACCGCCATGTTGGCTGGCGAGCCGGAATACGGCTGCACGTTGGCGTGCGTCACCCCAAACAGTGCTTTGGCTCGGTCGCGAGCAATATTCTCGACGGCGTCCACGAATTTGCAACCGCCGTAGTAACGTTTGCCGGGGTAGCCCTCGGAGTATTTATCGGTCATGCGCGAGCCGAGCGCCTTCAACACCTCACCCGAGGTGTGATTTTCGCTCGGTATCATCTCAAGCCCTTCGGCTTGGCGCTGAGTTTCGGCGGCGATTAAGCGCTCAATTTCTACATCAATCATTGCAAATCCCTCTTACTAATAAAACAGTCTGTCGATGTGCCGCCTCAGCTAGATCATAGTAGTATTGTACAGGCAAGGTGGTAAACTAGAAACAACTGTTTCGGCAAAACCTCCTCGGTAAATGCACAAGCGTTATTGTTGATGTATATCGTGCGTGATATAATTCTTAGCTATGAATGCATTTGCCAACGAAAAAATCGGTCATTTAATAGCACAGATCAGACAAGAGCGCGGCCTCACCCAGGCCGAGTTTGCCGGACGGCTCGGCACCAGCCAGTCAGCCGTTAATCGCATGGAGCACGGCAAACAAAACCTGACGCTCGAGACGCTCGGGCACATTAGCGATGTACTTAATAAGCAACTAATTACCTTGAGTGGTAAAGCGGTCAATTTGCGCATCGAGGGCGGCCACGAACTGAGCGGCGAAATTACGCTCAAAAACAGTAAAAATGCTGCCGTGGGCCTGTTGTGCGCCTCGCTTCTTAACTATGGCACCACCAAATTCCTGGGCTTCCCCAAGATCGAGGAAGTCTTCCGTATTATCGAGGTTCTGCAAAGCATTGGCGTGCATATAAAATGGACCAATGGCAATGACCTAGAGATCCGACGGCCGGAAAAACTCAATCTGGATGCGTTAGACGCCGAAGCCGCGCGTAAAACTCGCTCTGTTCTGATGATGATTGGGCCGCTGATGCACGACTACAAAACATTCAAAATTCCCTACGCTGGTGGCTGCAAGCTCGGCCAGCGAACCGTCGAACCACATCTGTTTATTCTCGAGGAATTCGGCGTTGGTATTGAGGCCCACAAAGGCCACTACGAAGTTATCGTTCACAAGAAATCACCGGGTCGCGTGCCCCTGTACGAAACCGGCGACACGGTCACCGAAAACGCCATTTTTGCTGCCGCGCGCACTACTGAGGAAACGATTCTGCAATTTGCCAGCGCCAACTACTCCGTGCAGGACGTCTGTTTCTTCCTGCAGCGCTTGGGCGTCAAAATTGAGGGAGTCGGCTCGACCGTTTTGCGCATCAAGGGTGTGGCGCACATCAAGAAGAACCTTACTTATGCCCTGGCTGAGGACCCTATTGAGGCTATGTTTTTCACCTCGGCGGCGGTCACGACCAATTCTGAGATCACCATCAAGCGTGTGCCGATCGATTTCATGATCCTTGAACTGCTCAAACTCAAAAAAATGGGCCTGCGTTTTGACCTGACCGAACGCTACAAAGCCTACAACAACCACACCGATCTCGTCGACCTGCATATATATAAGCACGACGGCAAATTAACGGCGCTGCGCGACAAAATCCACCCCAATGTCTACCCAGCCGGGATTAACGCCGATAACCTCCCTTACTTTGTGCCGATTGCCGGCGTGGTGAGTGGCCGCACACTGATCCACGATTGGCTGTACGAAAACCGCGCTATTTACTACACTGAGATGACTAAAGTCGGCATGAACGTCGAGCTGGCCGATCCGCACCGACTGTACATTCAGGGCCCGACCAAGTTTGTAAAAGCCGATGTTGTTTGCCCACCGGCCCTGCGCCCCGCCTCTTTGCTTTTGATCGGCATGCTGTGCGCCCCAGGCATCTCGACCCTGCGCAATATCTACACTATCAACCGCGGGTACGAGGACCTGGCTGAGCGGCTGAACTCACTGGGCGCACATATAACCGTCTTTCACGAAATGTAGCTCAGCCCCTGGCCAGTTGCCGCTACAAAGTGTGCACAAACCCGTCTTGATAAACATGGTTTGTCCACAGCAAAAAGGCAACACCCACGCCGATCAGCGCAAGTAGAATAACTGTTCTGTGCCATTCTTTCATGGCTTTTGCTCCAGCAGCGAGGCTTGTACAACAAGGCGATCATGTGCCGACCACAGCGGCGTGCACGTATAAAGCGTCAGTCTCGGCTTGTCCGTCGGCCGCTCTATTTCGGTTGCGGTCGGTGGTACGACGAATACGCGCGTAACGCTGTACGTATATTTTTTGCCTTGCCAATACATAAAGATGGGGTCACCTGCTTCAACCTTGTCCAGGCTATAGAAGACACCTTGCGGGTCGGTGTACGTAAATCGATGGCCCACGATCACGGTATTACTATCCTTGCTGGGATCTGAAGTTTGCGGGCGGCGCCAGACTCCATATCTGAGGGTGGCGGCAGTTTGGCCTTCATGCACAACTTCCTGCATGTTGAGACTGGGAATCACCAGTGTGTTTTCCGTGGGAATTATCTCAGGAGTGTTAGGCTGCGGATTGATGGTTTGTGCGACAAGCGGCGGAGAGGAGTGCGTTGCTTTTTTAGCCCAAAAAGCGATATTCGGCAACAGGGGCAAACACACAATATACAGACCAAGCAGCAGCACCACGATACTCAATATCGTATTGCAACGGCGCAGTAAAACAGAAGGTTGTTTTTGCATCCCAATAGACATGACACAAGCATTTTATCATATATCATTGCAAAATAACAAAAATTAGTGTATTATTACATCACTAAAGGAGTTAACATGAGTGTAGAAGGTCAAGTTTTGGGTGCATCGACCGTTGCTGGCGGTAGCGCCGCAGCCGTTTCCGCGCTCGCAAACACAGGCAACCCAGCCCTTATCGGCTTGCTTGCCGGCGTCGCTATGATTGTTGTACTGGGTCTCGTGACTCGTGCCGCACAGCGCCGCTAAGGTCAATATGTAGTGGGCAGAAACAAGAAGAGTGCCCTAACCGGCACTCTTCGTTCTTATTATGAGTCATAGTATTATCCTTATTCTTTTAACCTTGGCCATCGTGGCGCTCATCGATTATGTGCCGCGAGCGTTTCTATTGGTCAAGAAAGCGGTGCAGCCTAAAGTGGGCTACGGGGCAGTGCCCCGCTATCTCATTATGCCAACGGTGTACGGCAACATTTCCTATCTCCAGAATCTGACGTTCCTCAAAAAATACGCTGATAAAGTCGTGATCTGCACCTCGGCCTATGAATCACCTGAATTTTACCAGGCACTCCGAGCTGTCTGCCGCACCCACGGCTTCCGGTATATCAAGGCTGATCTTCCCAAGGTCAAGGGCGTACCCGTCAAAAACGCGTACACCATTTATAAAGGTGCGTTTCAAAATCTGAGTCGTCTCAAGGTGCGGCGCGATACGCCCTGCCTGCTCATTGACGCCGACACCTATGCCAACGACAACGTTAATAACCTCATTCGCACCTTTAACGAGCACGAACTCGACATCGCTTCGCTTCGCTGCGAGGTCGATCGCCCCAAAACCGCCATTGAGGTGCTCCAAGCCCTGGAATACAATTTGGCAATGGACAATCGCCGGATGGATCCTTGGTTGACCTCGGGAGCTTGTAATCTGGCTCGCGCCGGCGTCTTACAACACGTTTTTTCGCACCACTCGCACTTTTTTGCGGGCGGCGACATTGAGATTGGCAAGCTGGCGCAGGTCATGGGCTATCGGCTCAAGCACATCCGTTTTGTCTTCTTTACCACCGCACCCAACACGGTAAAAGACTGGTTCAACCAGCGCATCATTTGGTTTGCGGGCGGTTTTCGGCATCATGTGATTAACATCGCCAGCTATGGGTGGCACCACTTCTTTATGTTGTTTTATAATTCGTTGCTAATCTACCTTTTGCTGCCACTACGTTGGGTGGAGGTTATTAACTTCCCGTACACGCTGATCGTACTGATTGGGCTGTCCTGGATCTATACCGCCATTATTGTGGTCGGTGTGCGGCATTGGCGGGCGACGTACCTCCTGCTGCCTTTTTACTCCCTTGTCCAATCAATGATTATTTTGCCTGCCGGCTTTATCCGTTACGTTAAGCTGGCATGGCGGCAACGCAGCTTGGGTCTGCTGCACTATGAGTTGTCAAAATTTGGATTCCTGGTAAAGTTGTTACACCGAGCCCTCGGCACAGCCAGCGCCGGTATTGTGGTCTATGCGGCCATTGCCTTCACCATTACCCGGTGGGACTATTGGATGCAGCACGGTTATATCATGAAACTACTGTTTACATAATTTAAAGGAGTACTTCGTGAACATTCTTGTCACTGGTGGAGCAGGCTACATCGGCTCCCACACCATTATCGAACTTCGGCGCGCCGGTCATACCGTCGTCGTGGCTGATAATTTGGTAAACAGCAGCGCCACAGCTCTGGAGCGTGTCGAAAAAATTACGGGCGCAGCGGTGCCTTTTTATGAGGTTGACTGCGTGGACAAACAAGCGCTTGCCGCAGTTTTTGACGAGCAAGTCATCGATGCCGTCATACACTTTGCCGGTCTCAAGGCCGTTGGCGAATCGGTCGCTCAGCCGCTGCGCTATTACCGGAACAATCTCGATTCCACGATTTCATTGTGTGAAGTAATGCAAGCAAAAGGCGTCAAAAAATTAATTTTCAGTTCTTCTGCAACTGTGTATGGGACGCCCGAGGAGTTGCCGCTGCGCGAAACGAGCCGCACCGGCGTCGGCATCACCAATCCGTATGGCCAGACCAAGTTCATGATTGAGCAAATGCTCCGAGACATCGCCACCGCCGACCCAACATGGCACATCACCTTGCTCCGTTACTTTAACCCAGTGGGTGCTCATGAAAGTGGCCTTATCGGCGAAGACCCCAATGGTCTACCCAATAATTTGCTGCCTTACGTTGCGCAGGTGGCCGTCGGCAAGCTGGATGCAGTGCGCATTTTTGGCAACGACTACGACACCCCTGATGGCACCGGCGTGCGCGACTACATCCATGTCGTGGACTTAGCACGCGGCCATGTAGCAGCCTTAGAGCATCTGTCCGCTGCCGGAACGGTAGCGGTGTACAATCTGGGCACTGGTACGGGCACGTCCGTCTTGGAAATGATCCGCTCCTTTGAAAAAGCCTGCGGGAAAAAGATTCCATATACTGTTGTCGATCGACGGTCCGGCGATTTGGCCAACGTCTATGCCGACCCCTCCAAAGCGAACAACGATTTACACTGGAAGGCCCGCAAGACAGTCGATGACGCCTGCGTGGATGCCTGGCGTTGGCAATCGCAAAATCCCAACGGTTTTCGCACTCCAGCGGCATAGGCACTTTGCCCCTGTTTTGTCTATTCATTGCTTAAACTCAGGCAAAAACTGAGGCAGGCCATTTACATATCGGGCAGCTTATAATATAATACCCCTTGGTTATTCTAGGGGTGTAAAAAGACATGCCCCTATGCGTTGTGAGATTACTATGAAGCACATTGCCTCTATATTGAAGGCTATTGTTATAGCCATAGTCCGCGTACTGCGATGGGTCCACCAGATGACTCTTTCTGCAGTTATTCTTGGTACGCTGCTTTTTATTGTTTTCAACTTTTATATCTTTTCTTCGGTCGTCAATCTTAATTCGTTCTTTTATGCGTTCTTGCTGTTATCGCTGCTTACCGATGGCTTCTTTGTGCTCATCCATTTGCCACGGCGTACGAATAGAGGCAAGCAGCACACCTCGTTCACCAAAAAAAAGCTCAGCATTGTTATTGCCAGCTATAATGGTGCTGACGTCATAGCCGAGACCATCAAAGGTGCGCGCGCCCATGTTCCTCTCGAGAATATAATCGTCGTGTCCGACGCCTCGACAGATAAAACAGCCGAGATCGCTCGTAAGCTAGGCGTCCGCGTCATTGTGAACGAAAAGAACCTACATAAGGTCAGCAGTATCAACGTGGGGCTTGGCCTAGTGAAGACCCCTTATGTCCTGATCATGGACGACGACACACTGATCGGCGACACCTTTATTCCCACCAGTCTCCTCGACGATGGATACACGGCAGTCGCTTTTAACGTCATGCCCGTCAAGGAAAATTCTCTCATCAATGACCTACAACGTTTTGAGTACCGTACGACCATGCAGGTCGGCAAGCATATGCGAGCGGCCACCGGCGCTATCGGTAATATCTCAGGTGCTATCGGCCTCTATCGTACGGTCGATCTGGTGAGACAGATCAAGCTGCACTCCGGACAATTTGCCGGCGAAGATGAACAGCGCACGCTTCTCGCACACATGTACGGCGAAGGCAAGGGCATAACCTACACCGATTCACTAGTCCTCACCAAAGCTCCCGCCACCTATCGCGATCTTTTCCGCCAGCGCGCATTTAGCTGGAGCCTTTCGGTGCCAGAGCTGTTCATTCTGTACTGGCGAGTTTTGTTATCGCCGCGCTTTCACTACCTGCTTAAGGCCGAGAAAGCGTACCTCATCTACATTTATCTGACTGAACCGCTGCGTATTTTGTTCCTGTGGTCGCTGTTCATTAAACCGCAACACTTGGTCTACACTTACGGATTTTACGTCTTGCTGAATTTCTTGATCTGGCTTCGTCTGGGCCGTAAAGACTCATTGCGTACTATTATCATGTCGCCACTCTATACGCTTGGTCTGACGGTCTGCCGCTTTATCGGCTACTTCTACTGGCTTAAAATCAAAACTAACTACCTGTGGCGGAAACTGCACCGCAATGCCAGCGATCGCGCCCTTCTTTTCGAATACGCCCTGGTGTTTATGATTATTGTTGGATCGTGGGTTATCAGCATTCAACATTTTAGAAGCGATATGCATCTCTTTTATAAGATCCGCAACGACAATCTCACCAGCAACGATTCGGCCTTTAATTACGACTCCAGCTCTTCTATGGGCTCGCTGATCGCGAGTACGCCGAGTACGACCGACGGCATTACCGTACTCGTTGAGCAAGGCGACAGCACACGCGCCATCGCGCACAAGGCAGTTGATAAGTACATTGCCGAAAACCTTTCCATGCAACCAAATGACGACGAACGCTGGCGTGTCGATTTGTTCATTGCGAGCCGTTTGCCAACGCTAGGACAATGGCAGCCAAACTTAACGATGCAAATCCCGAAAAGTGTTGTTGTTGATGCCCTGGCCCTGTACAACAAAGGGGTAAGTCAATGATTCGCAAAGCGATCTACCAACTATACACGCTCATAACTGCCGTTATCATTGTTGCCTCTGGTGCCGGTCTGGCATGGGCGATGCACGAAGGCGTTAATAAGCTGCCGCTCCGCCAATATTTCTCTCGGTCGCACACCAATGCCATATGGGACTGGACAAATGTACTGAACCGCGACCAGAGTTCAGTCGACGAGTTATCTCGCTTTATGTATCTCCACCAGTTGAATACGGTATACGTCAACATCGGGCCGTACGCAGCGTTGCGCGACGACTCCAATAAGGACACAAGCGTAGAGCAAAAGCAATACGAGCAACGGCTCAACACCTACATAACCACGCTGCACAAGCGTAACATCACGGTAATGGCAGCGGCTGGTGATGTAACCTGGAGCAACCCCTTGGAATGGCACAAACCCCTCACGGTATTGCACACTGTGCAGGCCTACAACCAGTCGCATCCAAAAGCTGGCTTTGCCGGTGTTGAGTTCGACATCGAAGCCTACAATCAGCCAGGCTTTGATACGGGTTCGATAACTACAAAAGCTCTCGTACTCACCGATTACCTGAACATGATCGATGCTTTATCTACTGACTGCCAGTCCTTCATCACCAAGACCAAGCAGCCGCTGGAGCTAGGCTTTGCCATCCCCTACTGGTTCGACAACGAAAACGGCAATATCCCATCCGTGACCTGGCACGGTTTGACCGGACCAACCCTGTTCCATTTGCTCGACCGCCTCAACAAGCTGCCGCACAGCAACGTGGTAGTTATGGCGTATCGGAATGCCGCCCGAGGTAACGACGGCGTCATCTCTCACTCGAGAACAGAGATCGAGTATGCGCAAACGAAAGCACCGAATGTGCAGGTGCTCATCGGCCAAGAAGTGAACGATGTCGAACCAGCAAAAATAACCTACTTTGGCGAATCCACTACGGAACTTTCCAGCCAGGTGCGCGTCATTGACGGCGAGTTCAGCCGGGTGCACGCCTATGCAGGCATCGCCATTAATGATCTGGCAGGCCTCCAAATCATGGAAAGTACTTCGAGCCGCTAGCGAGGATACTAGCGGCGGCCCGCAAGCTTTGCTATAATTACCTCTGTTAACGAGTTATTGCGGGTGTGGTATAACGGTCATTACTCCAGTTTTCCAAACTGGCTACGGGAGTTCGACTCTCCCCACCCGCACCAAGTGACATTTCTTTAGTGACGCCGTTCGGTTAGAATATTCCTATGTCTACCTACCAAGCCGACCTTGATCATGCCTTGCAGCTGGCCGATGAGGCTGACGGCATCACTAAAAAGTACTATCGTAGCAGCAATTTGCAGATAAAAAACAAGCCAGATAACACACCGGTGACTCAGGCAGACCTTGAAGTAGAGCAACGCCTACGCACTATTGTCGTGAACCAGTTCAAAGAGCACTACTTAGGTGAAGAGGGAGCACGCGAGGGCGTTGGTGGCCGTATGTGGATTGTTGACCCGATTGATGGCACCAAAAATTTTATACGGAGCATGCCGCTATGGGGCACCCTTATTGCTCTGAACGACGGGGACGAAACCGTTGCCGCCGCGGTTAGCTCGCCGGCACTTGGCCGTCGGTGGTGGGCAGCAAAAGGCCTTGGGGCCTGGACGAGGGACGTGGATGGCAGCGTGCGACGCGTCCATACTACCGCCGTAGAAATCGTGGCTGATGCTTTTTTACTCTGTGCGACGCCACTACAACCCTGGGATAAAACTCCAAGCAGCGAGCAAGCCGTCCAGGACTTACTTGCCAGTGCTTGGCGGTGGCGTGCTCCTGGCGATATGATCAACTATATGTGGGTGGCCGAAGGCGCGGCAGATGCTTGTTTTGAGCCATATGCCAAGCAGTGGGACATTGAGGCTCCTAAGCTAATCATCACCGAAGCTGGTGGTTCGTTCTGGACAAACGCCACGGCCAAAACGCCGGCTAATGCCGAACGGATCATTATCGCCACCAACGGTCCGCTGGCCGACCCCATCCGCAGCGCATTACATTTGTAAACGCTCCCCTGTTATAATGGCGATGTGCCCCGGTAGCTCAGATGGATAGAGCAAGAGACTTCTAAGCTCAAGGTCAGAGGTTCGAGTCCTCTCCGGGGTACCAAACGAGACTGGATTAGTAGACGTCAGAACGGCGTCTACTTTTGCTATAGTAAGACTATGAATTTTGATGAAATCCAAAAGCGAGCGGTAGAGATTAGAAATAAATGCGATAAGTTAAACCAAGAAAAACGTGGTGTAAGTTGGAATGAACAGCAGTTAATGGCGGGTTTTGTAGGTGATGTAGGTGATCTATCCAAAATTATTATGGCTAAACATGGGCTTAGAGCTATGGATGACATTGACACTAAACTCGCACACGAGCTGAGTGATTGCCTGTGGTCTGTGTTGGTACTTGCAAGCAAATACGACATCAACTTATCTAAAGAATTCATGAAGACTATGGAGGAGTTGGATAGACGAATTGACGCTGATTTAGCTACAGCCTAATACAAGTCTCGTTCTAACTTCGTTAATGGTGCTATACCAAGTTGAACTACAGATACAAAAGCGTTTGATTTCTATGATTCACTAACCATGCAGCGCAGATTATATAGGTGCATAGCCAGAGTGATATATTGACATGATTATGTCTTTTTAGTATCCTATGTGTATTATGAGTGCTACATCCACAATTCACGTCCCGCTTGAACCTGTAATACGCAAAAAATTTACGGCCAAGGCAAAACAGCTTGGCTTTGATTCCGCTCAGGCATATCTGCGGGTAATTATTAAGGCTGCAGTTGACGGCCGTCGGATTGACCTTAACGTCGACGAGTGGGGTGAGCCAAGCGATATGGCGGCAGCCCGGCTGAACAAAGCAGCAGAAGATGCCAAGAACGGTCTTAATCTGTCTGGTCCATTCAAGTCTGTCGAAGACTTTATGAAAGATTTGTAGCCGTGATTGTTTTTCTTGATGTTGTCAGGTGTATTAGCGTTAACACCTTCCAGCCCCACACTAAAGCTCTATAGTCGTTCTTTGATGCGGGACCATACTGTTCATAAAAAATTAATAATAATGTACGTACTTTGCATGGCGGTGTACTATTAAGGCGAAATAAGTAAGGAATATGCCATGCTTGCACTTCCCACAACTCTGTTTCACAAAATAAGGATTGCTGGACGGGCGTTACCATCCTCTAGGCTGTGGCAGTCGCCAAAGATAGCGTTCGTCTTACTTAGTAGCTTAGTTATTACGGGTGCGAGCCTGACATCGTCGATTATTTTTCCTGCAGCCACGGCGTCGGCATTGTCTACTAAATTGTGCGATTTCGGATGGGTGCCGGCCACCGACAATAATGAGCTCAGCCATTCGGGCTATTACGGCCAAGGCACGACAGTCACGCTGCTTAACGATAATTATCTGGGAGTTAAGGGCACAATTGAGATAGGTAACCAACAATTTCCTTTTATTCTGTCCCCAAAGGCTTTGCCAGGTCTCCCACAAATACCGGGTAGAACAAAAACGTTTGACTTGCCGCCACCCGGCTCTTTGCTGTCGCAACTGCCCTATTACGCCGGATTCAACATCTCGGTAGACAGTGACGCCCACCTGCTACAGTTCCAGGTTAAAAGCACCATGTGCGCTAATGACGAATATATTTGGAACATGGGAGTCGGTGTCAACGCACAGTATAATCCCACGTCTATTGAGCCTAAGACTGGGACAACGAATGCAGCCGTCTATGTAAAGATGGGCAGGCCGGTTTTACATAAAGTGACCATGGACTATTCGACGGCTTCGGGGACGGCAATTGCGGGTCAGGATTTTACGAGCGTAAAAGGAGTACTGACGTTTAATCCGGGCGAACAATATAAGTGGATCAACATTCCCATCAAAGCCGATTCTATAAATGAGGATACTGAGAATTTTACGGTAACAGTTAATACTAACTCCAGCACTACCAACCAGAACACGACAAATGTCGTTAATCCGGTAGTTGCCACTACGGTGCCTATCTATAACACGCCGGTGACAACGCCACCGCCGCCGGTTAATACCAATCCCACAGCCGCCTTTACCTGGACCCGCAGAGCCGGTGCCGGGAATGTTGTGGCGCTCAATTCCAGTGGCTCAAAAGACCCCGACGGCACGATTACAGGATGGCGCTGGGTAATGAACGGTGCTGTAGTGTCCACCGCTGCTTCGCCAACGATTGGCCTTGGTTCGGGTACAAGTAAGACGGTTACACTGACAGTTACCGACAACAAAGGCGGCACAGGATCGATTACTAAGACTTTATCGCTTTCTAATCGTGCTCCACGGATTGTTACTATCTCGCCGGATGCCGGCGCAACAGTGGGTTCAATAACTCCCACCCTCAATGCCAGTGGAGCGGACGATGATGGTGACGCACTGCAGTACGCCTACCATATTACTGGTCCCTCGGTAGATGTCTCATCCGGCTGGGTAGGAGGTACTTGGACGGTGCCGCCGCACCTGCTTGACCCCGGCACGCAATATCAGTTAGTTACAAGCGTGAAAGATCCGGCGGGGGCTACTGGAAGCCTCACGACTAATTTCCGGGTTGTTCCCCTGCCCACCGCGGCTGACGTTATTACCACTTCTACGGCAAATGGCTACTGGCAGGTGGCCAGCGACGGCGGTGTGTTCTCCTACGGTGATGCCCAGTTCTATGGTTCACTGCCTGGGCTTGGCATACACACTACTTCAATTATGGGTATGGCCCGAACCCCCACCAACGCTGGCTATTGGCTTGTTGGCACTGACGGCGGCGTGTTTGCCTTCGGAGATGCACCGTTTGTCGGCTCATTGCCTAGCTTGAATATACAGGTCAATAATATCGTCGGCATGGCACCGACACATACTGGTCGGGGTTACTGGCTTGTAGGAGCGGATGGGGGCGTATTCGCCTTTGGTGATGCTGGATTTTATGGCTCGATGGGCGGTCAGCACTTGAATGCTCCGGTAGTCTCCATCTCCCCGACTCCCAGTGGGGCAGGCTACTGGCTAGCGGCAAAAGATGGCGGTGTGTTTGCCTTCGGTGATGCTGGATTTTACGGGTCTATGGGTGGACAACCGCTGAACGCTCCGGTGACTGACATGGACGCCACCCCGGACGGGGGCGGTTACTGGATGACCGCCGAAGACGGCGGCGTGTTCGCCTTCGGCAATGCGCAGTTTTACGGCTCGATGGCAGGTCAGCCGCTGAATGGACATATTACGGGTATGAGCGCGACGGCCAATGGCAAGGGCTATTTCCTTAATGGGTGCGACGGGGGCATTTTTGCCTTCGGCAATGCCATCTTTAGGGGCTCAAACCCGACATACCAGTGCCGCGGCGTCTAGGCATGGCCCGGCGCTACCCATGACTGGGGCATTAGTAGTAAATTGACCAAACTTATGTCATAACGATCGTAACCATAGAATGGTCAGGCCACTCCTCACAACCGTCCGCAGGCGCGAGTATCCCTTGACATCATGGAACAGATGAACTACACTAAGAGTAATGAAAACTCCGCGCTACACTATTGATACTCTCCACCAACAATTTCCCGACGACGATACATGCTTGGATTACATGTTCCAGAAGCAGTATAGCGACCTAAAGGCCTGCCCGAAATGCGGCGTGGTCAGCCCAAAGTTCTACCGCGTCCGCAACCGCAAATGCTATGAGTGCAATGACTGCGGCTACCAACTCAGCCCCTTGGCTAATACCATTTTTCATAAGTCTGACACACCCCTCAAGAAATGGTTTTATGCCATATACCTTTTCGGCGTTGGTAAAAATGGAGTGAGCGCAAAAGAGATTGAACGACACCTAGGCGTTACCTACAAAACCGCTTGGCGCATGGCAAAACAAATCCGTCTCATGATGCAACAAAACGGTAGTATGCTTTCGGGCATAGTCGAGGCCGACGAAACCTACATAGGCGGCAAAGCCAAGCAAGAACGCAAGTTTAATAACAAGACGGCCGTGGTTGGCATTGTCGAGAAAAAGAAAGGCATCGGCCAAGTTAAGGCCTTTGCCACAAAGCAAGCAGACGCGACAGTAACGCTCCCTTTCTTGCGTGCCAATATCCTGCCTGGCTCAACCTTGCAGACGGACGAAAGCCGCATCTATTCCCGCGTAAAGCGCGATTTTACTCACGAGTTCGTCAACCACAGCAAGCTAGAGTACGTTAAATCAGGCGTCCACACGAACACCATTGAAGGTTTTTGGGGCCAGCTCAAACGCTCGCTAGACGGAACCTATCACTGTGTCAGTCCGAAGTATCTTCAGTTTTATGTGAATGAGTTTGTGTATCGGTATAACCATCGGGATGTAGCTGCTTTTCCGGCTTTGCTGGAAGCGGCCGTGAAGCGCGTTCAATAAGGCGCTCAACATCTTCTTGAGCATTGGGGTTGCGTGCAGAGTCGGGCAACTCCTCCTCGTACTTCTTGATGCTCTTACGGATTTCTTCATCGGATTTCTTCGGCATGGCTTTATTGTAGCGCAACGACTACATGCCCTTGAAAATATCGGAGACAGACACCCGAAGCCCCTTGGCTAGCTTCTGCAAGGTTACGGGTCGAGGCCAGCGCCTGCCAGTTTCAAAGTAAGCCAAGGATAGGCGGCTAATATCAAGGTCATCGGCAAAATCAGTTTGCGTCAGGCCGCGTGCTTTTCGGAGTTCGGCAAGTCGTCGGCCAAAGGCTAGTAAAAACTTTCGTTCTTGAGGATCTTTCACCTCTTTAGCGTAGAAGATGTTAACGAATTGTCATATCTACAACTTGTAAACAAGTTTGTGATGATTTACACTGCGTACAGATTGTTTGTTTACGGATCGTATACATCTAATTTGAGGGCAAAGCATGGCAATAATTGGATTTTCTGGCACCAACCTAACGCTACGGCATGCACTTTGCGTTATATGCGCAAAAAACAGACCGCTTGATGAGCTAACGACTGGCTTAGTTGGGGGAGGTGGTCATCCGGCCTTCGCCTGTATCTCCCACCTAAATAAAGCAGACGAACGAGCCTGGTTTCGAGGTTGGCTTAATTTTATAGTGCGCTTACACCTGGTGACTGCCTTTGCCTCGACTGTCAAAGACTCGGTGATACTGTCATGAACGACTACGCCCAATGGTATGTAGAAATCCACCCGTATGAGATAGGTTTTGAGGTGACGCGCAAGATAGCTGCACACTTAGCCATGCGCGTCACAATGGGTAGCGCCGTCATTGTCTGCGACAAGCCACGAAATATGCTTTCGACCTTTCATAGGCGCTGGAACCATGTACTGCGCCTTATAGAGAACCAACGGGCTGCTACCATTGGCAATCTTGCCAAGGCAGAACTCAAAACCTACCAGCTCCAACTCGAACATATCCATTTTATGATAGGTCAACCGGAGGAGGTCGTAGCACCGACAGTCTGGCTCATTGAGCCTGATGATCTAGGCCACATTCCCAAAGGCATTATGACAATCTATGTTATGTCTGAACTGCCCTTGTCGCAGCTCTTGCACTGGGCTCGGCAGATGGAGGACGGGAGTAGCGTGCTGTTGTTTCGTAAGCAGCCGCTGTCCATGGCCGCAAAGGAGGCTGTGAGGTGAGCGGGCTGCGTGGAATTATGTAGATAGCTAACTATACGATAAGAACTTCTAGTTCAAGGTCCGTCATTTTTACTTTTTAACATTCCTAGAGATGAGCCGTTTTTGATATAGTTTTGATGTGACTACAGCAGAAGCAGTGTTTATCTTTGTAACAAGTACGGCATTTTTACTATCTGCAATCTGTGTAAAAAAGATTAATTGGCACAAGTTAGGTTTTAAACCAGCATCACTATTAAAGGGGTGGGTGTATGTTTTGCTATTTAACATTGCAATTTTTCTTTTAGTACAGGTAATCATCCTTACTAAACTTGTTGCTCTTCCAGATTGGATAACAGATAAAGATCCGTTGATACCACTTGTCGTCATAGTTTTTCTTCAAGAGATATTATTTAGAGGGTTGGCTGTAAGCTGGTTAGAGCGTTGGGGAAGACAGGTGGCGTTATGGGCAAGCACTGGTATTTTCGTATTGTTTCATCTAGTAGCCCCTTATGCCTGGTCTACTGTAGGTATTGTTTTTGCTGTTATAACTTTTATTGGAGGATACTTTTGGGCTTGGCATTTTCTCAAGTTTAGAAATATCTATCTACTTGTTATCTCGCATCTTCTCGTGAATTTAAGCTTTAATTATGTGTTTTTCTAGTAGAGCTGGCGTGGTTGCTGTATATCTGGGTATCTGAATCATCCAATCAGGGTTGCTGAAATCTTCGAACGGATATGATAAAAAGCAGTTAATTGAGGATACTATGACCCAAGATCGTCGTTACGAATAATCAGTCTTTTTGGAGGACAGAAACGTAGGCTTGACTCAGGACTTCAAAGTTAGGGCTGCGTCAGTCCTCATCCTCGTCTCCGTCATCATCTTCAGGCGCGCTGACTTCTTCCCAAATCATCCCCGTAACGCCAAGCATCTTAACCTTCTCAGTCGTTGCAAATCTAACCCGCATGCGCTCATCGTCCAGTAAATCCTTATCATCCAGCACTTTCCTCGTGCGTCGCTTGCAGTAAGCCAGCTCCGCCACAGTCGGACAAGCAATGAGCACAATCGGCGGCTCATCACCGCCATCGTCAGTCTCGCGCTCCCAATCGCCACTATCGAGAAAGTCTATATAATCGCTCAACCGCTTTTTGACCATGTAGCGCGGCGTTGTGGCATCAAAAACCTCAAGCAGATAATTTGTGGTTGTGTCGCCGTCTTGCTTCACGAAACACAAATGCGGCCCTAGCTCGCACAAAAAGTGATATTTGCTATCAGGGTCGGCGTAATCCGCTTCAAGCACATACGAATACTGCAAATCACCAACGCTCTTAGCTTTGAGCGTAACGCAGCAATCCGCCAGCAGCAAGCAGCGATCAATAAATGACTGCTGTCGCGTTGCTTCTTTGTACCGCTTCCGTAATTCCTCGGCTGGGTATTCGTCCAGACTTCTCAAAAACCGTATGCCGTTCAAACCCAAGCAGTAGATTGCGGGCTTAGTTTTTGCTGCAAAATCATGACCATCATATATCCACTCAATGACATGTTTTTCCCGCAAGTCCTTAAGCCAAGCAATAATCCGCCTTTTATCCTTATGATGCAGTAATGCTTGTATATGAGTTCTATCTAGGAATCTATGTCGGTATAAAAGGCGGATTATTTCTTGTTGTTTGGTGGTTAGGTTAGGAAGTGTCATGGTGTATGTGTAGTTTGTTGTGGTGTGAGTTATGATTGCTGGTGATGGCAAATATTGCCTACCCCTCCTACTCCGTATATTTATAAGGTAGAGAGGACGATATTTCAACAATAACAGATATAGAACAGTCAAATATTGTCATCGCCCATGGGGACATAGACAATAAGCATAAGCGTTAGTCTATCAGCCTCAGTTGTTGTATAATTTTAGGTATGGCAAGCACCGCAAACCAGAAATACGAGAACACGATTCTGTACCTATGCTCGGCATTGGGCGGTTCGGTGCGCGGCAAGAAAAAACTTGCCAAACTCCTATACTATGTTGACTTTGACCGCTACGAATTCAACGAGTCAACAAAGACCGTAACCGGCGATACCTACCAGGCCTGGAAAATGGGACCCGTCCCCAAGCACTACACGCAGGTCATCGCAGCGCTTGAGAAAAAAGGCCTCCTCAAAACAGGCTCAGCCGAAGGCCCGGACAACTATTTGCCTACAGAGGTTTATTCGGCACAAAACAAACCGGATATGTCCGTATTCGACGACGACGACAAGTTTATCCTGAGTAGGGTTGTGACCCGCTACGGCAGCTTAACCGGCAAGCAGCTAGAAGACCTAACACACGGTGAAGCACCGTTTATTGCAACCGAACAGAGCCAAGATATAGCATTTGACCTAGCATTTTACCGAGGCACAGATTTCAGCGATGCAATGGCTAGAACATGAAGCGTTTACCGGTGAGTTTAAAAAGCTCAGCAAGAAATACCGCGCAGCCGACCAAGGTCTAGCGGCTGTCAAAAAGCTGTTAGTGGTACAGTTCGACCCGTTTGACCCAAAGGAAGTTATCACTCCGGCAAAAATCCACAGACGTCATCAGAATGCCATTTGGGAGTTATGGAAAATTGAAGTCATGGTCGTGGGTCTACGCCCGAACCAATGGCCGCGAGTCTGGTTTGTGATAAGCGGCGATACGATTACCTTTTTGACGGTAGGTGTGCATATGCAGAACTACGACGACAACACGATGGACAAGGTGGCGTTGCAGCGGATATCCGATTACTATTAGCCTCCTGGCGGTAACCCGTATATCCCCGTCCTACCGCAACCTGTAATCGAAACAGTATTCATAAATCGGCCCCCAGAAGGCACCGAACGAAAACCCAAAAATCACTTCACCGAGTGGGACGCCAAGTATCGTTGCTCCTCCGTAGATTTCTAGATTCCACCATCTCTGTGCTTCCGGGAAAATGGATAGCCAAACGAGGAAAACAAGAAAATACAACAGACCAAAGTATAGCCCGGATAGCAGCACAGGCTTTCTGAGGTCCGGTCTAATGACCACCATAGACAGAAAGCCCAATACCAGCCCAAACGGCAAACTGATCATCATATTAACGTCGAAAATATAATACAGACCAAGCGTGATACCCAGTACGCCCATCGGAACAAGCAAGTGCGAAAATAACGACGGTACTTTTCTTTTGAACTTGTGCAGATGTTTCCTGGCAACTTCGTCGTACAGTACCGCTCCGATACCGCCAATACCAAAACCGAGTAACAAGGCTTCAATACCTATACCTTCCGGCAAAGAGAAAAAGGTGGGTGGATGGTAGTAACTAGGGGTCGAAAGATACGCCAAAAAACCGCCAGGCAGGACAATTAAACTACTAAAGAGCATCTTATGCCGCAGATCCTTGCGGCGCATAAATAACAGGAGCCAGACGAACAAGAAAAGCGCGTCAGCCGCAAGGTAGATAAACATAAGCGTATTCTAGCAATAAAGTCGTCGTGTCAGAAGTTATAGATAAAACTACGTCCCATGCACCTTCGACGCGGTATTGGCAGCTTTTGAACTTCTAGTGTGGACGCGCGGCTTTTTACCCGCTTCCTTTACGGCAAACAGTTGCTCTAAATACTTTTCAACCTGTGCTTTCGGGGTGGCGTATTGCCCTCGACTAGCAGCAGTCACCGTGTCCCTAACTTTCTTTGACCCTTCGTCTCCCACTGGCACAGTCTCGCCGGAAAAGGCATCCTCACTCTCACCGCTCGTTACCTTCATGTAGAAGTGGTAAGGGGCAAGATTCACAATGTCGCCCTTTTCAACCTCCGGCCTCATGAACGGCAAGATAAACGCCTCGTCGTCCGGACTGGCTTTCAGGCAAATAACCGTTGCAGCGTTGCCAGCTACGATCTTCAGAATGCTTTTGTCCTCGATCTGCGCTATATTCTGGTGCGAGACAATCAGACCAATATGGAATTTCCGGCCCTCGCTGGTAATCTCAGAAAACCTGGGCGTGGCAAAGTTCTGAAACTCGTCAACGTACACAAAGAAATCCCTGCGCTCACGCTCTGGTATCTTGGTGCGTTGGTACGCGGCCATCCAAATAAACGAAGTTAAGATTGTGCCAAAAAACAGGCCTTGATCTTCGCCAATATCCCCCTTGGATAGATTGACCAAGAGTATCTTGCCTTCATTCATAATGTCAGCAATTCGCACTGTACTCTTTTCTTGTAGCAAGATGTGGCGTGACATCTTGGAGGTAATGAAGTGACCAAGCCGATGCGTCAGCGGCGCGGTAACGCTAGATAGCTGCATAGTACCAAGTAGTTTTAGCTCTTTGTCCCAGAATTGTTTAAGTACAGGGTCTTTGAGTGTTTTAGCGACCTCAGCCTGATACTTCTTGTCAGTGAGCAAGCGCTGAATCGTGTACAAGCTCGGCTTGGGCGTTTGCAGGGCAGTCATCGTAGCATTGCGTAAGATATGCTCCATGCGAGGCCCCCACAATTTTTCGTCAGCCAACTTCTCAAAGACGGATAATACGGTGCTAGTAATCCACTCATTTTTGTCGTCCTCATCTGCGAACTCTACGCCAGGGTCGAGAATGTTAAGGCCAATGGGATGCTCACGATCTGATGGGTCAAATACCACGACGTCCTTTTGACGATGTTTCGGCACTAGGCCCAAAAGTTCTTGGAACATATCGCCATGCGGATCGAAAACGGCTAAGCCCTTGCCGTTTGCCATATCCTGGTAAATAGAGCTTTTGAGCAAGGTTGTTTTGCCCGTACCAGTCTTTCCAATGACATATGTGTGTTTCTGGCGCTGGTCTAAGGTCATGCCAATGAGCTGTTCATCTCCGCCATGCTTGTTTACGCCAACTACTACGTCTAAGTTGGCGTTGCTATGCTTAATGGACAGCGGCGTGGGTAGCTCACGGCTGCGGTTCTTTACCAAGCCCTCTGTTTTGGTGAGGTCGGTGTTTGGGAAATGGTACAGGTCGGAGAGTTCGGAGCTGGATAGAATGGGGCTTTGGGACACAAAATTGACATAGAGCGCTCGTTCTTTAAATCGGGCCAGTTGTCGCTCAGCCGGTTTAAAGAATGGCAGCGGTCGCCACAGCCCTATCGCCTGGTAGCTGCCGGTAAACGGCTGAAACGAAGCTGCAATGGCGTCCAGCCGGTCACTAATGGTGCCGGTCTCTTTAGACGCAACCAATACGCGTATGGCGACTTCAAACAGGTGTTGGTCGAGTTTCGCCTTAATAATCTTCCCCAACTCTAGCTCGTAAGGATTATCCGTACGGCGCTTGTCGCGTCCGCTCTTCATGAACTCCGGCAGATCGTGACCGCCCGCAAAGATGGATACCACAAAGTCTACTGCGCCGAGCATCACCTTGAAAGCAGTGGCGACAAACCACGTTGTCGGAAACCATATCAGCCACCAGGCGTAACCGAGCGGCGTGCGCTGAGCAATGAGTTTACTGGATAATTCTTTCGCCAGCGCAATCCGGTGTTGCATGTCGCGTACCCGTCTTAGTACCTTGGAGTGCGTGTTTCGCAGTACCGGCGTTACTACGACCTGAAACGCAACCAGCTCGTCCGGCTCCAGTTTGGTCATATGGCCGGTGAGATAGGCAATGGGGTCATGCTCGGCCAGGGCTTTATGATCTTGCAGGGGCAGCACGAAATCCGCACTTAGCTTGAGTTCGACAACACCGACAGTTGTTTGTTGGAGGGAGGTCATATAATCTTCCACTTGCTTGATCTTCAGCCCAGGTAAGTACGAACGCAGGCTGCGTTCGGTATACTCCAGCTCGTCTTCGGGTATTCGTATGACGTAGCGAATGCCGTTGTCCCGTGTCGAGACAAGTTCCAGCGAGTGTAATCGTTTGCGTCCGGCCCATTTGTCCCAAAAGTGGCGGTAACTGGCTTGGCTGCGCATTAAGATGTGTAGTTGCTCAGTGGCGAACGCCGATTTACTGGTGTCCGATGGGAAAGTTAGCTCAAGAAAAACATAGGTGACTTCTTTTTCGCCAACGCCACACTTTCTCAACACCCATGCGACGAACGGACGAAAGTTCTGCGCAGCTTTTATCAGTAGTAGGCCGAACAGATAGACCGTGATGACTTCAGCGAAGAGTATGCCGAGTGCAAAAGCCAACGCCCATCCTACTTGGAAGTGATGCGATTCGGCATAGCGGGATGGGCCATTGATTAACGAGTCCAGAAACTGCGGCACGGTAGTAACTCCACCTTACGCGCGCCCACCGCGCAACAGATATATACCAACACATTAACAGAGAGTATGCACCCGTACAACTATTTTGCCTTGTTGTCCAGAAAAGCGTTAGCTTCTTGGGTAGACCAAACGCCTATATTTTACTCCATGACGTCAGGGTATACTCGCGTCCGCAGGTGTATTGGTCACATCTGGTATTCATGGTACAATACTCCTGATTTGGCGGACGTAGCTCAGCTGGTAGAGCGTCGGGTTGTGGTCCCGAATGTCGCGGGTTCAAGCCCCGTCGTTCGCCCCAAAATAAGCAGGTCAGCGCGGCTGGCCTTTTTATTTTGTACTTAGTGTTGCCTCACTCTATAATAAAGAGAATGGAGTCAGCGGCGTGTCGATCAATTCTGTAACTGTCTCTGCTGAGGACCTGATTGTTGTTATCGAGACCGGTTACCAGACACGAACAACGATCGCACAGCTCAATGTGCAGGTCGCAAAAGAAGTCAAACGGCTGCGAGCCGCGGGGAAACCGGCGCTCATTTTTGTGGACCTGTCGGCCATCACCGGCCACGACAAAGGTGCGGAGCTTGAAGCGCGCGGATTACAAAAAGTTCCGTTTGACGCGATGGCAATTTTTACGACGTCGCGCGCCGACCGCGTCATTATTAACATGTTGATTACAGTTACGCAAAGTCGGCATCGAGTGCGGACGTTCAAAACGCTGGCCGAGGCTCACGATTGGCTTACCTATTTTGCCGATCACAATATGACCCAAGGCTTTTACACCTACGACCCACGGGTTACGGGCAGTAAAGGTTTGGTGTACATCGGCGACGATATTCTGGTGTACCGACGTGACAGCAAAACGCGGCTTCATCCCTTAGAGCTTGACGTACCGGGCGGTGGTGTCGAGGGTCACGAAACGCCATTCCAAACCTTCCGGCGCGAAATACGCGAAGAATTCGGGCTGGCGATTGCTCGGCGTGATATTCACTACGCACGACTTTATCCAAGCACCCTCGAAAAAGGCCGTTTTGGCTACTTTGCTGTTGCGCACCTTCCAGAAAGCGCCGCCAAGCAGATCATTTTTGGCGACGAAGGCACTGAGTATTACATCATGAAGCCGTCTGCCTACGTCCAGCGACGTGATGGCATTGCTGTATTTCAGAAACGGACCACCGACTACCTGCGAAGTCATAACTCCTAACCTGTTGTCTGTCTGCTTCAGGTATACTAGTAGATATTCATGAAACACCTCTGGCACACTATCAGGCATTACTACTTATTCGTTGGGGCGGCAGCGGGCACGGTGGTGGCCCTTGGTCTCCAAGTAGGCAGCTTACCGCGCATCGCCACAATCGTGCTCATTGCCGTATCAGTTTTGGAGCTTCTTGCGGTACTGGGGAAGATGCTCAAAGACCTGCGCGCCGGCACTTATGGCGTGGATATTCTAGCCGCCATTGCTATTATCGCCTCGATATGGCTCCAGCAATATTGGGCCGGCATAGTAATTGTCCTGATGCTGACCGGTGGCGAGGCTCTGGAGCATTACGCCGGCCATCGCGCGCGCAGCGAACTTGAAGCCTTATTGAACCGCGCGCCGCAAAAAGCGCATGTGGTACGTGGGCGGAAAACACTTGATGTGCTGGCAAGCGAGGTACGCAGCGGCGACAAACTCATTATTCGACCGGGTGAGCTGGTACCAGTTGACGCCACCATCCTCGAAGGTACGGCTAGCTTCGACGAGTCGTCGCTCACCGGTGAGAGCGTGCCCCAGGATAAAGACGCTGGCGATTCGTTGCTCAGTGGCTCAGTGAATCTTGACGGCCTCATTACCGCCAAAGCGCTGCATACGGCCGAAGACAGCCAGTACCAACAGATTATTCGTTTGGTGCAAGCCGCCCGCGGCTCACAGGCGCCATTTGTGCGGTTGGCCGACCGCTACGCCATCCCGTTTACGATCGTCGCACTCGGCATTGCAATCGGTGCGTGGGCCTGGAGTGGCGAGGCGCTCCGCTTTTTGGAAGTGATTGTTGTTGCAACGCCCTGCCCACTCATTTTGGCAGCTCCAATTGCGGTCATTTCGGGCATGAGTCGGAGCGCTAAGCACGGCATTATCATCAAGTCCGGTACTAGCCTAGAACGATTAGCCATGGCTCGGACCTTCGCTTTTGACAAAACCGGCACCCTCACGCTCGGCGAGTTGCACGCCACCAAAGTCACTACTTTTTCAACTTACAAGCGTACCGAGGTGCTCGCCTATGCTGCTAGCCTGGAGCAAGGCTCAAATCACGCGCAGGCCCAGGCCATTGTCCGCAAAGCGCAGGCCGAGCGAGCCAAATTCACTCCCGTGAAACACGTCCGTGAAGTAGCCGGCAAAGGCTTGAGCGGTACGTGCCGCGGCAAAACGGTGCTTGTCGGTCGCCTTATATTACTGCAAGATCACGCCGTGGAAATCCCTAAAAGCCTGCGCCGCAATGACTACGCAACAAGCACTGCGTTTATCGCCATTGACGGCCGGTTAGCCGGCGCCGTTAGCTTCGCCGACGAAGTCCGGCCAGATAGCAAAGCCACCCTTGCTCGCCTAAAACATCTGGGCGTGGAAAAATTCCTCATGGTGACCGGCGATACAACCACGACCGCCAAAGCTGTCGCTCGGCAATTAGGCATCCAGGATGTTATTGCCGAAGCCTTACCCGGTGACAAAATCATGGCTATCGAAAAGCTCCAGCCGCGGCCCGTGGCTTTCGTGGGCGATGGCGTCAATGATGCGCCCGTACTCACCGCCGCCGACGTTGGGATCGCGCTGGGGGCCCGCGGCTCAGCCGCTGCCAGCGAGTCGGCCGACGTCGTCGTCATGCTCGATGATATCAGCCGTGTGGCAACCGGCGTTGCCATTGCCAAACGGACATTCGGCATTGCCCGCCAGAGCATTGTAGTCGGCATTGGCTTAAGTGTCGGTCTGATGGTCATCTTTGCCAGCGGTCGTTTTTTGCCAATTTACGGAGCCGTCATTCAAGAAGTTGTCGACGTTGTCGTAATCTTTAACGCCTTGCGTGCCCACGGCGGCGGCCACGGGATTCAAACGACAGATCGCACATGATTATCCTACTGTTTGGCTTTGGCGAGCATAGTCTGGACATCGGCGGCATGGACCACGACCGTGCCGCCGGGCGTAACTTGTCCGGCAAGCAGTTGGTTGGCGACAATCGTTTCCACGACGCGCTGGACGACGCGGCGCATCGGGCGGGCACCGAGACGTGGATCGTAACCGGCCTGGACCAACAATTTTTTGGCGTCATCATCGACTGTTACCGAGACTTTTTGAGCAGCCAGATTTTTGTTGAGGCTCTGCAAAATAAGGTCAATGACTTGCACCAATTCTTCCGGCTTGAGCGGACGGAACAGGACGATCTCGTCAAAGCGGTTCAAGAATTCCGGGCGGAACACGTTGGCACTAATGAGCTCGTTGGTGAAGGCTTCTTCGAATTGCTCGAGCTGCTCTCCAGCCTCAATGTGCTGCCGAATGCGCTCAGCGCCAGCGTTGCTGGTGGCGATAATCACCGCGTCACGGAAGCTCACTTCGCGGTTGTTGACATCGCGCAAAATGCCCTCGTCGAGCATCTGCAACAAGGTATTGAGCACATTGGGATGGGCTTTTTCGATTTCGTCGAGCAACACGACGCTGAAAGGATTTTTGGCGATCTGCGCCGTCAAGCTGCGCGGATCTTGCGCGCCGTCGGCCAGCAAACGTTGGACGTCGCTGGCCTCGGAATACTCGTTGAGGTCAACCCGCGCCAGATGATCCTCACCGCCAAAAAACACCGCCGCCACGCTCTTGGCCAGCTCAGTTTTGCCAACGCCCGTCGGGCCCAGGAACAAAAACGTGCCAATCGGACGATCGGTATTGCGCACGCCGGCTCGAGCGCGGCGCAAAGCGTCACTGACCACGCTCACCGCATGCGTTTGGTTGATCATACGCTGGTGGATGAGCTGTTCAAGATTAAGAAGTGTCTGGCGCTCGTCCTGCGTGTCGGCAGTGCTGACGCGTACGCCCTGCGTTTTCTCGATCGCTTCGCCAACTGACCGATGCGTGATAAGGCCATCCTCAGAAAACGTTGCCGCCGCCTCTAGCAGCTTGAGTGCCCGCCCGGGCATCACCTGCTCACTCATAAAACGCTTGCTCAAACGATAGGCCTCCGCCAGCGCTTGGTAGCTGTACAGCACGCGCTGCTGGTACTCCAGCACCAGCACTTCGTCCTCCATAACGCGCATGGTTTCGGACTCGTCAGTCGGCGCCAGATTAATGCGATTAATCTGCTGGGCGAGCGCCGGGTTGTTCTGTGCAATCTTCAGCCAGCGTTGCTCATCCATGGCCAAGATAATTTTCAATCCGCCGCCTTCTAAAATAGGCAGCAAAATATTGGTCAGATCAACTGAGCCGTTACCGTCTTCGAGAAACAGCTGCGCGTCATCCAGGAACAAAATAATGTTTTTGGCGTGCAGCGCTTCGTAACAGAGTTCTTGGACTAATCCTTCCAGCTCGCCACGAGCACCTGCTTGGGCAATGAGCGACGAAGGATCAAGGGCAATAATCTGGTTAAAATGGAGGTTCTTGGGCGCAAGCGGGTCGGCATGCAACAGCTTTTGGGCGATAAAGTGCACGACCGTCGTTTTCCCAGCTCCGAGACCGCCAACCAACGCGGCATTCCGTCGTCCACCCTGCGACAACAGTTGCAGTATTTGTTGCTGCACGGATAGACGGCTTGTCGCTTCGCAACGCGGGCCGTCATGCGTCACAAACTGGCTGACATTCATCCCAAAGCGCTCCAGTAGCGGTGTGTAGCCAAACGACCAATCACGGCCAATGCCACCATCTGGGCGATGCAAAGCTTGAACGGCAAACAGGTGCTCGAGGTAGGTGTACCAGCCAACGCCGGCCATAATGTCTTCGATGGTAACGCGGGCTTTGGCGAGATACTGATCGACTTGCGGAACGCTGCGGATGAGAGCGGCGGTCAGCATGGCGGCGTTCACTTCCGGCGTGTTATAGCGCTGCTGGAGGGCGCGGGCGTCATTCCAAATGTTGCTGACATCGTTCGTCTGAGCGCTCGACAGTGGCGCCAAAAACTCCGTGCCGAGCCCAAAACGCACAGCGAAAAACTTGCCACCGTTGAGGCGCATAACAATTTCGGCCAGCTGTTTTGGTGTGGGGCCAGGGGGTAATAATCCGAGCACTTCGGCACTCAGTAATCCGTCCATGGTTTGGGCTTGCGTCTCTGGAGGTATGCTGCGCAGACTGCGACTCCAGCCGGCCGCTATCAAAAACGGACCACCGAACCCTGCGACCAACCATCCCAATGGCTGGTGCACAAGCCAAATCATTGCCACACCTCCGAGGATCGCCACCACGCCGGCAACCACCACCAACCAATAGAAGTTTGTTCTAGCAAACCGCTGGGCCAGTCGAGCCCGCTGGGCACGTGGGCTGTCGTAACTGAATAGCGCCTGACTCATGGCGTCCATCCGATGATCATTGCAACCAATCCAAGGAGTGGCAGAACCGGCGCCAGCGGCCAGACAATCAGCTGTATCCAGCCGATCACTCCAATGCACACAGCGACGATCGAACCACCAACGATGAAAATACTGCGCACTACGGCGCCAAAAACTCGAGAAAATGTTCGGTTGCCCCAGGCGCGCACCTGCGCATCAAGCCCGCCACGAACTTGCCCAGCATCGATTTGATGATACGGATCAAATAAACTGCGCAGCAGCAAACCGACCGAAAAATTCTCCAGCACGGTGTTTATGCGCTGCCCGACGCGGTGTGCAAGCTGAGCCCAGCCCGTGGTATACCACCACGATAGCAAAGCGATGACCATCATAAGCATAAGTATAGTCTAAAGCCCGCCTATAAGGAACTTGTGAGTACTAAGGCAACGAGTAGCGGAAGAACCAGATTGTCGGCTCCGCGTACAGCGACGTTCTCGGCAATCGTGGCCATCACCGGCAGCGCGATAATCGTTGTGGCGCTGTACGGCGCCCCACTCAAGATGGCGTAGCCGATCACAATGAGCAGCGAGGTAAAGAAAAACGCCAGGCTGCCAATCACCGTTTTAGTGTGGCCAAAAACTTTGTACTTGTTATCGTCGCCCCACAGCAGTCCGATAATTGCCGCCAAACCATCGCCAATACTCAGATGCAGCATGGCGGCCGCAAACACCCACGGATTTGTAGTGATGAACGCCAACAGGCCAATGACGATCGCAAATAAAAACTCACCAGATGTATTACGCCGCACAGCGTGCACCGCCCTAAAAATGTCCAGCTTAATGGAGGCAGCAACGACTACCAAAAATCCCAGTGCCAAAAACTGAATTTGCCGCCAACTCAAAAAGAACGGCCAAAATGCCACAAATGTTCCCACCACGACGTGGACAAACTTACGCGTCAGTTCGGAGTGAATGCCCTTGTAACGAGACAGGTACTCAGCCAGAACCAACACTAAAAATACGACAATGACGGCGACAACTGCCCACATATGTTCATTGTACTATAGTTAAAAAACAAAACGGTACGCTCTAGAGATACGTCAGGCTAGATGAAACGTGGTCGGGGTGACTGGACTTGAACCGGCGACCTCAGCGTCCCGAACGCTGCGCGCTACCAACTGCGCTACACCCCGATGAACTGCCCTAATATAGCAGATTTTACTCCTGTTCGCCAGCTTTACTTCCAAAGGCAACGTCTGATTTGGGTTCTAAAAGCGAGCTCAATCCAGCAAAAAACCACAAATTATACTACGCAGATACACTAACACTGTATGCTAATAGAATGAGAAATACCGTAGACCAGCACAAACAGTCTGTGACGAAAGCAACGATCAACTAGCAATGACCTATCTCAAACTAATTACACCTACTAACATCGCCGAAGAAAAAGAAAAATTCTTTAACTCCAAGACGTATTCGCCACAGCTTGAATACAAATGGGATGCTGAGCGGATTAAGCAGTACAAAACTGCAAAACCCGAGCTGGCTCCACTTATTGATGCGCTTGTTGCGCAAGACAAAACGGCCATGGAAAAAGCAGCAAGCATATATTTTGATGTTACGTTTCGAGCACAAGATATTTCATGTGCAGAGGGTTTGATACAAGAAGTACCCCAGGCGTCGAACGGCACAGCAGAAGAGCTTGCGCCGCTCCTAGAACAAAAGCTACAAGAGCTTGGCATTGACTATGGCGTTGAAATTGTCGATAAGCACGGCTTCCAATGTAGGCCGGATCATAAGGCGAAAGTGGTGCGTATTAGTCAATATTTGCATCTGCAGTTCTACTCGACGGAGGGCGTGGCCAATCATGAGCTAGTACATATAATCCGTGCCGTTAATGGTGTATATAACGGTATTATTCCTACGCTCGATTACCTGCCCACCGAAGAAGGATTAGGTATTCTCATCCAGGATGGATTGCTTCGCTCACCTTCACCGTCCGCCTTCCAACATGCGCTTGAATATCTGGCGGCGCATTTGAGCCGCACCGCTGGCTTTCGAGAAGTATATGCATTCCTACGCGAACATGGAGCCGATGCCGAAAATGCATGGCTTCGTGGCATACGGCAAAAATTCGGCCTCCGCGATACCTCTCGTCCTGGCGGACTGATGAAATCTGGCATGTACTTTTACCATGAACAATTGTTGCACGAGCTTGATGAACAGGCGTTGGTACGATTATTCGTCGGCAAAATTCCACTGGCCCAACTTCCTATGTACCAAAAATATACTGGCGTTGTGCCTCAAGAAAAGATCAAAGCATTCATTTTGAACTACGAGCACTCTAGGTAAACTCAGCCTAGTAGCTTATAGATTTCAGGATAAGGCCAGCGGTTTTTACTTCGCCTTTAGCTAAGAAGGTTGCCGTTGGCATGCCTACGAGTCCAGAACTGGGGGCTGCCTTATGGTATCCCCCAACCAACTGCACGATATAGCCGCTATTATGCTTTGCAATATAGTAACCGGGATACCCGAGTGGCTGAGATTGGTAGTCTTTGTATGCAGAAAGTTCTATGGCATTGACTGGACCACCGGCTTCGCCTACATCTGAGCTAGTTGAAACAACGTAAAGCGTTTGCGGTAAGTTCTTGGGTGCAAAACTGTCAATAACGCTATAAACATTAGCTTTAACGGGGTCGGGACTACCTACTGCTTTCGCTTCGGCTTGGGCTGAAGAGACGGTAAAGGTGGCATCATATTTTACGAGAGTGTAGGTCAGATCAAAGTTGTTAGGACCTACTAAAGTTATTGATTCTTTCAAGTTGCCTTCGGCTGGTTCGTTCGTAACCGACCAGCCATCAGGATATTTCATTGAAAAAGCTTCGTCTTTTGATGTGTAGGTTTTCCAGCCAACATAGGCGTCAGGAGTCTGCGTAGAACTATTGGCACTGCCGGCGCTAGCTGTAGCAGCACTGTTATTGGTCTTATTGTGATCCTTGTAGACAAACCAACCAACCACGCCAATCAAAGCCACGATCACGAGCACTACTACAACTTCAATGGGACTAAATCCTGCTTCATTTTTCCTGATGTTGCTCATCTGACAATCCCTTGTGTTATCGTTTTTGCACCCTAGCATATCGTGTGGTCGGGGTGAGAGGACTCGAACCTCCGACCTCCTGGTCCCAAACCAGGCGCGCTAGCCAACTGCGCCACACCCCGATAGTGTGTTAACAGGGGTGAGTATAGCAGAGATTAGCGCCTGTGGCTAGGCCTGGTAGATTTTCCGGATGGATTCGGCGTGTGTCGCCAGGCCGGTTGCCTCGTCAACGGTAATCAGCAAGGCGTTGAGCTGCATACGGCCTGCGGTTTCCAGCTCGTTGCGCGTTATCTTGCCGTCGCGCCACCGCGGAATAAGCGAGGCGTATGAGACGCCGAGGGACGAATCAAGCGAGCCGCACATACCAACATCGCTTTGATGCGCCGTGCCCTTGGGCAATACGTCAGCGTCAGCGGTTGGCACGTGCCAGTGATCGCCAATCACGGCTGTGACCCGGCCATCCAAATAAGCGCCAATGATGCGTTTTTCGCTACTGAAATCACCGTGGAAATTGACGATGGTCGCCACCCGCGGCGTAGTTTTCTCAGTTTGCAGAATCGCATCGATGACATGTAGTGGATTGTCGACCGGCTTATCGGCGTCTTTACCGACGATCTTGCCAAGCAAACTAATAACCAAGACTTTGCCTTTGGGTGTGTCGAGATACTTGTAGCCCAAGCCCGGTGTACCGGCTGGGTAGTTGGCCGGGCGGATGATCGGCTGCAAGGGGTCGTTGAGCGCTGGGAAAATTTCCTCGTGGTGGAAGGAGTGGTTGCCGCCGGTGCAAAAGTCGACACCAGCGGCGCGCAGGCGCTCGAAGTCTGCAGGCAATGTCCCCTTGCCGCCGGATAGGTTTTCGGCTTGGGCGAGGACCACGTCAGTGTGGTGCTCGGCGCGCAACGTCGGCAGCGACTGTTCGACTACGCGCAGGCCGGGCTCAGACATAACATCACCAAGATACAGAATATGCATGAGTATATTGTAGCCTGGGTGGTGGCCAGTTGGAACCTATTTGGCGAACTCGACGGCCCGAGTCTCGCGAATGACGTTCACTTTGATGGTGCCTGGATACTGCATGGTCGACTCAATTTTGGTAGCGATGTCGCGCGCCAACTTGATGGCCGCCAGATCGTCGATGGACTGCGGCCTCACGAACACGCGCACTTCGCGACCGGCGCTAATGGCGTACGATTTCTCAATACCGCCGAAGCTGTTGGCGACGTTCTCGAGCTCCTTCATGCGCTCCACAAAGTTTTCGGCCGAGATATTGCGCGCGCCCGGCCGAGAAGCACTAATGGCGTCAACCACGCGGACGATCAGTGCCTCAACGCTTGTCGCTTCAACGTCGTCATGGTGCTGCTCGGCGGCAAGGGCCACCGCTTCGGGTGCACCATACTTACGCAGCATCTCACCGCTAATGTGGTGGTGCTTGCCCTCCATTTTGTGGGTGAGGGCTTTGCCGAGGTCGTGAACCAGCGCCGCGTACTTCGTGGTTTTGACATTGACGCCAAGCTCTTCGGCGATAATACCAGCGATGTGCGCCATCTCGGTGCTGTGCTTGAGCACGTTCTGGCCGTAGCTGGTGCGGTACTTGAGCTCGCCCAGCAGGTGCAAAATTTCTTTTGGAATGCCAATGACGCCGACTTCGCGGGCCGCGTCTTCGCCGGCTCGGATCACATCTTTTTCGACGTTCTTTTGGGCTTTATCGACAACTTCTTCGATGCGACCAGGGTGGATGCGGCCGTCCTTCATGAGCATTTCGAGCGCTTGGCGGGCGACTTCACGGCGAACCGGATCAAAGCTGCTGAGTACGACGTAGCCCGGTGTGTCGTCGACCATAATGTCAACGCCGGTGGCGCGCTGCAGTGCCTGGATATTGCGGCCCTCTTTGCCGATGATCCGGCCTTTCATTTCTTCGTCTTCCAGCTTGACGCTGGTAACCGTGCGCTCGGCGGTGACTTCACTGGCCATACGCTCCATAGCGGTCGTAATGATCAGAGCGGCTTGCTCCTCGGCGTTATCCTTGGCCTCGTTTTGCAATTTGGCCACCAGGCCAGCGAGATCGTGCTTGATGTCGCGCTCGGTCATTTGCATCAACTTGCCGGCAGCGTCTTCTTTGGTGAGGCCAGCAATTTTTTCGAGCTTGTCTTGCTGCTTTTTGCGAATATCGCGGATCTCGTCTTTGAGGCCCTCAACTTCGCCCTCGGCATTGCGCAGCTTTTCGGTACGCTTGTCGAGTTCGTCGAGTTTTTTATCGAAGGTCTCTTCGCGGGCTACCAAGCGCTGCTCAATGTCCTTGAGCTCGCGGCGGCGGGTTTGCTCTTCTTTGCGACTCTCGTCGGCGAGTTTACCGGCTTCTTCGCGAGCGTCTTCTAGGAGTTTACTGGCTTCACGTTTTGCCTTACTGAGTTCTTTGTCGACCTGATCTTGCGCCGAGCCGAGCCTCCGCTTGGTAATAACGGTGTTGGCGCCAAAGCCAACGGCTAAGCCCGCCACAGCGAGCACTATGGTTACTGGATCCATGGAAATCCTTTCTATCGGTACAGAACAGCGGTGGCATCGCTATCACTTCTCTAGCCGAGCTGTTCTGGGAATCGAATGAAGTTAGAAAATATTTGGTTTCGGACTGCTAGACAGTTCAGGCAAATCCTTGTATAGAAGTATACCTTGTAATTGCGCGGCCGGTCAATACGAGCTTGAGCAGCAGACTACTCCTGCACCGCAAACACAATCAGGCGATTGTCGTATTCACCGGCGCTGTCATATGTGCCATCGCACGTAATCATATTCAGGCCAGGCTTGCCCGGCACCGCAGACGAAAACGCCGCGCCCATATCAACCGCATCTTTGGCGTAGGACTGTGTTTTAACAACGTGGTACGTGAACATTTTTCCGTCGCCACGCTTAATGGTTATCTTATCGCCGGCTTTCAATTTTTTGAGTCCCACAAAAACACCGGGCTGCGTCGGGCCATGCACGTGGCCGTCGAGCAGGATGGCGCCTAGGTCACCAGGTTTAGCACTGCCCTTGTACCAACCCACATCGTAAATATTGGTCGGCGTTTTGAGCTCGCCGTCAGCCTTTACACCGACGCCGACAATGTGAGCGTCAACCTTGATCTTGTCTATGGTCAGCGTGCGAGGCTCGTCAGCAGCGGCGTGGTACACAGGGGTGTTGGCGGCGACTGGCTTCGTTTCGTTCGGCACGACAGGATCTCCAGTTGCCGTTGTTTGCGCAGCGAGTGTCTTGACCTGCGCTTTGATCTTTTGGTTAGTCGTCAACTGCATGACGCCAACAGTTGCGCCAAAAATAAACAGCACCACTGCTAAACCACTGAGTGTCATTCCCCAGACGTTGCCGCGGAGCACACGACGCTTCACTCGGGGCATATGTGTGCGTACCGCTTGGCGGCGCAAAACTCGCGAACGCATTTGCCGAGTGGGCACCGCATGTGGCTCTACGCGAAGCGACACCCGTCCAGAGGCAGAGATATGAGCTTCGTGTATGGCTGCGGGTGCTGGCTTCGAGTTGGGGCTTGCCGAGAGCACCCTCCTGCGCACATCACTTATGACACGTGCCGACCGAGGCCGCAATATAACCGCACGACGTTCGTAGCTCGCACGACGACTCTGGGACGTCTTCAATCTAATTACCGCTAATCGTGTATCCGCTAAAACTAGATGCCGTGTTATTAAAGGTAATCGAGTTAAACGAGGTGCCCGCGGTCATGTCATTAACGGCCGTTTTATTTGTAACGTTAATAGGGAAAATGAGGTCATCTCCTGCTGAGGGTGCAGCCCCGCCCCAGTTGGCGCCGGTCGAAAAATTAGTGTCCGATCCGGCTCCGGTCCAAGTCTTGGTTGCAGCGAAGGCGTGAGAGCTTACCCCGAACACCAAGGCTGTCATGCTGCCAGTGATAACCGACAGGAAAAGCTTTGTTTTCGTCATGGTACTTCTTTCTTTTAGTGACTATTTTTAACTATAGCGGTATGCAACATTTTGTCAATTATGTCTGTTAAATTGCGGAAATTGCTCCTGCGTCGCTGCGCCATTCCTGCGTGCAATTACCGGCGCGGTTGCGTAATGTGCACCGGTGCACCATATAGGGGCAGAGCTATGCTTTCGTTTTCGCCGTGCAAAAGGCCGGCAATTCCCTGCTCTTTCCAGTTGTCGTCCACCGAAGCGATGATGGGAATCCGCAGACCATAGGCAAGCGCGTTTGCCGTGGTCAGGCCGATGCGCAATCCGGTAAAGCTGCCAGGCCCTTTAAAACATACGATCCCCTGAAGATCGGTGAAGTCTTTGTTATACTTTTGGAGCATGGCATCAATTTGGCGGTGGATGGTCGCCGAAAGTTCACGGTGCGCTTCCCACGTGACATACGCTAGTTGCTGCCCATCGTCGAAGAGGCCGATTTCGGCAGTGGGATTGTCGGTACGCATGGTTAAGACAAGCATCACGCAACGCCTTTCAACAAGTACGCAAGCGACTCAGGATAGCGACAGCTCAAACGGCGTCCGTTTTCGGAGGTTGGCTCGATGGTGATAGTCAGGCGCCGTTCGGGCAGCACGTGGCGCACGATGGCGCCCCACTCGACAACGGTCACAACGTGCGGATCGCCGAGCACTTCGGCCAACTCGTCGGCGATAATGCCTGGCTCCGACAACCGATAGAGATCGAAATGATGTATGTCAAAATGCTGAGCCTGATAGACTTTGCTAATCGTAAAACTAGGGCTAGAAACCGCGTCCACGCTTTTCGCGCCATGAACGAGGCCACGCGTGAATGTTGTTTTGCCGCCGCCCAAATCACTGACCAACTCAATCACCTCACCCCCTCGCAGATTTTTGCCTAAATCGGCGGCGATCTGTTCGGTTTGCGCGGAACTGGTGGAATCGATGTGCCAAGTCTGTGCGGTACTCATATGCTCCGTATAGTAGCGCGAACCCGGCCACTACTGCAATCACCCCTGTGTGCAGTGATCCTTTAGATGGCTCAGCCACC